>ENA-OBIO01000745-OBIO01000745.1-metagenomes-genome-assembly--contig:-NODE-745-length-15332-cov-4.87923_pt1 | contig 15332 bp, 21 predicted proteins | sample MGYA00153383_OBIO01 | MGnify analysis MGYA00153383 | reverse complement strand
GTGCGCAATTGCCCGCCCGGCTTGAATACGTTCCAAGTACCTTCGCACGGGGGGGGGGAGGGCAGGCCCGCCTCACATCCCATCCGTGGTCCGTGCCGGCTGAGCGACAGGCACCGCTGCAATTACAGGCACCGCCGCAATTACAGGCGCCGCAATCACAGGCGCTGCAACGACCGGCGCCGGCACAGCAGCAACAGCGGCCGGCCCGAAGATATGCGCAGCCATCGCGCGCCAAATTGAACGCAGCTCTGCGATCGGCGTGTCGAGCAGGCTGGGCAGTGCGGCCAGTGCGGCGCGCTTCTTTGCGAGCGACTGCTCGAGCAAAGTGATTTCGGCCTGTAGTGATTCGCGAAGCGTTGCCATGTCGTTTCCCGGTTGAGTGGCGGGGCAACGTGGCGTTACTGCAAACGCGTCTTGTCCGATGGTGCGTCATTCATGACGCTCGGCGACGTGTCGCCCTGTTCGGATTCCATCGTTCGGTTCTTACCGCGTGCCCCGACTGGCAGTGTGCAACGGGCGAAGCGTGCGGGGCAATAGACCGGCCCCGTGTTCCCCTTGTTCCCCTGTTACCCGTCTCGACGAACTCGCTTAACGGACCATGTATTCCTGTAATTATGTATTTATATAATTACAGTGTTACCTTGTATTCTTTTCTATAAAAAGTAAGGTAACAGGGTAACAAAGGTGCTCTACGCCCGGTGACCCATGTCGTTACCCGTGTCATTCCGAAAGGGCAACAAAGGGAAACCAGCGCTTGCCGAGGACTTTTCCTGACCGACAAACGCGCTTTTCATAGCTTAATTTTCGCAAACACTTTGCGATTCGCAATTCTTCGCCCCTGCGCACGTCCCCGATGCGTAACCCTAGTGCCTGAACAGCGACATCCCGAAGGGCAATAGGTAACTCGCCATTGCGATGCGCAGACGGCATTTCACCCGGCCTCGCGACGGGATATGCTTGCAGCCAGGCCTCGATCGAGTCGGCCCATGAGTCGGAAACCTTGTACTGTTCGTGCACGTCCCGTGCGAGCCGCTCCGCTGCCTGCCACTCGATGCCGTTCGCCCTGAACCGCGCCGCGCCCTCGGCCCACAGCAGTTCCCGGTCGCGCACGATGCCCTCGACGTTCGTGCGCCCCGACGTGACCGGCAGCCAGCGCCGCTCGCCGGTCGGGTCGTCGAGCAGTTCGTTTTCGTTCGACGTGCCGATCACGATGCAGCGACGATCGAACTTCGACTCGTGCTCTTTGAACTTCTTTGTCCATTGCTCACTGCGACGGCTGATCCACGCCTTAATCCCGTCGAGGTCGCGTCCGCCCGACAGGCCGCGCATTTCGGCCCACTCGACGACCAGCTTGCCCCGCAGGCGACGCGCGAGGTCGTCGTCGCGCTTTCCTAGGTTGACCTCGACAAACGCCTCCGGTGTGGGGCACAGGGCCGCTACGGCGCTCGTCTTGCGCGCGCCTTGCATACCGACAAGGATGATTGCCATGTCGGCCTGAGTGCCCGGCACGAGCGCACGGCCCGCGAGCGCGGTGAACAGATAGGCGCCGACGGCCCGTGTATAGGGCGTGTCTTCGGTCCCGTAATAAGACGACATCGCCGTGTCGATCCGCGGCACGCCGTCCCATTCGAGCGCGTTGACCCAGGCGACGGCACCGTCGAAACGATTGCGGATCGACACCAGTTGCACTGCGTCGCGCATGAGTGCTTCTGAAACCGGCTTGAATCCTGAGCGGCCCAGCTGTTCGCGCAGCACGAGGCCGTCGTCGTCGCTGTAGGGCCTGAACCGGCCGTCGAGGCAAATCATGGGCGCGTCGAGGAACGTGTCATAGCTCAGGCGCAGGCCCGAGACCGGCCCGAGCGCGTCGACGAGGTTCTCGATGGTCGCGGCCCGTTGCGTGCCGTCCGTCTCGCGGTGCTGCTGTCCCTCGAGTCGCACGAGCGCAGGGGGCGGGACAGGCATAGGGCCAAGCGGCGCCGGAACGGAACCGATGGCCACAGGCACAGGGCCGAGCAGCTGGGGTGCGTTCGCCGCCCGTCCGCCTGGCGCGGCCACGACCAGCGCCCCAAATATCGCAGCCGGATCCAGCTTGCGCGGATTCTTCCACCCCGCCGCTGCCGCCTGATTGAATACCGATTGCCACGACGTGCGCGTGCCGCTGAATGTCTCGAATCGCTCGAGGTCATCGCCGCCCGGAAACCGGCTCGAGGTGGCCGACCAGGCCGACCACAACGCGAGGCCCTTCTCGCCCAGCGTGTAGAGCGCCTGGCCAACGCGGATCCACGTGTCGCGGTCGTCGGCGTCGAGATAGCGAAGCGCGTCGGCGAGCTCGTCGACCTCACGCTCGCCGCTGAGCACAGCGACCGGCCCGGGCGGCACCTCGCGCACGCGACGGCCCTCGCCGTGTTGTGGCGCGAGCACCAGCGACACGAACGGGCCGAGGTCGGCCAGGCGCTGCCCCGGGACGCGCGCGTCGCCGGTGAACGTGAAGAATCGGCCTTCGCAGTAGGCCTCGATCCCTGATGCGTTGCTGCCCAGGACGGCGAACGGCGCGCCGTAGCCGATCGCGTGCCATCCGTTCCCGCTCGGTGAGCGCTCGACGTATCCGGGCAGCGTGTCGACGAGGGCGGCCAGCGCGGGCCGTTCGTGCGTCTTGTCGAAGTCGATTCCCTGCCATCCGTCGCCGAGCGCGAACCCGAGGCCGGCCATCTGATCGCCCCACAGCGTGAGCGCGGCGCATGCCTCGGCGTAGGTGGCGAGCCGGTCGGCGTCGTTGCCCAGGTCGCCGCGACGGCGTTCGCCGGTCGTGTACTTCGGCACCTTGGCGTCGTGCGTGCTGCCGTCCGGTTTGCGCCGGGGCTCCCTCGACCACAACAGCCACCGGCGGGCCGATTGCATTTCAGACGGCGGCGCCTCGGCCGCCCGTACTGCCGGGGCTGTTTGCATAGGTTGTCAGGAGTTGAGGGTCAGGCCGCGGCGCGGCGCTTGAGCCAGGCTTTCGCCTTTTTGAGCACGTCGGCGGGCCAGATGACTCGTTTGTCTATCTTCGTCCACTCGACAAGGCTCTCGACTAAACGCACCTTATCTAAACGAATCGCCTCTTGCAGAAGCTCGACGTATAGGTTCGGCTTCTCGTTCGTTCCGGCGCCTTCGGGGTGCCCGGGATACCAGCTGACGTAATGACGACTGACCAGCGATGACGCCTTGTCGATTTCGGCGCCAATTTTGGTGTTGCTGACCGCCGCGAGGCCGCCTTTTAAGGCGAGTCGGACGGCCGCATCCAGAATTCTGGCGCGGGTCACTTCATTCGAATCACGGGTGCGGGTAGTCATGTTACTTAGTGTCATCGCAAAGAGACGGGGTCGTCAATAGCGACCGACTATGTGTGTGACATTAAACAGTCACGCAACCACTTAGCGCCGCCTAAACGCCTGAACTTCGCGTGCTCTTTTCGCGTGAGGCGCACGTGGACAATCACGTCTCGACGCTCAGCGGCCGGCAGCTTCGGCCGTCCTAGGGGGCGGGCCGGCGTCATTGTTTCCCCTCATAGACATCGGCGGCGTGATACAGCAGCCGAGCCGTGAAATTCTGGCCGCTCGCTCTAAGGTGAGCCGCGACCGCCTGCAACATCAAACCGCGCGTGTCGTCCGGCTGTTTGCCGATGCGCACCAGTTCGTCGGCGAACGCGATCGCGGCGTCGCGCTGTTCGGCCGACAGCGTGTCGGGCTCGCGCGTCTTGCGGCGGCCGACGGCGCGAGCCATGACGGCGCTCACAGCGACTGCCCCCGACGCCACCGAAAGACCCCGAGCCCGATCAACAACAACACCCACGAACTCGGCTCGGGCACGGCGGCGGCGACCAGCGGCGGTATGCCGCCGACGAAGCTCTCGCCGCCGCCGTGCGCGACGAACTGGTACGCCTGAGCCATCGTCGCGCCCGCCGCCGTCGTCGGTGCGGGGTCAGCGCCCGCCCCGATCGGCACGGACCTATCGACAAAGCCTAGAGGCCCTGCACCAACAAGCACCATTCCGGCGCCTGTAGGTCCGTGCCCGACAGATCGTCGAGTGATCCGAAACACGTTCCCGCACACGGCGGGCCAGGCGACACACTCGGCGCCGTCGGAGGTGCAGACGACAAGCGCGGTTTCGACGTGTCGGTCGTCCCATCCGTTCCGACTGGGGTCGCAGAATTTGCCGGCGCTTCCGAAGTGCATTGAACGGATCCCGGGTTCGTATTCATCGCGGCCCCTGATAGTGTCGCGGTCGATCGAAACCGCGTCGTCGAATTGCCGCCCCTCAAATCGGCGAATCAGTTCCGACTGAGTGTCGAGCGGCAAGTGATAAGCGACGATCGCGGCCGGCACGTTGCCGGTGTAGCGATCGGCGCCCGGGTGGCCCCAGGTGCAGGCGCTCACAGAGGCCTCACCGAAAACGTGAAGCCCGGTCCGTGCTTGGCGATCGCACGCCGCTGCACCTCGAGGCGAACGTGCGGCGCACCCATCGTCGAACGCACAGTGCTGTAGTGCGGCATGCCGTTGCGGTCTGTGATCCACGCGCCGTACAGCACAGGCCCCGGCGCGACGGCGCGACGATCAGTGACGGTGCGCATAAATTCTTGAATGTTTGCCACGATGTCAGGCTCCAAAAAGAGTACGCAACCAGCTGCGCGGGGCGCGCTGGCGTTGCGGTGCGGGGTGAAGGGCGGTGCGGCCGAACGCGAGAAGTCCGGTCGGTTGCGGAACATCAAGGGGCGGCAGCGAGTCGAGACTCCCGGTGATCAAGCGCGTTTGCCCTGCGTTGCGCAGTTCGAAAACGTGAATCGCGGGGGTGTTCACGCGTGCCTCGTCGCTTGAAGAATGACGAACGAAAACAAACCTACGTCAAGCAAGCCGATCGCGACGCAAAAATAAACCATCCAGCCCGAAGGCCAGAATTCGGCGGAGCAGTCGATCACTCGGGGTTGTGCGCGTTTCGTCATTTCGTCTTCTCCCTTTTGCGCCGAACAATTCAGCGCGTAGACGTAATGTGTCCGCTATTGACTACCCTGTCAACAACTATTGACGACCCCCCCAATTAGAACGGGCAAACCGTCACGACTTCCCCCGCCGCGTGGTCCGGGTCGTTCGCCGCGACGCCCGGCCAGGTGCGCCCCGCCGGCAGAGGGCGGCCCCAGCGTCTCGCCATGTTTTGCTGTTTCGTCTCGGGTAGCAGGTGATCCGGGTTGATGCACAACCACGAGTCGCTGCACAGGTGCGACGCCTCGGCTTCGGCGTCGAGCGCGTAGAAGATGCCGAGCATCAAGCGGTGTGCCGAGCACGAGCAGTGCTTGCCGTTGCGGCGCACGTTGACGCGCGGCCGTCCGTTCGTGCCGACTGCGCCCGTCCATATCCAGCACGCCGACTCGTTGTCGGGCTCGCGCGTGTTCGCGACGAGGCGGGCGAATAGCGTGGCGTAGCGGCGCTGCGTCATGCCGCGACCGTCAGATGCCACAGCACGAACAGGACCGACGCGACCGACAGCCAAAACCACGCGCGTTTCATCGCATCATCCGGGCAATCTGCCGCGTAAGAAACCGGCTGTAGGCCTCGGCCGGCGTGTCGCCTCGCCCGTGCCAGCCGCTCACGACGGCCAGCACCGCGCCGTCTTGCGTCACGACCTGGCGCGCGTCCGTGTCGCATATCCAGACGCCCAGCGCGCGGACGAATCGAGGTCTCATAGCAAGGCCGTCAGGCAGTCGACGCATCCGTTACGGAAGATCATCGCTGCACTCCGATCCGCGCGTTCGCGATCGCCGCGTATTCGGCCGACTGCTCGAATCCAATGAATCGAAAGCCCTCGAGGTGCGCCGCCTTGCCGGTGCTACCTGACCCGGCGAACGGGTCGAGCACCAGGCCGCCCGGCGGCGTCACGAGGCGGCAGAGATAGCGCATCAGGGCCGTCGGCTTGACGGTCGGGTGAATGTTTGCCCGCTCGGTCTTGCCGCGTTGATAGGCGTTGTCCGCGGCGACGGCCCGGCCGTCGGAGGTTGTCGCGGGCGTGAAGCCGGCGAGGCCCTCGTCGCGGTCGGCTTGCGACGCTTTGGCGCAGTAGAAAAACCGGGCGGCCGACTTATCGAGCTCGACGCGCGCCGCGTGCTCGTGAGCACGCGGCATATCGCCAAAGACGCCGCGCGATGTGCGGCCTTCGGATTGCCCGGTCAGGTCGCCCTGCTGCCCTCCGGCGTCGGGGAACGCCGCGAGCACCTCGTCGCTCCCGTCGTGGATCAGGTTCGCCGGCCATCGGCCGACGGCCGTAACGCCGGCAGCGCAAGAGCCGCCGAGCCCGTCGCCGTATGTCCCATTCGCCCCGCCGCGTCGGTCTGAAATAACAAGCGGCCTCGCTTCGCCCTCGACCCGGCACCCGTCGATGTTGATCGCCCCCGTGCCGTGCCGCAGCACATTCGCCGCGACGGTGCCGATCAAGGGTTTGCGCGCAACGCAGATCGGCTCATGGGCTGGCTTGAGGGCAGTTCCCCAGCCCTTGTGGTCGCCATCAAGGTTGCGGCTCTTGGGGAAGCCTGAGCCGTACACCCACATGATCTGATCGCGGACCTCAAGCCCCGCATCCTCAATGGCGCACACCATGCGGTGATAGGTGCGCGTGCCGCTGAACGCGAGCAGATGGCCGCCGGGCTTGAGCACGCGCAGGCACTCGGCCCACATCGCGACGCTGTTTGCGATGCCGGTCGAATCCCAGCCCTTGCCCATGAACCCGAGTTCATACGGCGGGTCGGTCACGATCGCGTCGACGCTGCTATCGGCGAGAAACGCGCGCATGCCGAGGATGCAGTCGATGTTAACGACGGTCATCGCAGCGCCGCCCACAACACATAGACGAGCGACAGCACGCACACGATGAAATAGGCGCGCTTCACTCGATTTCCCCAGTAGTAAACCGTGCATGTCCGCCGAGCGACGCGACCAGCTTTAACCAGTTCATTTGCGCAACCTCGCGCGCAGTGCCGGAATACTTCCACCCGACCCGCTTCGCCTCGAGCGAGACGAATTGCCCGACCACCGTTCCTACGTCCTGCTGTCGGATCGTCACGGGCCGCAGGCCGACCAAGTCGGACGACTTGAGCGAGTCATTCATGCGGGTCGAGTCGTTCGCCAAGCCCCACCGCAGAAACTGGCCGTCGACCGTGCCGGCGCCCACGTTGTTACGGAACACGCGCCACCCGGCCCGAGAGGCGTCGAGGCGTAGGCGCACCTGCACCGCGGCCTCGTGTGCGTGAACGCTCGGGGGTACGGGCGGCGCGTGCTCGACGGCGCCGAACACGTCAGCCCGCAGCGCGAGCAGCGCGGCGGCCGGGACTCCCCAGCGATCGGCCCAGTCGAGCAGGGTCACGGCGAGACCGCGAGGCGCAACGCCTTGTCAATGTTGCGCCGCAGTTCTATCTCGTTGTCGTCGAACCACGTCGTTCGCTTGTCGCGCAGGGCGAGCAGTGCCACGTAGGACGTTTGCGAGAGCAGGATGCGCCACGCGCGCAGCGCTTTTCTCAGTTCGCGGTTTGTGGGTTGAGGTTGCATGGGCCGCATGATCGCGGCGTGCTGATTAGGGCGTCAATAGGCTGTAATTAGCGCACTGGCAGTGCCGCAGCGATTTTCTCGCGCAATACGTCGGCCTCGCGCGCACCCAGCGTCTGCGCCGTCATAACGTCAGTGCCGAACGTGAGATAGAACCGCCGATGCGCCTGCGACAACGTCTCGCCCTCGCCCGTCCGCCACCCGCCGTACAGCGCGAGCGTTTCACGTAGGTCGGCCTGCGCCGCCTGGCGCGCGAGGTGCTGTTTCCGCATGCCTCCCTCGACGACGTTCGACGGCGTCGTGAGCCACGGCGCGTCGACCCGAGAGACATCGCCGCGCAGGCGGGCCAGCGTCGCGCCGTCGAGCTCGACGAGGTCGCCGTCGACGAACTCGGGCGCGGTGCGCAATGCCGGCTCGGGCGCGTGGCCGCAATAGGGGCACGCGCGGTTGATCCGTTCGTATGCCGCGGCGCACTCGGGGCACGACGTAAACGGAATGACGCCAATCGGGCCGCGCGACTTCCGGTCGCGACGGTCGAGCGTCCATTCGCGGCGCGCATCGGGCACGCCGTGGCGCATCAAGTTGCCGGCGTGGTCGATGATGATCGCGTGCGACTTGCCCTCGAGCGGACGCAAGGCCCGGCCGAACTGCTGACAGTAGAGACCGAACGACTCGGTCGGGCGCGCGAACGACACGACCTCGATGCCCGGCACGTCGGTGCCTTCGCCCAATAGATCGCAGTTCGTTATCTGCAGGATTTCGCGAGCACGGAACGCGCGCAGCACCTTCGATCGCCAGGCCGCCGGCGTCTTGCCCGACAGCATCTCGGCGGGCACGCCGGCCGCACGATACGCCTCGGCAGCCTCGGACGCTGATTCAATATCGACGGTGAAAGTTAGCCCTAATTTGCCCTTTGCGAGCCGCAGGTAGTGCGAGACTATGTCGCCGGTGAGGTGCGAACCGTGCACCGCGGCGCGCAGCTGCGACCCGACGTAATCCCCGGACGCGCCGATCGCGACGTGCGACAGGTCGAGGTCCGCGCACTTCGGCGCAAAGATGCGGTAGTCGCTCAAGAATCCGGCGGTGATCAGGTCGCGCATGCCCGGCCCTTCGATCATCTCGTCGAACACGCCGTCAGCATGGCGACCGAGGCCCGCACCGTCCGCGCGCACCGGCGTCGCGGTCACGCCTAGGCCGCGCGCGTTCGGCATCATCGCGACGCATTTTCCCCATTCGTTTTTTGTCAATACGTGGTGAGCCTCGTCGACCACCCACAAGCGCACGGTCGACAGCCAATTGCCGCCGCGCTTTGCGAGTGTTTGAACGCTGGCCGCTGCGACGCGGGCCTGCGGATCGACGAACCGGCGGCCGAGCTCTGCCAAGTGAAGCGCGTTGCACTCCCCCGCGAGCAGGGGGTTTCCGATGATTTGATGGCGGATGCCGTTGCGCGCGAGGGCGAGAGACATTTGCGCGATCAGTTCCGTGCGGTGCGCGATTGCGACGGTCGGGCAGTCCGCATCCTGAATGACGGCGGTGAATAGAACGGTCTTTCCGGCGCCTGTAGGAAGTACACCTACAACGTTTTTAGCGCCAGCCTCCCATGCGGCATATATGCGCGCTTGCAGGTCGCTTTGGTACGGTCGGAGTGTGTTGTTTTTCACGGTTCGAAAACGGCTATTGATTTGGTCATCAATAATTACATGACATCCGACCGTTTGTAAATACGCACACATAAAAACGCTATTGACAACCCCTACAGTAGCGAAAGATGATCGCTGCACCCCAAACAAAGGAGCGCCCCGTGGCCCTTCGACTTACCTTAGAGATTTCAGACGTTTCAGCGCTCAGCGCCCACGAACTCGCCGTGCTCGCCGCGATCACGAGTTTTCCGCCCGCCGCGAATGCCGCCTCTGTGATACCGCACGACGACAGGCCCGATGTCGGCGCCGTGCCGGTCAATCACTCGGGCGTCGTGCTTGCTGAACTGGCGAAGTTCGCACCCGTGAACGAACCGGAAGCGGTTTCGCTGGTGACGGCCGAACCGGACCGCGACTTTACAAAGGTGTTCACCGCGGCCGCAGTGCCCAGCGTGCCGAGCCCCCCGCCCCCGCCGGTGTTGGTATTGATGACCCCTACGCCACCGGCACCACCTGCCGAGCCTGCCTCGCTCCCGGATCCTGCCCCGGCAGCTACTGCCGTCGTCCCCCCGGTTTCCGTTGGTAGCGAGAGCGTCGTCGTCGACGCTGCCGGCCTCCCTTGGGACGCTCGCATTCACGCCAGCACCCGGGCGCACAACAAAGACGGCACGTGGCGCAAGATTCGCAACACCGACAAGTCGGCCGCCGCGATCGTCGAGGCCGACCTGCGCGCCGCTGCCGCCATCCCGCCCGTTCCGCCCGGCATGCCGACCCCGCCGGCGAGCCCCGCGGCGTCGTTCGCCAGTTTCATGGCGTGGACAGCGAAGCAGATTTCCGCCGACCGTCTCAAGACATCGGACACGTTCGAAATCATCCAGCCCCTCGGCCTGCAGTCGATCGTGAGCCTGCAGACTCGCCCGGACCTGTTGCCGGCCGCCTATGAGGCGATGCGCGAGCGGATCGTCGGGGGTGAGGCGTGAGCGGCACTCACTCGCGCATCGCGCCGTCGAGCCTCGCTCGCACGGTGCAATGCCCGGCCTCGCTCACGATGCAGGAACGCTACCCCGAGTCGGACGGCGTCGAGGCGGCCGAGGGTGAGGCGGCGCACTGGGCGTTCGCCAGCGAAACGCTCGTCGATGTTGGTGTGATCGCGCCGAACGGCGTCGTTCTCGACGAGGAAATGATTCAGTCGTCAGATGCAATGCGCGACCTCGTCGAGTCATGGGCCACCCCCGGCGGCGCGCGGATCGAACAGCGCCTCACGATCCCGTCGGTGCACGCCGAGTGCTACGGCACGCCCGACGCCTACGCCTGGGCAGTGCCGCGCCGTCACCTGCGCGTCGCCGACCTCAAGCACGGGCACGGGTTCGTCGAGGTTCGCGAAAACTGGCAGCTGATGGCCTACGCCTGGGGCGCGTTCGACGAGTCGAAGATCACCGGCGCCGAAGAATTCGATTTGACCGTCGACCTCACGATCGTGCAGCCGCGCAGCTTTCACCGCGACGGCCCGGTGCGCACGTGGTCGACGACCGGCGGCGACCTGCGCGCGTATCGGAACATCGCGCAGTCTGCGGCGACCGAGGCGCTCGGGCCGAATCCGCGCGCACACGTCGGGCCGGAGTGCAAATACTGCAAGGCCCGGTACGCGTGCGAGACGCTGCAACGCGCCGCGCTCGACGTGGTCGACGTGGTGGGCAAAGCCGAGCCGCTCGATTTGCCGACGGCCGCCGCCGCGCATGAATTGCGCCGGCTCGACTACGCCTCGGGACTGCTCGAGGCGCGCCGCGCCGGCCTGGCGTCTCAGCTGATGTCGGCGGCGCGCGCGGGCGAACAGGTGCCGCATTTTCACGTCGAGCACGGCGAAGGCCGTGAGGCGTGGTCCAAACCGCCGGCCGAGGTGTTCGCGCTGGGCGACCTGTACGGCGTCGAATTGCGCAAGCCGGCACAGCCGATAACGCCGGCGCAGGCGCGCAAGAAAGGCGTCGACCTTCCGGGTTTCTCGGTCCGCCCGGCGGGAGCCGCGAAGCTCGTCGCCGACTCCCCCTATTCAGCCGCGAAGGTGTTCGGATGAACGAACCTCGACTTCTCACTGCCCTATCAGAAGGCAAGTTCCTTTTGATCCTTCCCGACGGTCGCGCGTTTCGCAGCGCCGACCCGGCGAAGCTCGCCGAGTTTTTGGTCGGGCACCCAATGCCCGCGCCGGGACTCGCCGCGCGAATCTTCTCGCGAATCTTTTCACAACCCGCTCGCAAGTCGAGCAATTAGGAGTAGTTGACATGCAGGAAATTCTCTATCCCGTGGGCCGCCTCGTCGGGGGCTCGCTCTACCGGTCGAACGTCGTCACCGAAAACGACGGCAAGACTCCGAAACTGAACGTCGACGGCACGAAAAAGACCTCGTTTTCGTTCGGCGTTGCATTCCCGAAAGTCGCCGGCCAACATTGGGCCGCGACGGAGTGGGGCGCGAAAATCTGGGCCGAGGGTCACGCCGGGTTTCCGAACGGCGAAGGCAATGCGCCTGCGTTCGCATGGAAAATCACCGACGGCGACTCGATGATTCCGAACAAACGCGGCAACAAGCCGGCGGAGTCGGCAGGTTACCCGGGCCATTGGATCATCTGGTTCGGAGGCAGCTACGCGCCGAAGACTTGCAACGCGAACGGGTCGATTCAATACACCGACAGCGAGGAACGGATCAAGCCGGGGCACTTTGTGCAGGTGCTGGGCACGTGCAAAGACAACAAACCGAGCCAGTCGCCAGGCGTCTATCAAAACTTTGTCATGGTCGCGCACTCAGCGTTCGGTCCTGAGATTGCGACCGGCACGTCGGTCGACTCGACAAAGGTCGGATTCGGCGCCGCGGCACTGCCCGCCGGCGCGAGTGTCGTCCCTTTGTCCGCGGCGACGCTGCCGGGTGGCGCCCCTGCCACTCCCGCGGCTGCCCCAGCCGCCCCGCCTGCCCCGCCCGCGGCCCCTGCAGCCTCGCCAATCGTCCCTAACCCGGCGTTCCTGGGTGCAGCACCTGCCGGCATGCCTGCGCCTGGCGCGATGCCCGCGGCACCGGCGGCGCGGACGATGACGGCGAAGGCCGGCGGGTACTCCTGCGATCAGATGGTCGCCGGCGGCTGGACGGCCGAGGCGCTGATCGCACAAGGCTACATGACGGCGTGATGAACTAGGGGCGGACAGCGCGCCGCCCCGCTTTTTGAGTAGCACATTCAATGAATCAACTACCGCCGCCCTGGGACGTGATCGTCTCGCGGTTCATTTCGCGCGAGGGCCTGCAGTGCCTTTGTCGCGGCGTCGCCGGCCCCTTCTGCGATCCGTGCGTCGTCTCGGGGCGCTACCTCATTGCAGCGAACGACGAATGAAAGTTATCGAAGCCGCTCGCATGGTGCTTGAGTTGCCTTCGCATCACGAACTGTCGGTCGAAATTGACGGGTTCAATTGCGACATCGTAAAGGCTCAGGGGAACGCACGGGGTAACGCTTGCGTCGTCTGCGACCTTCCCGAAGGCTATCGAATGCTGCCGGACGAGCCGACCGACGCAATGCTCGACGCGTGCGGACGCATGGGGTTGTCGCCGGCGCAGATGCGCGTGCTTTGGGCGACGATGGTTCGCGCGCACGACGTGGAAAACGAGTGAGCATGCCCCGCCCCGCCGGCTTCGGCGCGTCGCTGGTATGAACCCAGCGGCTCGTCCGCTCGATGGAATGGTTAGGCCTTCGGGCCGGAAAGGAAACCGATGGGCGTTTACTACCACTTGCTGAATGACACCAAGCGCGAGAGCGTTCACCTTGCTTCCCATGTCAAGCGTGGGCCGCTGATGCAAAACGCTGCCGTGCATTTTGCGCTGTGCAACTACATGATGTCGAATCTCGGCGACACGCTTCGCCTGTGTGGAGACACGACGGACGAAGGCGAAGACTACGCAGAGGTTGACCTGCTCGCTTACACGTTTGACGACCCGGACGTGATTGTGAAGATCGTTGAACTTTTGAACGCAGTCTATGGGCGCGAGAAGTACGCGATAGTGGGTGGCGTAGGTTTTGAGCGGGCCTAACGGCTGACATGAGCGGTTGTACTCAGTCCGCTCGATGGGATGGTTAGGCATCACTGCACATCACAGGAGAAATTATGGAAATGTTTGACCGATACAACGCACTGCGGGCCGAGGTGTTCGCGTATTTTGGTTACGTGGAAGACTGGCGCGTTTTGCCGCTGGACGATGCGCGCCAATACTTCTGGAAACTGGACGGCGAAGGCCCCGGCACTGTGAAGTTTGCGGACACCGAAGAAGATCTTAAAAACGAAGATGACCAATACTACGAGAACGAGATTTACACCCAGCGGCACCTGCCAAAGTGGGTGTACCGAGGCGCCGACTACACGATGATTGCAGTGGACACACGCACGGACGGCAACAAATTCATGCAAGTGTTCGCCAACGCCAACGAACGGAGAACAAGGTGCAGACATCCAAAGAGCGAGAAGAAGCATTCCGGCGCGACCTCGCCGAACTGCTGGCGAAGCACAAGGCCGAGATGCACGTAACGGACGACGGCAAAGACTACGGCATGCATATCGGCGTGTGCGAGATCAGCATGAGCGGCGAATGGGAAAACGGAAACCAAGTTGCCGAGTACACGGATTTTCGGCTGTGAAGCCTAACGTGATAGCTAACCGGCCCGGAAAGGCGCGTGATGACGCTTGAAGATGCACCAATGCCGCTCGCCTTGCCGGGTCCGGTTGAGCGCCCAGTTCGGCCCCATGCGGCGCTTTATGGGTGCATCCTGGCCGACCCGCCATGGGCGCTAACGATGGCTGGGCAGCGCAAGCGGGCGAAGGAAGGCGCGAAGCCAGAAGCGCTGCCGTATCCGACCATGACCATCGCTCATATTTGCGATATGCCCGTCGGACAGCTTGCGGCGGATGACGCGCACCTGTGGTTGTGGACCACAAACCAGCACCTTGAGGACGGTTTCCGAGTGATGCGCGCGTGGGGCTTCAAGTACCTTGCCCCGGTGCATTGGGTGAAGCCAACCGGCATGGGCAACTGGTTTGTGCACCGCACGCAGACGATGCTTTTCGGATACCGCGAGAAGTGCAGATTTCCGCTGGCGCGCTACCGGCCGAACGTGTTTCACAGCGGCGACCCCAAGCGGCACAGCGAGAAGCCGGACGCCGCCTATGAGCTGGTGGAGTCGGTCAGCCCCGGGCCGCGCTTGGAGCTTTTCGCGCGACGAGTGCGCAACGGCTGGCACACCTGGGGCAATGAGGTTCCGTGCGATGTATTCATGGGGCCTAACTTGTTTGTAGGCCAAGTCGCCGACCACAGCAAACGCAGCCCATAACGACCATCCGCCAAGAGCGGGGCGATGTAGGCGGCCTAAATTCACGCGATAGAGAATGACATGACTACCCCCGACATTGCCGAACAGGCGATGACAACCGACGAACTGCCCGCGTTGCCTAGGGGGCAAAAGATGGGATCGGCAATCATCAATGGCAAGTGCATCGAACTGCGCATGCACGACGACGACGCGATGCGCGCTTACGCCCGAGCACCCATCGCAGCATACCGAGCCCTTCGCATACCGGCAAAGGTCGATCTTCTTAGGGCGATAGCTGCGGACGAAGGCGTTGACCTCTCCGACCTCGAATGAGCATGCCTCGCCCCGTCGGTTTCGGCGCGTCGGTCGAGTTGCCCGACTGCGATTTCGAGACGCGTTCGCCCGCCGGGTTCCATTGGGACGCCGCTCGCAACAAGTACACCGCCCTCCCTCCGGCCACGACCGGCAAGAAAAAAGGCCTGCCGGTCGTCGGCGCTGCGGTCTACGCGATGCACCCGGACACCGACGCGCTGTCGTTCACGTTCGACCTGAAAGACAGCACCGGGTCCGAACTTTGGATACCCGGCATGCCGAACCCGGCGCGCGCGTTTGAACACGTCGCAAGCGGCGGCCTGTTCGAAGCGTGGCACGCGTCGTTCGAATGGTACGTGTGGAACTACGTAATGACGCGCCGCTACGGCTGGCCGGCGATGCCCGCGAGGCAGATGCGATGCGCGATGGCGAAGGCCCGCGCGTTCGGACTGCCGGGAGATCGGAAGAGCGTCTGTAGGGAAAGAG
>ENA-OBIO01000743-OBIO01000743.1-metagenomes-genome-assembly--contig:-NODE-743-length-15413-cov-29.1423_pt1 | contig 15413 bp, 10 predicted proteins | sample MGYA00153383_OBIO01 | MGnify analysis MGYA00153383 | reverse complement strand
TGTTTTCATTAGTTTTGAATACAACAAGATGATATTTTGTTATTATTTATTGTATCATTATACAGCGGGAACCGCTGTATCATCCGAAATCAGGACACGGCACTGCCGTGTCCCTACAATAAATCACGGTAGGGACACGGCACTGCCGTGTCCTCTACATCATTCCGGCGCAACCGCAATTGATATTATTAGTTTAAATGAAGCTACCGTTCGATCGCACTCACCGCTTTTTTAACTATCGAGTTGCCCTTTTTCTCAATATCATCCCTATTTTCATCATCGGTTTAACTAGCGAATTTTACTCCGGGCCAGGGCGAGAATTTTTTAACGATTACTTTGGCGATTTTCTCTACCAAATTTTCTTGATTCTGCTAATTGTTTTCATATTTCCCCAAGTCGATCCGAGTAAAACTGCATGGGGAGTTTTTATTTTTAACTGCATAATTGAATTTAGCCAACTGTGGAAACCTCCTTTTTTACAAGGGATTCGCACTACCTTATTTGGGCGTTTGTTCCTCGGTAGTGGGTTTGCTTGGGAGGATTTTATTGGCTATATTTTGGGATGTATTCTGGGGTGGATTTTGGTAGTTCGGCTGAAGCGGAAAAATACATAATTAGTTTGTAGGGTGCGTCAGCACAGAGATTTTGAATTGGTAGCTAAAATAATACCAACTGACGCACCCTACGACTACTGAAGCGGAAAAATACATAATTAGTTTGTAGGGTGCGTCAGCACAGAGATTTTGAATTGGTAGCTAAAATAATACCAACTGACGCACCCTACGACTACTGAAGCGGAAAAATACATAATTAGTTTGTAGGGTGCGTCAGCACAGAGATTTTGAATTGGTAGCTAAAATAATACCAACTGACGCACCCTACGACTACAAACTTATTTAATTAGCTGTTTTTGCCCTAGCGACTACAATGCCGATCGCACTTTCGACTCTATTAATATATCTGTGCAAGTCGTAAGCTACCGTCACCTGTCCCGCCGGCGAAGCATGAATTAAACCCATATTCCCATCTGCATTCCGATAAACCAAACCCGTGTGGGTGACATCCAATCCTTTAACATCCGTGGCTACCGCCACAATATCCCCTGGTTTTAACTGAGAATAAATACTTTTTATCAGATTTGTGGGTATGTAATTAACAGTTGTTTTGGCTAAGTCTGCTTCGATGCCAACTATGCACTGATAAGTCGCTTCATCCTTCACCATTTGCGGGTAACTGCTGCGATGCTGACTCATGAAATTTAGTTGTTTATTCATGGGTACTCCGCCCAATTGAGTGGTGATATTTTCCACTGTTTGCCGTTTTTGATTGTCGTTAATCCATTCGGAAAAATAGTGCAAACGGCTGCAATAACCGTTCATTTTACCGTTTAAATATCGCTGTTCTTCTATGCGATTTACAAAGTTTTGATAGTCGTAATCTTTTACTGCTACGCCTCGGGCGATCGCCAGCACGGTTTCTACGAACAAAACGCAATCAAATTTATCTAAGGTTACGACCAACTTTTCTGTACCGGATTTGTCCAGCAAACCCTCGGCGTAGGGTTGTCCTAGGAAATTATCGGCGATCGCCTGGACGATTTCTCCGATCGGGCGATCGGGCAAATTTTGTTGTTTTGCATACTGTACAATCTTTTCAAAACGTGCTACATCTTCGGGTTGTGCAGCAATTTCTCTCTCAGTATTATTTGAGTCTGGTTGTCTCACCAGCACGTCCAACAATTGGGAAGAGGAAATTTCAGGTAAATTGTTGAATTGCCAAAACAAACTCGGAAAACTGGAAAGCGTTTGCTTTGTTGTTGTTTCCCGATTTTCGCTTTCTTTCGTCAACTGGGTTGCTGCATCTGGGCTGCGTCGTTCTGTTTGTCGATCGACAATAGAGTTAGCAGCAGCTTGAGATTGAAATGCCCAGACATTAGGTATCAAAAAATTATTCACGCCAGCAATCGCAAATCCCAAAACAGCCAGACTCCCAAAATTTCTCATGTTTTTCAAAGGATTTTGCTTCAACTGAGTGTTATCCTGAAACTTTTACAATTATTAGAAGTCTCTATCAGCCTAACAGACAGATAAAACTGACACTACTCGGACTGAATCGACACACTTGTCATTTAGACGCCGCCCTATTATAAACTGATCGTGCGAGTTTGATACCACAGAACTGTAATGCAAGTAGACCGACGACGCCGCCCGCGCCCAATAGGGCCCCGCAGCCCCATCCAGCCCCGACGCCACAGCAACCCCCGACGCCACAGCAGCGATCGTCCAAGGGTGCATCTCAGTTTTGCAAATATATTATTAGTGGCGAAGCATTTTGGCAGTAAATCTTTGCTTCTCATTAATAAATTGCCTGCCGGAATGCTTCGCCCTTTCAAAAGTGAGATTCACCCTCGTCCAATTCAGCCCCGACGCCACAGCAGCGCCCGACGCCAAAGCAGCGATCGTCCAATCCCATCCCGTCGCCGAGTTAGGACGAAATTTTCTCGGCTAAAATACCGCAACATCCTGTGCTTAATTGCTGGGGCGATCGCGATCCTTTGGATCTTCACGATACCCTTCAGAACTCGCCGTCTCCCAGAACCTCCTGTAATCCTACCTCAAGAGGCGATGTCGCTGCCGACAATTGAAACATCGGAAAATTTAGTTGATCGTCAAAACGAGCCTATCTTCAGCTACAACATCAAAACACCTTCTAGTCCAGTTTACTCTCAAGAATTGCAAGCTATTGTTGATGAAGCTGCGAAAATTGCGATCGGCAAAAGACTGTCCGCAGAACGGCTATCAATTAGCTTAGTTGATGTCAGTAACTCCAAAGCCCATAGCTTCGCCGGATATCAAAATCAAACTCTCAGATTTCCCGCTAGCGTTGCCAAATTATTTTGGATGACAGCCTTTTACTCAGCCATAGAAAAAGGTAAAATTACCCAAAAAGAATCTGCCTTTACTTCTGACCTAGAACAAATGATTCGCGTCTCCAACAACGATGCAGCCAGCCGGATTTTAGACAAAGTAACAGATACAGAATCCGGTGGACAACTCGCAGGAGAAGAGTTGCAAACATGGCTAAAAAAGCGTAATCAAATTAACACATTTTTCCAGTCAGCCGGCTACAACAATATTAATATAACCACCAAAAATTATCCTATATACTATTCTAAGCAGGAAGAGCCAGTCGGTCGCGACTTGCAATTGCGCGGCGATCCTTCTCAGCCGATTCGCAATCAGGTAACTACGGATCAAGCCGCCAGATTAATCTATGAAATCTATACTAGACAAGCGGTTTCTAGCATCGCTAGCCGCAAAATGGCTTACTTGCTGACGAGAGACTTAGACCCCAAGGCTTGGAAAAATGACCCTAGTAACCCGATCCAAGGATTTCTGGGCGAATCTTTACCAACTAATATTTATTTTGGTTCCAAAGTTGGCTATACGTCTAGTTCTCGCAGCGAAGCGACTTTTGTCAGAACTTTAGACGATCGAGCGATTTATATTTTAGTCGTTTTTGCAGACGATCCGGCTTATGCCCAGGATGAAACAGTATTCCCGGCAATTTCTCGATACGTGTTCGATCGGCTAAACGCTCGCGGGCCTGGTAGTTAAGACTAATATGATAGCAAATTCCAAATTTATGAACTACACCTGCGATCGTTTGAACCCTACACTTCATAAATCTGGAATACGCTATATGTCCGATCGCACAACCACAATTCAGATCAATTCCGGTTGCATCGGAATTAATATTGCCTGAAATCAGGACACGGCAGTGCCGTGTCCCTACAATTAATGAATATTACCCGAAATCAGGATACGGCAGTGCCGTGTCCCTACAATTAATCTGACGTAGGGAAACGGCATTGCCGTGTCCTCTATGTCATTCTGGCAAAGCCGGAATTGATATCATCAGATTTGAAAATAACTAAAGTTCTCACTACGAACCTGATTAATTAGCTTGTAGTAAGGATCGCGAATTAAATAATTTACACATATTTGTGGGATGGGCGTCCCGCCCGTTCTTTCTGGACGGGCGGGACGCCCATCCCACAAAAACAATAAAAATTGTAAGTTATTTAATTCTCATTCCTAAATAACTTAATCCTTTATTATTGGCTGGTAATTATTCAACTGGGGCGAAAGGATTCGAACCTCTGAATGGCTGGACCAAAACCAGCTGCCTTACCACTTGGCGACGCCCCAACGTCTCAACATTTATCATAATAACACCCAAACCTAGGAATCTGTCAAGCACTTTGACAATAAAATTTAGAAACTCTTTTTGCAACCGATCGCCCGCAGGTTTATTTTTTGACAACAGCGGGGCGAGCCAGCGGGATTTCAATCCTGAACTCCGCTCCCTGTCCGGCTTCGGAGATACACTTTAAGCTTCCTCCGTGTTTGTCTACCACAATCTGGTAGCTGATAGACAAGCCGAGTCCCGTACCCTTGCCGACTGGTTTGGTGGTAAAGAAAGGGTCAAACAAGCGCAATTTGGCTTTTTCGGCCAATCCCGCCCCGCTGTCGCGAATCCGAATCACCGCTAGTTGACCGATCGACTTTCCTGACTCAACAGCATCCGAGTCCGGGGCTACCACCGCCGTCGAAATTTCGATCGTCTTCGGTGCGGGCACATTTTCCAAAGAGTCGATCGCATTCCCCAAAATATTCATAAACACTTGGTTAAGCTGTCCGGGAAAACACTCTACCTTCGGCAAAGCGCCGTAGTCTTTAATTATCTCAATTCCCGGTATCAGCCCGTTTGACTTCAAGCGGCTCTGCAAAATCAGCAGCGTGCTGTCAATCCCTTCGTGAATGTCCACCGGCTTCATCTCGGCTTCATCGTGCCGCGCGAAGTTCCGCAGAGACAGGACAATTTGGCGGATGCGCTCGGCTCCCATCTCCATCGAAGACAGAATTTTCAGCAAATCCGGCACGATGAAATCAACATCGATTTCTGCGCTTTTGTCGAGAATCTCATCTCCAGGCTCGGGGTAGTGCTTTTGATACAAGCGCAGCAAATCCAGAATATCTTTGATGTACTGCTCGCAATAAGTCAAGTTGCCGTAGATAAAATTAACCGGGTTATTGATTTCGTGGGCGACGCCGGCGACCATTTGACCAAGAGAAGACATTTTTTCGTTTTGGATGAGCTGAGCTTCTTTCTGCTGCAAACTCTGCAAAGTTTCTGTCAGTTGCCGGGCTTGAGTTTGAGCTGCTAAGGCTGCCGCCCGGGTTTGGGCAAAAAGTTCAGCTTGGTCGATCGCAATTGCCAGTTGATCCACCACCGCTTGCAGCAATTCCACTTCGCTAGTCGCCCAGGAACGCCGACTGCTGTAATGGTTGCAAACTATCGCTCCCATTTGACCGGAGTGAGTCTTGAGCGGCAGCAGCAGCTTAGAAACAATCCCGACACTATTCAAAAAAGCTCGTGTGGGCGGTTCAATGCAGGGTGCTGTTGCTGCGTCTCCGATCCTGAGCGTTTGGCGGTGGCGAATTTTCTCGGCCAGCAGCGTTATTTGTGCGATCGGATATTCTGCCAGTCGCTCTTTGAGATCGGGATTTGCCGCCTCGTGGGTGATCGCAAAGCTGGGCTGCCCGTGCCGCGAGACTGAATACCACAAAAAGTAACACTGGTCAACCTGCAACAAGTTGCGAATCTCGTTCACAGCCGTATCTAAAATTTTGTCGAGGTCAAGGGAATTTCGCATCTGGCTCGCAATGCCGAACAGCAAGCCTTCCCGGCGGCTCAACAATTCTTCTCGGGCCTTGACGCGATCGACCGCCACGGCGATGGCGTTAGCCATCCACTCCAGAACATCTAGCGCCTCCTCGGTTGCCACAGCCATGCTGCACAGAGCCATCACTCCCACCAACCGCTCCTCCACAACCAGCGGATAGGCAATGGCCCAAAGGGACGGGCCGGATGACAGGAACACAGGGGTCGTTTCGAGTTTTCCCGGTTCTGCTCGCACCCAATCTTCTATTTCCCGTTCCCACTCTTCGCTGCTGAGTCCTGAAGTGGCCTGCAATTCTAACCGCTCTGTCTGCGGGTTGAACGTCCAGATGCTCGCCCCGGAGGCGTCGAGGTAATCTACCATTGCCTCGGTGCAGCGGTTAAGGATGGTCGGTATTGTCCCGCCACCTCCGAGGGCTACACCAACTTTAGCTTGCAGGGTTCCCAAGCGCGATCGCTCCTGTAGCGAGGCCGCCGTTGGTTGGCCTTCTTCTCGGATTTGTTTGGTATCAAAATCCTGCCGGATGTGCGCTGAAGTTTCCCACAAATCTTGAGATTTGCTGGTTTCCGCAAGAATCGGCAGTTGTTTTGTGCGGTATATTTTCGTGTCGCTCTCTGGCGTCCGTACTGGCGAGAAAAAGTCCCGGTTTCGAGCTAACTCGGAGATTTGCTCGCCGTCGGAGGTGATATCTTCTGGCTCTGCCACCTCTTTCTGGGCTTTGGCTAATTGCCAGCGCAGCTCCACCAAACTCGCAACTTGCCGAGCCAAAGCTTGCGTAACATTTATCGTATCTTTCGTCAAGTCTCTCGGCACGGAGTCCATGACACAGAGTTCTCCCAGCATCTGCCCGTCCGATGTGATGACGGGGATTCCAGCGTAAAATTTCACGAAGGGCTCGGAAACGGTTAACGGATGTTCGGCAAATCGCACGTCTGTAAAAGCATCTCGGACAATCACCGCTTGTTGTTGTTTCTTCAAGGAATTTACAGGGGGTTTGATCGCACATTCGTCAGCAACCGACGTTTTTTGTGGGGGAATTGCCGAGTCAAATTCCGAGAGAGAGTTTGAGTTTTGGGCGAACTCTTCGGGAGTTTGGTCGATCGCGCGAGCACAAAAATTCAGGTAACGGTGAGCATAAGTTTGATCGACACCTAGCTGCGACTTCAACCAATGGCGATTACCATCAATCAAGCTCAAAAAAGCAATAGGGGTTCCGCTCATCTGAGCTGCCAAGCCGACCAAATCGTCAAAGCAAGCCTCTGGGGCAGAGCCCAGAAGCTGATACAAGTCGATGTTACGAAGCTCGAACACTTTTTTACCAAGAGGCAAGGGTGCTTTCATCATGTATAACTGCCCATCTAGTTGCTGGCAACCGCCATTCTCAATACTGACCGAGAAAAACGAGCTATGAATTTTGTGCCTGGAAACTGTCGCGCGCAAGTCGCGCGCAGGTTGCTTGCGCCAAACTCAGATTAATTTCTTGACTGATATTGAAACTTTTGAGTTATCGGAGTTAGAACACCGTAAATCTAAGAGTGTAGAAATCATAATTCTAGTTGACTATGCTTTTGAATACGGTCAGCGGGTTCAATCTAAGAGCCTTGGTCGGCACGAAGCAGCTTTTACAAACACGGATAACTTACATATAATTTTTTAATAAACTTAATTGTATCTTAACAGAATTGCCTAATAGCGGGTAGATGGCTTGCTAGTGGATTAAAATAATTGGTTGGTACCAGAATACCAGTGCGTTTTACCGGGCTGTGCCGCAGGCTGAGGATCGACTACAGTTAGCAAATCAACTAAAAAGAACACCAAAATGTTAAAATTTGTAAAATATAGTTGTCAAACTCGACCATCGAGGGTTTCTAGGTGGGAATGCACATTTTGCAAGTGTTGTAATCGCCGATCGACTCCTCTGACAATTCCTATTTTCGAGTTTGAGGTCAAAAAAACAGGATTGTACTTTCTACTAATGCTCCAACCGGATTAGCAATTACTTCCCAGAGGCAACTCTCAAAAATTGACGGTTGGAATTATCTTTTCTATTTTCAATAACTATAAATAAACCGGGAGAAGAATATGTCGGTAAGTAGCAATCAAATACCAACTATTTTGGCAGTTGATGATAGCGTTGTAATGCAAGGACTTGTCAAACAGGCTTTAAGCAAAGAATTTCGAGTTCTAGTGACTGACAATGCAGTCGATGCTTTGTCAACGATTTATCACGAACAAATTTCGGTTTTGTTACTCGATGTTTCCATGCCCGGTATTGACGGATTGGAACTCTGCCGCACGGTGCGAAGCTTGCCTCAGTTTCATAATTTGCCGATCGTCATGCTGACAGCACGAGATGGAGCCTTTGATAAGGTACAGGGGCGTTTGGCCGGAGCGACAGAGTATTTAACAAAGCCATTTGATGCAGAAAAGTTACGCGAAGTAATTGGTAAGTTTATCAATCTCAAATCATAAAAGTTACCCGCTTTACATCTTTGTAGGGTGCGCACTGCGCACCTTATCGTCATAATTGTATGTTAAAAATATTACCAATTCCTCATTCCCTCTTCCCTGATTCAACTGCAAACAACTAGATTCTCCCGCTTGTCCTAAACTTTTAATTTCGCCAACAGTAGAGGAGCGATCGCGCCCAGAGGTAAAACGTGTTGGGCCGCACCGAGGGCGATCGCCCTCGGTGCGGCATCCCGAAAACAACGCAGCTAGCTCGATCTTGAGCAATTGTCAACCCCCCTCCTCGGGCGATCGCCAGCATACCCTCAGCACCATCTCGACCCATTCCTGTTAGCAAAACGGACGCCGCCGCCCGACCATAAAAATTAGCAACTGACTTAAATGTTACCGTTATTGACGGGCAGTGTCCCGCTTCATGAACAGCTTCCGAATAAATAAATCGCCCTTGAAAATCCAATTCTAAATGACGTTTTTCTGGTGGGAAATAAACAATACCCGCTTGCGGCAATTCCCCCAAACAGGCTATTTTTATCGGCAGTTTAGATTCAAAACCCAACCAGTCAACCAATCCCTGCAAAAATCCTTCGCTAATGTGCTGGATGCAAATTATCGGCACTGGCAAATTAGCTGGAAACTGCGCAATAATCGAGTTCAGCGCCTGCGGCCCGCCTGTAGACGCGCCGACAGCCAATAACTTAATCGTTTGCAAATTGAGATTTTCGCTGCATAATCCGTACTTGTGCATTGGTAATTGATTAATTTGTTTGATGGGGCGATCGCTTTTTTCAATTACTCCCAGCTTTTGATGGCGCGTAAATACTTTAACTCCCGACAACACCTTAACTTTAGCGATTAACTCATTCGCGAGGCGATCGTAATCTGACGCCAATCCGCCAATTGGTTTCGGAAAAACATCTAATGCACCTGCTTTCAAAAGTTGAAATACATTTTGAGTATCTTTTGCTTGTACAGAAGCACTAATTATTAAAATCGGTCGCGGGTATTTCTTCATCACTTCCTGGGTGAATTCTAACCCGTTCATTTGTGCCATGTTCAAATCCGTACAGATGACTTCCGGCTGAAGTTTTGGGATTAATTCTAGGGCTTCTAACCCGTTACAAGCGGTTCCTACAACTTGGATTTCTGGCGAAGCATCAAAAATGCGCTTGAGTACGATCGTAGCTACTGGCGAATCTTCTACTAACAATACTTTAATGGGCGATAACATTACTTATTTTAGGTAATTGGGAATTGGGAATTGGGAATTGGGCATAGGGCATGGGGCATCGGGCATTGGGAATTGCTAATTGGTAGTAAATAACAAATAACCAATAACCAATAACTAATAAGCTGTCGCATATTTAAAGTGTATATTCAGAGCGGGCGGGACGCCCACCCCACAAGAGTTTGATGATTTTTTTAACATCCAATTTAAATGTATAACAGCTTAACTAATAATTAATAACTAATAACCAATAATTAAACTAACCTTTTCAAAGTTTCGATCAATACATCTTGATTAAACGTACCTTTAGGAATATAAGCATTAGCCCCGGCATCAGCCCCTCTTTTTCTATCTTCATCCGACGCCAAAGATGTTACCAAAATAATCGGTAACTCACTGTATTCTCTTTGCTGGCGAATTTTAATAGTCAGTCCCAAACCGTCCAAATTTGGCATTTGTACGTCAGAAATCAGAGCATCAAAATAACGAGTTTTTAATTTATTCAAAGCATCCAATCCGTCTACTGCTGTCACCACTTCATAACCTGCACCTTCGAGGATGCGCTTTTCTTGAGTGCGAGTAGCGATCGAATCTTCTGCTAAAAGTATAACTTGTTTTCGGCTGACTGTCTCAATGGGCGATCGGGCGCCAGAAACCCCACGCGATGAAACTTGCTTGCGTACAGATTTTATCAAATCGTGGGGATTGAGCACCATACAAACTTCCCCCGTCCCAAGAATTGTTGCACCTGAAACATTTCGTACCCGTTTCAGCAATTTACTTTGAGGTTTAATCACCACATCCTGTTCATCAATCAAAGCATCTATAAATAATCCCAATCTTTCCTCACCAACTTTCAAAATAATACAAGACATTTTCGCAGAATTTGATGTCAGAAATTCTCCTTGTATTTGCCGATTGACTTCTCTCCAACTTTCCTGTCTCCATTCCCGATTATTCGGCAGCCATTCTCTATTCTTTAATTCTAGTAAATCTACTAAATAAGCAACTGATAGCGGCTGACCATCAGAAACTATAGTTGACTTGCCTTCTATCGCAAAAATATCATCATAAGCAACCAGTTTCGCGGTTTCAATAAACTCAATTGGTAGCGCGTAAGCAATACCTTCAACCGCTACAATTAATACATTTGCTGTAGCTAGAGATGTGCTGACTTGCAGCCGGAAAGTGCATCCTTTTCCTGATATAGATTCAACTTGAATACTGCCTTTTAGTGCTTCAACATTAGTCCGAACTACATCTAAACCAACCCCTCGACCAGAGACTTCAGTAACAAATGTTCTGGTTGAAAAACCAGCAGCAAAAATCAGGGATTGAATTTGGTTTTCTGTCATGTTGGCGAGTTCTTCCAGCGTGCAGATATTACGTTTGATAGCGGTTTGTTTAATCCGATCGAGATTTAGCCCCCGACCATCGTCAGCAACTTCAATGATAATATTGCTCGCAGTCTGGTATCCTTTGATTCGCAGAGTAGCGACGGGAAGTTTACCTAACTTTTTACGTTCCTCCGGCGTCTCAATACCGTGGTCGATCGCATTCCGAATCATGTGCATTAAAGGATCTTTCATTTCTTCTAAAATGCGTTTATCAGCTCTAGTTTCCGCACCTTCAATAACTAATTCAACTTCTTTCCCTTCCCGCTTTGCCAAGTCTCTAACTGCTCGGGGGAATAGATTAAAAATAGTAGACAAAGGTAGCAGTCTGAGAGTGCGAATTTCTGATTCTAACTCCTCTGTAATTAATTCAAGTCTGGCAGTATCCTCATGAAATCGATTTTTCAAGCGATTAACTAGAGTTCCCAGGCGTTCTAAACGTTCTTCAGTACGCTGGTAATAATTCTGTAACTGGATGACGATCGCATTTTTTTTAGACCCATTTTGCTCAGTTTCTATCTGATGAAAAGCTAACCGATTCATAAAAGCTTCTCTAGTCCAAGTTTCCCACAAATTTGTCAGCTTCTCGATATCGGAAAGTCGGTGTACTAGCCGAGTTTTGGTGACAGTAAGTTCCCCGGCTTGAGTCATTAAATCGTCTAAATTTTGAGTGGCAACTCGAATTGTCTCGATGCGGTAAGACGAACTAGAAGAACCGCTAACAGTGGGTTGGGAAGCTGATGCAGTGGCGGCCCCAGAAGCGGTAGGCAAGTTTTGAGCTTGCAGCAGCAATTCTTGCTCGGATTGTAGCGTCGAAAAAGAGTAATTATTATCTAAGTTAGCAGCAGAAGAAGTTTCACTGTTTGTTTCTGATGGCGCTGTTTCTGAATCAGTAAATTGCATTTTTACTAATTCTTCTTCATGGATTTGAGAAGATATTGGCTCTGCTGTCGGAGTTTCTAGCTGGGGCTGGTTAGAAGCACCCATCATGCTAGCGAGCACGTAAAATGTATTGACACCCGAATCTTCACCCGTAACGGCTTCGTCAACGAGTTTGCGGATGGCGTCTAAACCTTGCGAAAGTCGATCGCTAATATCTCGGTTTAATTCAGTTTCTCCCCGTTTTACACCTCCCAAAATATGCTCTATTTGATGAGCTAAAGATGCTACATTTTTTACGGCAAGCATCCCAGCATCGCCTTTAAGAGAATGGGTTTCCCGCAGCAATTCTTCTAACTTAGCTGAGTCCCCCGGGTGTTGTTCCAAGTACAGCAAACCCTCGTCTATTTTCTGCAAGTGTTCTTCACTAGCAATTTTAAACACATCTCGGAGTTCTTCATCTTCAATCATATATATCTTTGGGGAATTGGGAATTGGTCATTGGTCCGAAGAGAATTTGCAATTGGTAATTCTTCTTTTTATCCGTTACATCCGTTACATCCCGTACACTGCTCGTTGCCCTTCTTCCTTCTAAACTACTGATTTTAAATTTTGGGCTGCTTGGTTGAGTTGAGAAATGCCGAGTTTGACTTGAGAAATGCCGGATGCAGTTTCTTGGGCAGCGAGGTTAAGAGAGTTGACGGCTTCAACTACATCCTCAATGGCGATCGCCTGGTTTCTTGCAGTAAAATAAATTTGTTTGCTGTTCAAAATAATGCGATCGATCGCCTCGGCCACTCCCGCAAAGGAGTCTGCCGTTTTTCGGGCAAGTTTCACTCCATTTTCCACAGTTTTTGTCCCGTCACCCGTCACCATTGCTGTCGAACTAATCGCTTTTTGAATGTCTGCAACTAAAGCATTAATTTTGATAGCAGATTCCTTGCTTTGATCGCCTAATTTGCGAATCTCGTTAGCAACAACAGCAAATCCTTTGCCGCTTTCACCGGCTCTAACTGCTTCGACAGCAGCGTTGATGGCGAGCATATTTGTTTGGTTTGCTAAGTCGCTGACTAAACTGGAGATATTGCCAATGCGATCGGTTTGTTCGCTCAAACGCAAAATTTGCGTTTGAATGGCTGCTACATTTTTGGTCAAAGTTGCCATTTCTTTCAAGGTGTTGTCTACTGCTTGACTGCCTCCCGCTGTGAGTTTAAGGGCCTGTGTGGCTCCGAAAGCGGCCGCTTCGGCTTGCTCGGCACAAGCTTTGCTTGATTCGCCCAATTCGTCCATTGTAGTAGCAGTTCTATCCACAGCATATAGTTGTTGGCTGGCGATGCGTTCCTGCTGTTCGACGGTGACAGCAATTTGCGAGGAAGAAGAGGCGATCGCCCGCACAATTTCATTTACCGAGCGAGTAGTTCTACGGGCTAAAAAAATTGCGATCGCGCTAACAACAGCAGCCGTCATTCCAACTCCGGCTATCAGAGCATACAGCAACTCTGTTTGCGGAGCAAATACATTTTTTGTATCGTTGGTAATAATCACGCTCCAACCCAATTCTGGCAGATTTTTTAATGTTTCAATAGGAGCGTAAGTAATGAGTTGCTTAGCTCCATCAATGCGATCGATATCTACGGCACTGTTAATCTTTCTGTTGGCTTGCATTTTGGCAAAAACAGTAAAGTCTGACCGTGCATCTCTACTCACCTGCTGAGTTTCTGTTGCTAAGAAAAACTTGCCATTACCATCTATCAAATGGTATTCCTCTTGTTTTAATTCCTCTGAATCTCTGGTTAATTTATCTTTTTTTTCCTGAAAAGCCTGATCTAAATAATTTGTAGGCGTGCGAGTTCTGATGACGGCGATAGTTTTTCCTGTATTGATATCGACAATCGGCGCCGCAGCAAAAATGGCGTATTTGCCATTGATAAATGACTTCCTGGGCTGCACAAGTGTAGGACGATTAGTTTTAATTACTTCCTGAAAATAGTCGCGCTTGCCGAAATCTGTAATGGGTTCTCCGCTCGATTGCAAAATAGTATTCCCCTGAAGGTCTGCGACTGCAATACTATCGTAGCCTTCCCCTTCTTTTACATATTTATCTAACAGAGCTTGTTTTTGACTGGTTGATGTTGTTTGGCTGACTCTGGGGTCGTTGAGTATACCTAAATTAGCTAGTTCCTTAACGTCTAAGTAGCGTTCAAAAAGAAAGTTGCTGACTTCATTTGCTGTCGCGCTCGCTCGTGATTCTTGGTACTTAATTACGTAGTTAGTCAGGTTCTTGCTGGCAAATAAATAAGTCATCGCTCCTGTTAATAGAACTGGAATGGTACTGAGGGCGATCGCAAAAACAATCGCTTTAATTCTTAAAGACCAGTTGTTGATTTTTTTAATCATAAGTTGATAACTGATAACTCATACCATTTGGGATTTTAGCTTTTAGAATTGGAAATGACTAATGAGTATTGGCTTTGGGAGCTTGCCTACCGTTGGATTTCTTGTTGAAACTATCCTAAATGATAACTCTTCTAAACCACGGATTTTAAATCTAAAGCTGCTTCATTCAATCTTTGAGTACCGACTTTAGTTTGAGTGATACCGCAAGCTGTTTGTGCCGCTGCTTGGTTGAGAGAGTTCATAGCTTCCACCACTTGTTCGATCGCGATTGCTTGCTGTTTGGCATTTAGCGAAATTTGCTGAGAGCTCAAAACCACATTGTTAATTGCATCAGCCACTCCAGCAAATGCCGCTGCGGTTTCTGAGGCAATATTTACGCCAGAGTCTACGGTTTTAGTTCCTTCGTCTGTTACCATTACTGTTGAGTTGATTGCTCTCTGAATATCAGCAACTAACAGATTAATTTGTGAGGCAGATTTTTTACTGCGATCGGCAAGTTTGCGAATTTCTGAGGCCACAACGCCGAACCCCTTACCGTGTTCGCCCGCCCGCACTGCTTCCACCGCAGCATTGAGCGCTAACATATTAGTCTGATTTGCCAAATCGCTAACTAAAGTGGAGATATTGCCAATGCGATCGGTTTGCTCGCTCAACTGCATAATTTGCCCTTGCATCTCCTGCACTTTTGTTTTCAGCGTTGCCATTGCTTCTAAAGTTTGTTCTACAGCTTTTGTACCACCGCCTGCTAGAGTTAAAGCTTGCATTGCTTGAGATGCGGCAGTTTCTATCTGCTGTGATGTTGCCCTAGAAGATGCGCCTAACTCGTCCATTGTCGTAGTAGTTTGATTGACTGAAGCTGATTGCTGGGTTGCCATGCGTTCCTGTTCTTCAACTGTGGCTGCAATCTGGGCGGAAGAACTGGCGATCGAGCTAATTGCCCGATCGATAGTTCGAGCAATTCCTGACGAAATCACCCAAGCAACAGTCGCACCAAACAGCACTAACAACAAGGAACCGATCACCAGCGTCGATACCAAAAAGCTTAAAGCTGCCTTCGTGACTTGGGTTTCCTGTTTAATCATCTTTAATTCTGTTTCCCGAAATTCTCGGTTTACTTCCACAAATTCATTCACAAATTTTGTGTACTTCCCTGTATTGAATATAGCGAGACCTTCTGCTGTTTTATTTTCCTGAAATAAGCGAACAATTTCGCTAGAACCATCATACAGCGGTTCCCGCTGTATAATGATACAATAAATAATAACAAAATATCATCTTGTTGTATTCAAAACTAATGAAAACA
>ENA-OBIO01000739-OBIO01000739.1-metagenomes-genome-assembly--contig:-NODE-739-length-15496-cov-4.26119_pt1 | contig 15496 bp, 10 predicted proteins | sample MGYA00153383_OBIO01 | MGnify analysis MGYA00153383 | reverse complement strand
TCCTGATGGATGATGACGATGCCGGCTGCCTCGGAATCGTTGATATTTTTGAACGCGACCGTCTCGTTTTCGAAGACGATGTCGCCGTCGTAGCTGCCGTGCGGATATACCCCGCTCAGTACTTTCATGAGCGTGGATTTGCCGGCACCATTCTCACCGCAGATCGCGTGGATATGGCCGCGCTGCACCCCGATCGAGACATCCTGCAACGCCTTGACGCCGGGGAAAGTCTTCGTGATGTTGCGCATCTCGAGGATATTGGTGTCACCGATGCTTCTTTCTGCACTGAAAGCGCCTGAGCAGTGGAGGGGTCCGAGCAGTGAAGGAGTCCGACGGTGGCGGCGGTAACCCGCCCCCACCGTCGGAGTGAGTCGAACCTACTTGAGGTCGGCTTCGGTGTAGTAGCCGCTGTCAACGAGAACGGTCTTGTAGTTGTCCTTCGTCACGACGGTGGGCTGGAACAGGAACGTCGGAACGACCTTGACCTTGTTGTCGTAGCTCTTTTCGTCGTTCACCGCTGGCTTTTTGCCGTTGAGCAGGTCGTCAGCCATCTTCACGGCTTCCTTGCCAAGCTGGCGAGTGTCCTTGTAGATGGTGGAGTACTGCTGTCCGGCGATGATCGACTTGACCGATGCCGCCTCGGCGTCCTGCCCGGTGATGACCGGGAGGGCGGTGGTGGCGTAACCAGACGCGGTGAGCGCGGAGATGATTCCGATCGAGAGACCGTCGTACGGTGAGAGAATTCCCTGCACCTTCGCGCCATCGGAGTAGGTGCTCGCGATGAGGTCCTGCATGCGCTTCTGGGCGGTTGCCGGGTCCCAACGAACGATCGCGACCTGGGTGAAGCCGACCTGGCCGCTCTTCACGACGATAGTTTTGTCGGCGATGTACTTCTTGAGCGTGTCCATCGCGCCGTTGAAGAAGAACGTCGCGTTGTTGTCATCCGGGCTTCCGGCGAAGAGCTCGACGTTGAACGGGCCCTTCTTGCCGGTGTCCTTGCCGTCCTTGTCGACGACTCCGAGTCCGGCGAGCAGGCTGGTGGCCTGGTCGACGCCGACCTTGTAGTTGTCGAAGGTCGTGTAGTAGTCGACGTTCTTGTTGCCGTTGATCAGGCGGTCATAGGCGATGACCTTGACGCCGGACTTTGCCGCCTGGTCGAGCTGGTCGCTGAGCGCGGTTCCATCGATCGAGGCGATGATGAGAATCTTCGCGCCCTTGGTGAGCATGTTGCTGATCTGCAGTACCTGCTGGGGGATCTTGTCGTCGGCGTACTCGAGGTCGACTTTGTAGCCCTTGGCCTCGAGGTCGGCCTTGATGGCGTCGCCATCCTTGATCCAGCGCTCTGACGTCTTGGTCGGCATCGCGACGCCGACAAGCGCACCTTTGCTGCTTCCTGACGCCGGGGCTTCTGCCGTTCCGCCGCGGCCGCCGGAGCATGCTGCGAGCGAGAGCGCCAATCCGGCGGCGGCGATGCCGATGAGAATCTTCCGTACCTTCACTGTGGTGCCTTTCTTATTGTTAGGACGTCGTTGTCAAACGTGATGCTGGTGAATCCGCCCTCGTCCTGGTGAAGCGGTTTCCCTACCGGCCAGCTCTTGGGCAACTGGTGGCAAGTCGTGAGTTGTGGCTAAAGCCCCGAAGCCAGTCGGTAATAGGCCTGGTTCCAGCGCAATTCGCGGCTGAATTCGCGCAGCTTCGTGTTCTCGTCGATCACCACGAGTTCGTTCTTCGCGATGTCGGCGAAGTCCTCGAAGACCTCGAGGCTGAGTGCGGTCGACATGACCGTGTGGTGCGCGGCTCCCGCCGTCAGCCAGGCCGCGGCACTCGTCGCGAGGTCGGGTGCCGGCTTCCAGATGGCGCGTGCCACCGGAAGTTTGGGCAGCGGATGCGGCAGCTCAACCACTTCGACGACATTGGCCACGAGGCGAAACCGGTCCCTCATATCGCTCAGCGCAACGACGACGGCCGGGCCGGCATCCGTATCGAAAACGAGGCGTACGGGGGCGTCCCGGCCACCGATACCGAGCTCGTGAATCTCGAGGCTCGGCTTAGCCGTGGTAAGCGACGGGCAGACCTCGAGCATGTGCGCGCCGAGGATGAGTTCCTGCCCCGGCACGAGGTTATAGGTGTAATCCTCCATGAGGGAGGCGCCCCCCGGTAGGCCGGCGCCCATCACCTTTGCCGCCCGAACCAGTACGGCGGTCTTCCAGTCGCCCTCTGCACCGAAGCCATAGCCGTCGGCCATGAGACGCTGCACCGCGAGACCCGGAAGCTGGCGAAGGCCGCCAAGGTCTTCGAAGCTGGTGGTGAACGCGCTGAAGCCGCCTGCCTCGAGAAAGCTGCGCAAGCCCAATTCGATACGGGCGCCGTAGCGGAGCGACTCGTGGCGCTCTGCACCCTTTGTGAGCTCAGGGGCCACTACGTACAGGTCTTCGTATTCCTCGACGAGAGCGTCAACATCCGCCTCGGACGCGGCATCGACTGCCTCGACGAGTTCGTTGACCCCCCAGGTATTCACCTGGACGCCGAACTGCAGCTCGGCCTCGGTCTTGTCACCCTCGGTCACCGCAACGAAGCGCATGTTGTCGCCGAAACGGGCGAGCTTGAGGTTATGGGTGGCCGCCCAGCCGGCGGCGGCGCGGGTCCAGGTCGCGATCTGAGAGATGACCCGGGGATTCGACACGTGGCCGACGACTGTCTTGCGGGCGACTCCGAGACGGGTCTGGATGTAGCCGAACTCCCGGTCGCCGTGCGCGGCCTGGTTGAGGTTCATGAAGTCCATGTCGATCGTTGCCCAGGGCAGCTCGACGTTTGCCTGGGTGTGCAGGTGCAGCAGGGGCTTCCGCAGCAGGTCGAGGCCGGTGATCCACATCTTGGCCGGGCTGAACGTGTGCATCCAGGCGATGACACCGATCACAGTGTCATCAGCGTTGGCATCGAGGGCCATCCGGCGAATCGACTCCGAATCCTTGAGCACCGGCTTCCACTGCACCGTGACCGGAATCTCGGCCGCCACCCCGAGCGCATCGGCAATGGCCCGCGACTGCTCGGCGACCTGCGCGAGGGTCTCTTCGCCATAGAGCCCCTGGCTTCCGGTGAGAAACCAGACCGTGTACGACTTCAGGTCGGGAATGATGCTGCGGCTCATGCGTCTGCTCCTGCTGTGGTTGGTTTCGCTGCCTGGCCGTACACGTTCTGGTACCGGTCGAAGAGGGCATCGATCGCGGCCTGGGGAATGGGGATGAGCTCGCCGAGTTGTTTCGCGATGTGCACTGTTCGCGCGACATCCTCCGCCATGACCGCGGCCTTGACAGCATCCCGCGGGCTGGATCCGATGGTGAAGACACCGTGGTTCTGCATCAGCACCGCTCGGGAGCGATGGCCGGTGAGGGTGGCAACAACACCGCGTCCGATCGAGTCGTCGCCGATGATGGCGAACGGGCCGACCGGGATCTCTCCGCCGAACTCGTCCGCCTGGCCGGTGATCACGCACGGGATCGCTTCACCGCGGGCCGCCCACGCGGTCGCGTAGGTGGAGTGGGTGTGCACGACGCCGTTGACCTCCGGCATAGTGCGGTAGATGTAGGCGTGCGCTGCGGTATCGCTCGAGGGCGAGTGCTCCCCCTCGATAACGGTGCCGTCCAGGTCGCAGAGGATCATATTTTCGGGGGTGAGGTCGTCGTACTCGACGCCACTCGGCTTGATGACGAAGAGGTCTGCGCCGGGGACGCGGCCGGAGATGTTGCCGCCGGTCCAGATCACGAGGTTGTAGCGCACGAGCATTTCGTGCAGCTTCGCGACATCGGCCCGCACGGCGAGGACCTTCTCTTCGATCGTGCTCATGCCTTGTTCGCCTCGAGAATCTTTTTGCTGGTTGTTATGGCCGCATCGCGCTTGAGCGCCTTTAGCCGGTGCATCACTGCGTTACCACCGCGTCCGAAGTAGTCGTGCAGCAGTGTGTATTCCGCGTAGAGAAGGTCGTAGGAATCGGCCGCTTCGGCATTCGGGGTATAGACAGCGCGGTTCACCTTGCCCATCGCCTTGCCTGCTTCGAGAACAGTGTCGTAGGCGCCCGCGGCGACTGCGGCGTGGATGGCCGAGCCGAGCGCCGGACCCTGCTCGCTCGCGATGATCGAGATCGGCATCCGCAGCACGTCGCTGTAGACCTGCATGAGGAAGGGATTGCGCAGGAGCCCACCGGCCACGATGAACTCGGTGACCGGAACCCCGCTTTCGGCGAAGGTCTCTACGATCGTGCGCGTGCCGAAGGCCGTCGCCTCGAACAGCGCCCGATAGATCTCCTCCGGCCGTGTCGCGAGGGTCGTGCCGAGCACGAGACCGCTGAGCTCGTGGTCCACGAGCACCGAGCGGTTACCGCTCTGCCAGTCAAGTGCAATGAGCCCGTGGCCGCCGACCGGCTGGTGCTTCACGAGCTCGGTGAGGTGTTCGTGGATGCTTCGGCCCGCGGCATCCGCTGCCTCGAAGTAGCTCGCCGGCACCTGGTTCTTCACATACCAGGCGAAGATGTCACCCACGCCGGACTGCCCGGCCTCGTAGCCGTAGAGCCCGGAGACGATGCCGCCGTCGACGACGCCGCACATGCCTGGCACCTCGGTGAGCACGTCGGAGTTCATCACATGGCAGGTCGAGGTTCCCATGATGGCGAGCATCTGGCCGGGCTCGACAGCCTGGGCTGCCGGGGCCGTCACGTGGGCGTCGACGTTGCCGACAGCCACGGCGATGCCCTCTGGCAGACCGGTCCAGGCCGCGGCCTGCTTCGACAGTGTGCCGGCGGATGCCCCGAGCTGGCCGATCTCGTGGGCGACCTTGTCCTCGGCGAACCCAGCGAAAGCCGGGTTGAGCGCGGCGAGGAATTCGCGGCTCGGATACGCGCCATCCTGCAGGATGCCCTTGTACCCGGCGGTGCAGGCGTTGCGGATGTAGCGGCCGGTGAGCTGCCAGACGATCCAGTCGGCGGCCTCGACAAAGTGGTCCATGCGCTCATAGAGTTCGGGGTCTTCTTCGAGCAGCTGCAGTCCCTTGGCGAATTCCCACTCACTCGAGATGAGGCCGCCGTAGCGCGGCAGCCAGGATTCGCCCCTCGCTGCGGCAAGCTCGTTGATGCGGTCGGCCTGGCCCTGCGCGGCGTGATGCTTCCAGAGCTTCACGTAGGCATGGGGACGGTTCTCATAGCCAGCGATCTCGTTGAGCGGTGTTCCGTCGGCGATGACCGGAAGGGGAGTACTCGCCGTGAAGTCGGTGCCGACGCCGATCACCTGCGCCGGGTCGATTCCGGATGCCGCGATGGCGGCCGGCACCGCGTTCTTCAGTACCTCGACGTAGTCGGAGGGCACCTGAAGCGCCCAGTCCGGAGGCAGGAGCGCTCCGTTCGACGCCAGCACGGTGTCCATTACAGCGTGAGGGTAGTCGTGGGTGCCGGTGCCGAGCTCTGCACCATCCGAGACGCGCACGACGACCGCTCGGCCGGAGAGGGTGCCGAAGTCGATTCCGATGACGTAGTGCTCGGCGGCGCCATCGGGCGTGGGGGAATTCACCTCGGGGACTCCTTTGTCGGGCGGCGGGTACGGCCGGGATTTTTGTGCGAATGTTAGCGATCACATTTTGCGAGATGTGAGCGGTCACATTTCTTTATAAGACTAGCCTGCCAGCACCGGAGCGCACAACAGCTTGATGCTAGTACTCGGTCACGGATACGTCTCGATCGCATGGACTCACCCGCTCACCCGCTCACGCCCTTGCGCGCTCACTCGCTCATCTGCTCACTCGCTCATCTGCTCACCCGCTTGCGTCGGCCGAATGCTGCGCGAAATGAAGGACTCCCTGTGACGGGAGTGACGAATACGCCACTCCCGTTGACATCCGTCACATGTTGTCCTGCATTTCGAACCGCAAGCCACGCGACGAGAGCTGCTGGCACGAAAAAGTCCGGCCCCGCGAAAACGCGGGGCTGGAAGTACCCGTGAGCACTGGTGCCGCGCGCATCGGCCAGCGACCCTGCCCCTGCCGAGTTCCTGCGCGAAATGCAGGACTACCTGTGACAGGAGTGACGGATGCACCACTCCCGTTGACATCCGTCACAGGTAGTCCTGCATTTCGAACGCGCGGACAGACGAAGAGACACCCAGGCACGAAAAAGTCCGGCCCCGCGAAACCGCGGGGCCGGACTCGTGACTATCGAGGCGGACTACTTGTTGACGAGCGCCAGGAGGGTCGGGTTGTTCGCATAGGACTTCGCAGCGTTGTCCTTGGTGACGAGCTCCGGCGGCAGGTAGTAGGTCGGAACCTTGACCGAACCGTTGTCCGTCGCGTCGGCGTTGGTGGACGCCTTCTTTCCGGCGGCGAGGTCCTTCACCATGGCGACAGCCTGGGCGACGAGCTTCGACGTGTCCTTGTTGATGGTGGAGTACTGCTCACCCGACATGATCAGCGGGATGGAAGCGGCTTCCGAGTCCTGGCCCGTGACAACCGGCATGACCGGTGTCGCCTTGCCGGCGGCCTTGATCGAGGTGATGATTGCGCGACCAAGGGTGTCGTTGGGCGAAAGGACGCCGTTCAACACCGTGCTCGAGTAGTTACCGGCGAGCAGAGTGTCCATGCGGGTCTGCGCGTTGGCGGCGAGCCATCCGGTGGTCTGCGTCTGAGCGATCTTGGTCTGTCCGGAGACGACCTTGAGCGTTCCGTCATCGATCTTCGGCTGCAGGACCTTCATGGCGCCACCGAAGAACACGGCCGCATTCGGGTCGGTTGACGCACCCGAGAACAGTTCGACGTTGTAGTTCTTCGCGTCGGGGAAGCGTGCCTTCATGCCATCGAGGAGTGCCTGGCCCTGGAGCTCACCGACCTTTTCGTTGTCATACGCGATGTAGTAGTCGACATTCTTGGTGTCCTGGATGAGACGGTCGTACGCAATAACGACGGCGCCGTTGTCGTGGGCCGCCTTCACCTGCGAACCAAGCTGCTTCCCGTCGAATGCACCGATGATGATGACCTTTGCACCCTTGGTGTTCATGGTCGAGATCTGGGCTGCCTGCTCGGAAGCAGTGTTCGCCGAGGGTGCGTATTGAACGTCGGCCTTGAAGCCGGCCTTGGTGAGGTCGTCCGTGAACAGCTTGCCGGCGAGGACCCAGTTCTCCGAGGTCTTGTCCGGGAGGGCGACGCCGATGACAGATCCGGCCTTGAAGCCCGCGGCGGAGCCCGACGACGCAGCGTCCGTGCCGCGACTCGAGCAGCCCGAGAGGGCCATCAGTGCGACTCCGGCGATTGCCACAGTCGTAATTGCGATTTTGCGCATTGTGATCACTTTCTTAGTTGTGTGGTTGTGCAGGGGGATTGCTGTGGGAAAGACGGGTCTTCCCCGGTGACTACGCCGGCGCTGCTATGCGTTCGGAGTAGTGGATTGTGGGCGCGATGATGCTTCGGCGCTTTCGCCGCCCGGCGCGACATCCGGGCGATCGATAGGTGTGGAGGCAGCAGGGTCGCCACCGGACGCCTTCGGGCCACGAACGAACATTCCGATCAGGGATGGCCTGCCCTGCCGCTTGCTGTAGACATCGATGCCCACAGCGATCAGAAGCACTAGGCCCTTGATGATCTGCACCCGGTCGTTCGAGACGCCGAGTAACTGGAGGCCGTTATTCAAGACCGCGATCACGAGGCCACCGACGATTGAACCGACCACTGTGCCGATACCACCCGCCACCGCGGCGCCACCGATGAAGACGGCGGCAATCGCGTCGAGCTCCCAGCCGGTGCCGTCACCGGGACCCGATGCTCCGGCTCGTGCCACTCCGACCATCCCCGCAATCGAGGCGAGTACCGACATGTTTGCAATGACCCAGAAGTTGATCCGCTTGATCTTCACACCGGAGAGCTCTGCAGCGTGCCAGTTGCCACCGACCGCGTAAATGTGCCGACCGAAAGTGGTGTTGCGGGTGATGAAGGAGTAGATGAGTACGAGCACGCCGAGGATGATTCCCGAGACCGGGTAGCTCGTGCCGACGCGGCCGGTGGCAAAGAGGTACGTCGCCCCTCCGGCGACGAGCACGAGGATCACGATCTTCACGACGCTGACCCAGCCCGGAGCCGGCACAGCACCCATGAGCGACTGGGTGCGTCGCTGGCGCAGTTCTTGCCAGACAAGGGCGACGATCACCAGGAGGCCGAGGATCAGGGTGCCGTTACTGAATCCGATATTCGGGCCGAAATCGGGAATCGAACCGCCACCGATCACCGTGAAGGAATCCGGCACGGTAACGGTATTGGAGCTACCGAAGAATTGGTTCGCCCCGCGGAAGATGAGCATGCCCGCCAGGGTCACGATGAAGGCCGGCACCCCGACATAGGCAACCCACCACCCCTGCCAGGCCCCGATTGCGAGGCCGATTACGAGGCCGAGTACGAATGCGAGCACCGGTGGGAAGTGCCAACTGACCATGGCGGTCGCGACGACGATGCCGACGAAGGCAGCGACTGATCCGACGGACAGGTCGATGTGACCGGCGATGATCACCATCACCATTCCGATGGCGAGAATCAGAACGTACGCGTTCTGGTTCACCAGGTTGATGAGGTTGGTCGGGTTCAGTGTCAGGCCGCCGGTAAAGATCTGGAAAAAGACGATGATGACCACGAGCGCCGCAAGAATCCCGATCTGGCGACCGGTGCCCTGCGAGCCCCCGAACATCTTGCCGAGGTCGCGCAGCTGGAAGCCGCTCTTCCGTGGAGCTTCTGGAGTTGCGCTCATTGACTGTTAACTTTCTTCTTCGCGGAAGTCATGCTTCTCAGGAGAGTTTCGGGATTTGCTTCGTCAGCACTGAGGTTGTTCGTTATCGCACCCTCGAAGATCGTGTAGATGCGGTCGGAAACGCCGAGCAGTTCCGGCAATTCGGATGAAATCAGAATGATGCCCTTACCGGAGGCGGCAAGGTCACGGATGATTCCGTAGATCTCAGTCTTCGCACCGACGTCGATGCCCCGGGTGGGCTCGTCGAGAATCAAGAGGTCAGGATCGGTGAACATCCACTTCGCGAGCACGACCTTCTGCTGGTTGCCGCCGGACAGTTTGTTGACACCCTCATCCACGCGCGGTGCCTTGATCCGCAGGCTCTTGCGATAGCCCTCGGCGACGCGGTGCTCTTCCACTTTGTCGATTACCGAGAGTTTCGCGATCTTTGAGAGCTTCGCCGAAACGACGGAATCCTGGATATCATCGAGCAGGTTGAGGCCGAGCGCCTTTCGATCCTCGCTCACGTAGCCGAGACCGTTCTTGATGGCCTCACTCACGTTGCGCAGCTGAATCTCCTTGCCGTCCTTGAAGACCTGCCCGGAGATGAAGGTTCCGTACGAACGGCCGAACAGGCTCATCGCCAGCTCGGTGCGGCCGGCACCCATGAGGCCAGCGAAGCCGACCACCTCGCCGCGACGCACGATGAAGCTCGAGTTCTTGACGACCATCCGCTCAGCGGTCAGCGGATGCTGAACCGTCCAGTTCTTCACCTCGAAAAACACGTCGCCAATGTCGGCGTTGCGGTCGGGGAAGCGGTTCTCAAGGGTGCGGCCGACCATCCCACGGATGATGCGATCCTCGTCGACGCCATCGGCTTTGACGTCGAGAGTCTCGATGGTCTTGCCGTCACGGATGATCGTGATCGAGTCCGAGATCTGCTCGATCTCGTTGAGCTTATGAGAGATCATGATCGACGAGATCCCGCGGCCTTTCAGGCCGAGGATGAGATCGAGGAGATGCTGGGAGTCAGCCTCGTTGAGGGCCGCGGTCGGCTCGTCGAGGATGAGGAGCTTGACGGACTTGTCGAGCGCCTTCGCGATCTCTACGAGCTGCTGCTTACCGACACCGATGTTCTTGATCTGGGTGTCGGGGTCGTCCTGGAGGCCGACACGGGCGAGCAGGTCCACTGCCCGCTTCTTGGCCTGTACCCAGTCGATGACACCGAAGCGGCGCGGCTCATTGCCGAGGAAGATATTCTCGGTGATCGACAGCTCTGGGATCAGCGCGAGCTCCTGGTGGATGATGACAATGCCAGCGGCCTCGCTCGAGCCGATGTTCTTGAACCGCGACTCCTTGCCCTGGAAGACGATGTCGCCTTGATAGCTGCCGTAGGGATACACCCCCGAAAGTACCTTCATCAGGGTGGACTTTCCCGCGCCGTTCTCGCCGCAGATGGAGTGGATCTCGCCCGCCTTGACGACCAGCGACACCCTGTCGAGCGCCTTGACTCCGGGGAACTCCTTCGTGATCGAACGCATTTCTAGGATGATCGGCTCACTCGCCACCGGACACCTCCACAGGGGTGGCCTGAATCGCTCGAAAGCGCGGGTTGTGTACGTTCACAACTGCGAGTCTCGCCTGAGGTTTCACGCCGGACTACCTTGTCTCATCGGGGGGAAGAAATGACCCGCTAACAGACTAAACCTTGTTTGCCGCCTTGTCGTCAAGTTGTGAACGCAACGAACGCGTAACGACTCGGAAACAATCACGCTCGGCGGAGCCCAGGCGACTGCAGCACTAGGGAGGCTGCGCCGAGCGCCTCGGCCCGATCGCCGAGTGAAGACATCACGAGGCCCGTCGCTTCGCCGACGCTCGGCACCGCGTGACGCAGCAGCCCCCGCCGGATCGGGTCGAGCAGGATCTGGTCGAGGCCGGCGAGCGGCCCCCCGATCACGATCACCTCTGGGTTGATCAGGTTGGCAATACTGGCGAGACCGCGTCCGATCGCCGCTCCTGCGTCATCGAGCACCCGCAGCGTTGCGGAGTCGCCCGAGAGGGCGTTGCGCACGATGTCGGCGGTCGAGACGGGAGCCCTGGTGCCGAGAAGCGCCATCATCACCGAGGTGGATGCCACGGTCTCGAGGCATCCCCGATTACCGCAGTGGCACGCCACTCCGTTGTCGGTGATGGTCTCGTGCCCGATCTCACCGGTGATGCCGAGACTGCCGGAGAACGGGTGGCCGCCGAGGATGAGGCCGGCGCCAATGCCACTGCCGATCTTCACGAACACGAGGTTATCCACGGTGTTGTGCGGGCCCCAGGTGACCTCAGCGAGTGCCCCGAGATTGGCATCATTGTCGAAGACCACGGGGAAGTGCAGGCGTTTTTCAAGCTCGAGCAGGTGGATGCCCACCCACTCCGGCAAAATGGCGCCCTGCACGACGGTGCCGGTGCGCTGGTCGATCGGGCCGGGGATTCCGACCCCGACTCCGAGCACGGCGGAGGGTTTCACATCATGCTCTTCGAGCAGCGCGGCAAGGAGCTGTGACGCCCGGTCGATGCTCTCTTCGGCCCGGTGGCCGAGGGGCAGCTCCACGAATCGTTCGGCGACGACGGTGAACCCGAGGCTGGCGAGCACGATCCGCAGGTGCCGACGCCCGAAGTCAATCCCGACGGCGACGGCGCCGTTGTTGGAGAGCCGCACGAGCAACGCCCTGCGCCCGGAGCTCGTCGTCGGCTCGGTCTCCAGCGATCCGATCGCCGTCATCGTCTTCACGATGTTCGACACCGTCGCAGTGGAGAGTCCGGTCTGCCTGGCGAGCTCCGCCTGCGTGAGCGGGCCGCTTCCCAGCAGGGCATCGATGATTCTCTGCTGGTTGAGTTCGCGCAACGCCGACTGTGACCCGGGGTTTCGGGCACCACGTGGGAGCAGTTGCGATGGTGCAGACATGAATACGAGGGTGCATCATGCCAGGCCTTGTCGTCAAGAAGTTAACGCAACCGTTATGCAAAAATGAGAGCGGTCACATTCCTGCACCACCTGCCACATGATGGCCCGCCGGACTACCGTCGAGGCGGAGCTGTTGAGCCTCGAACCACCAGTTCAGGGAAGATCGGCTCGTGCCCAAGGCGTGACTTGCCGTTCAATTCCGCGAGAAGCATGGCCACGGAACGACGGCCTATCTCGGCGAAATCCTGGCGCACCGTGGTGAGCGGCGGCCAATAGTGGGCGGCATCCGGTACGTCATCGAACCCGACGACACTGATGTCACCCGGAACATCCAATCCCGCGTCGCGGAAAGCGTGGATCAGGCCGAGCGCCATCTGGTCATTGGCCGCAAACACCGCGGTGAAATCGCGATACCTCGAGAGCTCGCTCCCGGCTCGGTAGCCGAAGTCCGAGGTCCAGTCCCCCAGGATCGGCGCGCGCACGTCGAGATCCGCCTCGATCAACTCATCGAGGAAACCCGTCATGCGCGCCTCCGCTTCGATCCAATCCTGGGGTCCACCGAGATGCAGGATCTTGCGATGGCCGAGTTCGATGAGGTGCCTGGTGGCCAGCCGCGCGCCGGAAGTCTGGTCGACGGAAAGGCTGTGCTGACCGTCGGCACCGGTTGAATCGAGCGTGACGAGCGGCAGCCGGATGTCCAGATCGCGGATGGCGTTGAAGACCCGCATCTGCGGAGCAATGACGACCAGTCCCTCGATCGCCTGGCTCAACAGGTACTCGAGCCGATCGTGGATCGCCTCGGAGTCGGTGGCCGCCAGACTCGTGGTCGTGATCAGGTAACCGGCATCTCGAGCGGCCTCTTCAATCGCGGCAAGGCTGGTCGCCGGACCGTAGTTCGCGACCTGTGAGGTGAGCACGCCGATGGTGCGAGAGCGACTGGTGACCAGCGCACGAGCGGCTTGGTTGGGGCGATAGCCGAGCTGTTCGATTACCTCGAGCACGCGATCTTTTGTTGTTGTGCGGATGTTTTCGGAGTTATTGAGCGCGCGCGAGACCGTTTGGTAAGACACGCCAGCGATCCGCGCGACATCGCGAATACTGGGGGCGCGAACCTTCACTGGTTCCATGGACGGGGGTATCCAGCTTCCTCGACTGCGTGATGAACTGTGGCGCACGAACATAAAATGCCGCGCGGCGACACCATTATGACCCACAGTTCACCGGTCGGCGCGACTCAGGACATTCCGTTCCTCCGGGCAAGCGCGTCGGCCGAGTTGCTCCTTGGTGATACATGCCGCAAATGGAATATTTCCATTATCTGCCCGACAGCCTGTCGATGTCGGTGCCTGTTTGCCCATCATCGCGAGGACATTCTTGGCCTGCTGCGTGCGGCCATCCTCAGCGATCAGGCTGTGGCGCGATCCAGGCCAGCGAGAACATCAGCGACCAGGTCGTCGACGCCCTCGATGCCAACCGACAGGCGTACGAGGTTCTCCGGCACGGCGAGCGCAGTCCCGCGCACCGACGCGTGGGTCATCTCCGACGGGTACCCGATAAGCGACTCGACTCCGCCGAGGGATTCGGCCAGCTGGAAGACCTCCGTCGACTCGGCGAATGCGCGGGCCACAGTCGGCCCTCCGGTGAGCGCGACGGAGAGCATCCCACCGAACCCCCGCATCTGGCGAGCGGCGAGTTCGTGACCGGGGTGGCCGGCAAGGCCAGGGTAGTACACGCGCTCGATGGCGGGATGCCCGACCAGCGCATCGGCGATCGCCTGAGCGTTCGCAGAGTGCCGGTCCATCCGAACGGCGAGCGTCTTGATTCCGCGCACGGTCAGCCAGGCATCCATCGGACCGGACACCGGTCCGATCGCGAACTGCAGGAAGCCGAGCTTCTCCGCGAGCTCGTCGTCGTTCAGCACGACGGCGCCGCCAAGAACGTCGGAGTGGCCACCGAGATATTTTGTGGTCGAGTGTGTCACGACATCCGCCCCGAACGCGAGGGGGTTCTGCAAATAGGGAGACGCGAAGGTGTTGTCGACCACCACGATGACCCCGGCGGCGTGCCCGATCTCCACGAGCGCGGTGATGTCACTGATCTTCATCAGCGGATTACTCGGAGTCTCCACCCAGAGCACCCGGGTGTTCGGACGGATCGACGCACGCACCGCATCGAGGTCGGTCATCTCCACGGTGTCGAGTTCGATCCCCCACGGTACGAACACCCGGTTGACGAGGCGATGCGTTCCACCGTAGACATCGTTGCCCATGATCACATGGTCACCCGGCGCGAGGATGGACCGAAGGAGGGTGTCTTCCCCGGCGAGACCCGAGGCGAAACTGAAGCCGTGCTTTGCTCCCTCGAGGTCGGCGACAAGCTGCTGCAGCGAGTCCCGAGTGGGGTTGGCACTGCGGGCGTACTCATAGCCGCCGCGCAATTCACCGATGCTTTTCTGCACAAAGGTAGAGGTCTGATAGATCGGGGGGATCACCGAACCGGTGAGCGGGTCGAAGGCCTGGCCCGAGTGGATGGCGCGAGTGGAGAAGTCGGTCACGGGGATCTTTTCTTTTGCGGAGGCGTTTTTGCCGACGGGTCAGTCGGAGAGGAAGGTGAGCAGGTCGTGACGCGTGACGACAGCGATGGGCTTGCCGTCCTCGGTAACGAGCAGGGCATCCGTTTTACCGAAGGCGGCACGCGCGGCGCTCACCGCTTCGTGCACACCAATCAAACCCAGCGGGGCCCCGATAAATTTCCCGACCGGGTCGGTCATGCTCGCGTCACCGCTGAATACCTGCTCAAGCAGGCTCTTCTCCTCGATCGCCCCGACCACCTCGCCAATGACGACCGGCGGCTCGGCCGAGAGCACCGGCAGCTGCGACACACCGTATTGGGTCATGATCTGGATGGCGTCGCGAACCGTATCAGAGGGATGCACATGCACGAGGGCGGGCAACATGCCGGTCTTATGGCCGACGACATCGGCGACCGTCTTCTCGTCGGAGACCTGCGTGAAGCCGTAGGACTGCATCCACTTCTCGCTGAAGATCTTGTTGAGGTAGCCACGCCCGCCGTCCGGGAGCAGGATGACCATGACCGCGTCCGCGGGCAGCGTGCGTGCGGCCTTGAGGGCGGATGCCACGGCCATGCCGCTTGACCCTCCGACGAGCAGTCCCTCCTCGCGGGCAAGGCGCCGTGTCATGTCGAAGGACTCGGCATCGGAGGAGGCGATGATCTCGTCGACGACGGAACCGTCGTAGGCCTCTGGCCAGAAGTCCTCCCCCACTCCCTCGACGAGATAGGGGCGACCGGTGCCGCCCGAGTAGACCGAACCTTCCGGGTCGGCGCCGATGATGGTGACCGCGCCGTGCGAGACCTCTTTGAGGTATTTGCCCACTCCGCTGATCGTGCCGCCGGTGCCGACGCCGGCAACGAAGTGGGTGATCTCCCCTTCGGTATCCCGCCAGATCTCGGGCCCGGTGGTCTCGTAGTGGCTCAACGGCCCGTTGGGGTTCGCATACTGATTGGGCTTGAAAGCGCCCGGAATCTCACGGGCCAGCCGATCCGAGACCGAGTAATAGGACTCGGGGCTATCCGGCGCCACCGCGGTCGGGGTCACCACGATCTCGGCACCGTAGGCCAGCAGCACGTTGCGCTTCTCCTCGCCCACCTTGTCGGGCAGCACGAAGACACACCGGTAGCCACGCTGCTGGGCCACGAGGGCCAGCCCGATGCCGGTATTGCCCGAGGTGGGCTCGACAATCGTGCCGCCGGGTTTCAGCAGGCCGTCCCAGGCCACCAGC
>ENA-OBIO01000738-OBIO01000738.1-metagenomes-genome-assembly--contig:-NODE-738-length-15500-cov-5.49129_pt1 | contig 15500 bp, 13 predicted proteins | sample MGYA00153383_OBIO01 | MGnify analysis MGYA00153383 | reverse complement strand
ACCAGCGATGCACCGTCGTGTGATCGACGAGAACGCCGCGTTCGGCCATCATCTCCTCAACCTGGCGCAGGCTCAGCGGGTAGGCCGCGTACCAGCGAACGCACATCAGCATTACCTCGAACGGGTAGTGCAATCGCTTCATCACCTTGCGCATCGCTTCGTTCATCGTCTACTTCATGGGCTCCGTCATTTGGCTCACCTTAGCCAATACACCTTACTGCAACAGAACCCCGCAAAGTCACCTGCGACGAGGCACATCCCTGACAGCCGCCGCTCATGGTGATGAACAGCCCGGGGTAGCGCACCGCCAGCAGCGAAATTTTGCCCCCGTGCTATCTGTTGCCGCCCACTTCCAAGCTACGGCCGGGTTGCTGCATCACTTCGTCTGAAAGGCCAGTGCATGGCGACGTAGGTGGCCCCGTCTCACTGACTCGCCCTTAGCACGAGCACGGCATTGGTTCCACCGAAGGCGAACGAGTTCGACAGCATGATGTTCCCAGCCGCCCCCGGCCTGGCGCGCTGCGCGACGTAGTCGATATCGCATTCGGGGTCTGGCTGTTCGAGATGCATCGTCGGCAGTGCGATCCCGTGCTGCATCGCCAACAATGCCAGTACGCACTCGAGAGCCCCGGCAGCCCCAAGCAAATGCCCGTGAATCGCCTTCGTCGCGCTGACCGGAATTGCGCTAGCGCGAACCCCAAAAACGCTTTTGATCGCGGCCGTCTCGGCAGCGTCGTTGGCCAGGGTTCCGGTACCGTGGGCGTTGATCGAGTCGACTTCTTCGGCCGTGATGCCTGCGGACCGTAATGCCGCGCGCATCGCGGCAGCCTGGCCTTGGGCACTGGGACGGGCGATGTGCGAGGAATCGGTCGTGAGGCCATAGCCGATCAGTTCACCGTAAATCGTAGCGTTGCGCGCCATCGCCGCGTCCATCGATTCGAGAATCACGATGGCCGAGCCTTCGCCGAGCACCATGCCGGTTCGATTCTTCGAGAACGGCTTGCAGGACGTGCCCGGCGCCGCGAGGTCGCTGACCGCCAGCGTGTGCATCGCCTCCCATGCCTTCATCGAGCCCAGCGCGAGTGGCGCCTCCGAGCCGCCTGCGAAAGCCAGATCAACGGCTCCGCTCGCGACCCGGAGCCACGCTTCGCCGATCGCAACGCCGGAGGATGAACAAGCCGTCGAGTAGGTAAGGTTGGGGCCGGTCAAGCAGTGCTCGATGCCGATCCAGGCCGCAGGCGCGTTGTGCATGCCCTGGAGGATCAGCGTAGGTTTGATCCTGTCAGAAGCCTCCCCGTACAACGTCCGGTACCCGTCATCCATCGACGTGGTGCCAGCCATACCGGTGCCCAGAAAGACGCCGACCCGTTCGGGGTCGAAATTCGAGAGAGCCACGCGTGTGTCGGCGATGGCGCGCCGGGCTGCGATCACTGCGAACTGGGTCACTCGGTCGAACAGGCGTTGTTGTTGGACATCGAAGTGCTCGGCCGCATCGAATTGAACCGTCGCCGCCAATGGTGATCGCAGTCGGACCGTAGCCTCGCTGACGAAGGGCCGGATTGCTGACCGGCCAGCGCAGGCCGATTCAAAGACCTCGCCCGTGCTGTGGCCGAGCGGGGTCACCAGACCGATGCCGGTGACCGCCACGCACCTCATGGCAAGCTCCGTAAATCGCGCGCCGGCACCGCGTCGGCCGCGGGGGGCTCGCATTGCGCCGCGATCTGCTCATCGACGTAGCCCACGACGTCGCCAAAGGTCGCCAGGTCCAGCGGCACATCGGGCAGTTTCAGATGAAACTCGTCCTCGATGTTGAACAGCAATTCGGCGACGCCGATCGAATCGATGCCGATGTCCTCAAGACGCGCGTCGGGCGAGAGTCGGACTGGATCCACCTTGAAGTCCTTCACCAGCATGGCAATGATTCGAGCGGTGGTGGTCATGCGTCGTCTTCGATAAGGGCGTTCAACGGTGCGAAAGGACTTCCACGCAACTGCAGCCGGCGCGACTTGCCGCTCCACGCAGCGCCGATGCGCAGCAGTGACGGGAAGGCCTGCATAGAAGCCACGGCAAGCCGTATCGACAGCGGCCGCATGAAGAGTTGCGCATAGATCGCGGAGGCTCGCATGCGCGGCGCGAAGTTACGGTGCCATCCGCGTTCGTACCGAGCGTGCGCCGCTGCCAACGCCGTGGGCGTCGACGCGGCTGGCGAGAAATGACCGAGCGTTTGCACTAGCAGGGCAGCGGACTGGATGGCAATGCTGATGCCTTCGGCGACGATGGGGTGCGCTTCGGCAGCGGCGTTGCCAATCGCGAACACGCCGCCTCGGCCGAAGTCGTGGATGCCCGGCCGGATCGGACCCGCGCCGAGCCACTGGCCATCGCAATGAGCCGAGGCCAGGGCCGCTCGGACACCGTCGCATTGCGCAAAGATGTGCGCGAGCACCGCTTCGCCTGCGGAACGGCCCGGGTTCCGGGCGCGTGCAGCGTCTAGTTGGTCGCGACGGACGCAGCACGACAAGCTGATCCGGGCCGAACCGGTGTTGACCATGCCACCGTAGCCGCCGGGAAACGCGAGGAGCGGCATCAGGTCGTCGTCGAGCGCGCCGCCCAGGAACCGCGCTTTGAAGCCGAGGAGGTCCGATCCGGCGGCGGCCTCGCGCATCGGCTGCGTAGGCAACGGGCCGCGATCCCACGAGCCGTGAGCTGCGACGATCACCGGCGCTTCCAGCACGCAGCGTTCGCCCCGTTCGCGGTGATCGATCGTGCAGGCGTGTCGGCCGGCGCCGGACGCGAATGTCGCCACCGTCCAGGGCTGCCAGACAGTCACTCCTGCCGCGGAGGCACGGCGAAGCAAGACCGAGTCGAGCGCCTCTCGGCTCACGGCGCGCCCGTCATCGTGCGCGTTGCCGTCTGTAGGCATCGGCGCCGTGACCTTCGACCTGCCGGCGAACACCCCGACCCGCCGCACGATCGGCCCTGCGCTTCCTCGGAGCTCATCGCCTACCCCGAGCGCGTCGAGCAGCGGCCAAGTCGTCGCCGAAACGAACTCCCCGCACACCTTGCGACGCGGGAATGAGGCCTTCTCGACGATGGCCACACGCCACCCCGACTGCGCTAGCAGCAGCGCGGCGGTCGCACCTGCTGGCCCGCTGCCGACCACGATGGCATCGTATTGCGACGCCGGTGCGGCGCTCATGTCTTGCGCGCCAGCAAGCAGTGGCTGAAGAGGCCGGCCGAATACTCGCGCAGCGACCAGCCGTCGTGGGTCAGCCACTGCTTCGACAGTTCGCGGCCCCGGAAGCCGGCGTGAACGCTGAGCACCGCATCGGTACGGGTCACCGCTCCGGCGCCAATCAGGCCGACGAGGTGGCTGCCGATCAGCGCGGTGGTACTTCGGCGTGGCTCGCAGCAGAAGAACAGCGACGTGACCTCGGCGACCGCGCGGAACAGGCGGCTCAGCTCGGCGCCTTCGAAGTGGTGGACGAACAGGTTCGCGACGATGATGTCCCAGCTGCGTTCGCGATTGGCATCCAGCCAGTCGAAGACGTCGGCGACAGCGACCACGGGTTGCCAGCCAGTTGCGCGCAGACCCTGCAGCGTCGATTCGGCAACTGTGTCCTGGCGATCCAGCAAGGTCCAAGACACGCGCGGCCAATGTCTCGCATGCCGCTGTGCGAAGCGCAACGCCAATGACCCGTCGCCCGCGCCGAGCTCAAGAATTCGTAGCGGCGCAGGATTCGGCTCCACGCCGATTGCACGCGTCATGATCGAGAGCGTGCCCATGGCGACATGCAGACGGCGCAGGTCCCGCCGGGACCGGTGCGCGGCCGGGTCGGCGGCGTCAAGTGAGTCCAGCGCCTCGGGCGCCACATATCGCGGCATCTCGGATGAGTTGCTCATTCGGCCGACGCTCGACCGACCTTGAGCAAGGCACCGTGGCACGAAAATCCGGCGCCGAACGACGACATCCACCACCAGCCATCGGGTGCGTCATCGGCCAATGCCGCCTGGAGCACAAAATAGACAAACGCACTAGACAGGTTGCCGTATTCCCGAAGCATTTCTGCGCAGTAGCGAAGGTCGACCTTTGTCAGCTCGAACCGGGCTTCGATAGCCTGAAGCACGTCGCGACCGCCGGCGTGCATGATCCAAGTGCGTACGTCGGAAGGCAAGACACCGGCGCGGTCTAGCACCGTGTTCCGCACCGATAGTGCGCTGTCTGCTGCCAGAGCAGGAACCTCTCTGGTGAGAATATTGCGCAGCATGCCTGCGCGGCTCTCGAACTGGAGCGCTCGTCTGTGTTCGGGCACGACCAGGGAAGTGCTATCAGTCCACGCAATCGAACGTGATCCCAGGCCGGGCTCGAGTGACAACACAGCGGCACCCGCGCCGTCCCCGAAGAGGCAGGCGCTGATCAGGACGCCGGGATCGTCATCCAGGTACATCGTTGCACTGCTGATCTCGACGCAAACCGAGAGAACATGCCGGCAGTCGCCGCCCAGCAGCAAGGCACGGCCCATCTGCATGTTCGGCAGTGCCGCCGCGCATCCTTGACCGACCAGGTCATATGCTTGGACGTCGGGCCGGAGGCCGAGCCGTTCGACGACGTAGCCGGACAGGCCAGGACACAAATAACCCGTGCATGTGCTGACCACGACCGCATCGATATCGGCGGCTTGTAAACCGGCGCTCTTCATCGCCCGACCTGCAGCTTCCGCTGCAAGCGCGGGCGCAGTTCTAAGGAACCGCTCGCTCAAGGTGTCGGGGTTGATCTCGAAGACTTCTTCCAGTCTGTCCACCGACAGGCGACGCGCGTCGATCCCGTTGTCTCGCTGCAGCACCGTCCGCGCGATGACGTGTGACCGACGCGTCAACCGTCCGAACCAGCTTGAGGATTCGAACGCCGCCAAGCATTCCGCCTTCGTGAACCTGTTCGGCGGCACCGATGTCGCCACGCTTCGAATGAAGGTCTGCGCCGAACTCAACGACACTCTCCCGACGCACTGCTTGCAGCGGTAATCGGGACTTCGTCAAATGCGTATAAAAGGTAGGGCAAGCTGTCGAATGAGCGCGCACATTTCATGAACAATCGTGTCTTCAATCTGCAAACACGCATGTAGGACATAAGCGCGACTGGCGAGACATTGACGTGCCGAGTGCCGGGCGAATGGGCTGATGTGTCTCCGCGCACTCGCGCTATCCAAGTGCTCTTCTTCATCACCTCTCAACTACCCGGACGCTTTTCGTGGCAGGGAAATCATCGCTGGGCTGCCTGCTCCCGACGTTGACCGGCAGCTGCTACTGTGCGATCTGACGATCTGGTTCTGCCGCAGTAAGTCGCTTCGCGTAAGTTGAAGCGATGGACAAGAAGAAGATGAACGAGATGCTGCGACAGAACCACTATCTTTGCCAGAACTCCTCGACCGCCTTCATTCGCCGCCGCTTCTCGGTCGTGACGTAGACCGTCGTCGTCGCCAGCGACGCATGCCCCAGGTTCTGCTGCGCGATCTCGATCGGCATACCGCTCGCAATCGCGTGGCTCGCATGCGAATGCCGCATCCAATGCGTGCTGGCCTTCGCAAACCGCTCCGCGCCCCTCGCATCGCCTTGCCCTCGCAGCACGTCTCCACAGCCCGTAAAAAACGCCTTGATCTGGTCGTAGAACGTCGTCGCCGCAATTCCCTCACGCGGGTCGAACCGCTGGCCCGTGTTCAACCCCGGCGCACGCAACGCAGCGTCGCTCGCCTTGCCGAGCAGGAACGCGCCCTGGTTGCCGATGTCTTCGGGGTCGGGATCGAGCCCGCGCGATCTCAGGTACTTGGCCAGCTCGCCCACCACGTTGATCGGCAGCGGCACTTCGCGCTCCTTCTGTCCCTTGCCGATCACCCGCAGCATCCAGCCCTGCATCGGCTGATCGTCCGACGCATCGGCCGGGTACTCGACCCACTGCAGGTCATCGACCGTGGCCGCGACCACCTCCGACAACCGCAGGCCTGTGGCGTACAGCAGGTGCAGCCCGAAGGTCAGCCGCTGGTTCGCCGAGGTCGCCTGCAGCATCTTCAGTTGCGCTTCGATGAACCCCCACTGCGCCAGGCTGAAGCTCCTGCCAGCGTTGACCTTCGGCCCGGCGCTGCGCGGCACACCGACCGCCGACCACGGATTCCCCATCAGGTAGTTCTGATCGACCAGGAAGCCATAGAGGTTCTTCAGGATCGTGACCGCATGCCGCTGCGCCGACGCTGACAGCGGCCCCTCGAACGGCCGCCATAGCGGCGACCAGCGCTCGCGCCCACGGTCCCCACACCAGCGGCTGCGCGGCTGCGGGTCGGCCAGGAAGTCGCGGTACTCGATGCAGTCCTCGTTGCTCATCGAGGACAAGGCCTTGCCCTTGTGCGTGACCGCCCACAACAGGAAGCGCTCGGATTCCTTGCGGTAGGCGCGCTGGGTGTTCGACAGCGCTTGCAGCCAGTCGAGTCCCTGCTCGACGCCGGTGTCGCGCTGGCGGCGCCGCGCCTTCAGGTTGGCCTTTTGATCGGGGGTCAGGCCGTGCTTGGAGCGCAGCCAGGCGAGGATGGCCTGGTAGTCGTTGCCGGCCTTGAGCAGGCACTGCGCTTGGGGGCGTCGGTACAGGCCGCGGGTGCCGTCGAGCTCGGCCGGCACGATGAACTTTTCGAGGGGGCGAATGTCGCTGGCCGGGGCGACCACAGCCTGCAGCTCGTGCGCGTAAAGCTTGCTCCGCGGCAACGCTACGTGGCGTCCGAGTTGCAGCTCGATGCTGTGCCCGTGCGGGCTTCCAAGTTCCCGGAGCCACTCGACGATGCGCTGCGCCTTGCCCTCCCCCATCGCCTTGATGCCCGCGTACCAGCGGCGGCCGATGCCGTTGATGCGTTCGACCAACTGGGCCAGCGTGAAGATGTCGGCCGCCTCCAGATGATTGGCCAGCGCCGGGTTCAACCAAGCCGCGACGGCGTCGCCAGCGCGCGGCGATTGCGCGACCAGCCCTTCGAGCCAGCGCAGCGCGTCGAGCTGGCGTGCGATCAGCTTTGCCCGGCGCTTCTGGCGCGCGCTGGCCTTGCCGTACTCAGCTTCGAAGGCGGCGGTCTGTTCGGTCTCTGAGAACTCTTCGATGCCGCGCGACTCGGCGAACGCCTCCAGGCTCGGCAACTCGTGCGACCCATCGGCGATTTTCGAGATGTCGATGCGCACCAAGCGCGCCGTGCCGTGCCGGTCCTCGCGTTTCGCGGCGGCCGCGAATTCGTCGCGTATCCACGCGGTGGTCGAGCGCACCAGGCGCTGGTCGGTGCCCTCGCCTTCGACCCGCAGGTACCGGTCCCAGCTCGAGCGAACGTCGATGCCCTGCACCACGGCGCGCATGAACGCGAAGTGGCCGACGTGCAACTTGCGCCGGCGCGCGGCGCCCGCGCCGGCCAGCGCCGCTCGCCCCGCAAGGTCATCCATGGGCCGGCCTCCGATCACCTCAGGCCCGGGCTCAAGTGCGCCATTCGTCGCCTGGCACGATGCGGCGCATGAACTCGTCGAACATCGGCACGGTGAACGCCGTGTCCCCATGGCTGGGGCTCCAAATCATCCCCTTGACGATGAGAGAGCTGCGCACGGGGCCGAGCGAACTCACCTCGCGCTTCAAGCAGTCGGCTATTGCGCCGGAGCGGTGCGGACCCGGCCCCAACTCGGCCATGGCTCGCAGATAGCGCTTTTCCTGAGGTGTCAGACGATCAAACCGAACCCGGAAGAAGCTTTCGTCGAGCGCCGCCACCGCGGTGGCCGTGGCTTGTTCAACGTCGTGCGTTTCGATCGGCGAGGCGTGCGCGGCCTCCCAACTGCGCTGCCCCCATTCCTGTAGGAAATACGGGTAGCAGCGCGTGTCCGCCAGAATCTTCTGCACGGCGCCGGCCGTGATTTTTGCGCCTTCGGCTTCAATGGGTTTAGTGATCGCCTTGGTCGCCGCCTCCGTGCTCAGCGGGCCAATCTCGGGGAACTCGAAAAGACGTTCGGCGTAGGACTTCGCATTGCCCATACGGCCACGCAACTGAGGCAGCCCGGCACCGACGAGGAGCACCGGAACCTGGCGCTGCGCGCACCGGTGCATCGCGGTGATGAGGGCCGCGAGTTGCACCTCGGGCACGTACTGCAGTTCGTCAATGAAGATCACCAACGCGGTCGAGGCCGCTTTCGCGGCGGCACCGGCACTCTCCAGCAGCGCCTGCAGATCGTGTTCGAGATCGCCGTTGTCTGCCAGGCCGGCTTCGGCGGCGTAGTCGAGCCCGACCTCGATGTCGCCATAGGCGACCTTCAGGCCCTGGGCGAAGCCCGCAAGTGCACGCAGGCCGCGGATGGCGAGGTCTTTTGCCTGCGCCGTCTTGCTCAGTCGCAGCAGCGCGACGCGGAGTTGCGGCGCCAGCAGTGCTGGCAGCGAACGATCCTCGGGGGCTTCAATCCGGATGGTGTGCACACCGGAGGCCTCGGCGTCGTCGCGCATCCGGTCCAGCAACACCGTCTTTCCAACCCCGCGAAGTCCAACCATCAAAACACTGCGGGCTGACCTTCCCGCCCGGGTTCGTTCGACCGCAACGCGCACAGCTTCGCGCAACTCGTCACGTCCAGCGAGCTCGGGCGGAGGTGATCCGGCGCCTGGGGCAAATGGGTTGGTGACTGGGTTCATCGGATGATCGTACGCTACTTAGTCGAGTTATGAAAACGACATAACTCTTATAAGTTAAGTACACATGAGCTGACACGAAGGCACTTTTAGAGGCATCGGGTGCCATGCCGATTGACTCGACGATCAGTTCGCCGCCTTTGTCATGCGTGGCACTTCCCATGCGAATCAGGCACTTGCGCGAGTGTCGCTTAGAACAAGGCTATTTGTCAGCGTTTTATTTGCACCATGATAAGGTTACTTATCATGTATGTGATTGCTTAGAGAATCACACGAATTCTGCCAGGCGTGTACGCCCTCACCTGCTGTCATCGCCAGGAATTCTGGTTCTTCGGCAGAGCGCCGGCCGGGTCGTAGACGGTCAGCGCGTCTTCGGCGGTCAGCATCTCGCAGTAAAGCACCAAGTTGCTTCCACCCGGCGCGATCCGCGACCCGAACAGGATGCCCTTCGCCCCCGCAGCCAGGGCCTCGTCGGACAGCACCCAGCTGGGCGGCTCGACGCGCTGGTTGAACCAGAGCTCGCGCCAGTCGCAGTAGAACTCCTCCCACAAAGGTGACCAAGCCGCCGTGTCGTATCCGCGCCGGAAATCGACGACCGCCTTGACGGTCACCGTGTAGCTCACGAGCGTGCCTGGCGGCATCAACGGGGATACCTGTTGATATTCTTTGACGGCCGTCTCCGCCTCGAGCGCGAGGTAGAGAGCCTGTGTGCCGGGGCGATTGGCGCGCCCGCCATGTGTCGCCGCGCCAGCCCCGCTCGTGGGGGCGGTCGCCCACTTCGGCGTGTGCATGCGGTAGGCCGTGACGGACCCCAATTCAATGAAAATCATCCGGCGGCGCCGGCCTCTAGCGAGCTGACGTAGCGCAGAACATCGTCGGTGCGCCCTTCGGAGGCCAACCGTTCGGCGGTCTTGTAGCCGAACACCGCCAAGGGCTCGGTGCGGTACCAGAACAGCGCCTTGTTGAGGTCACCTGTCAGGTCGGTCGCCGCCTTGATGATGCGCAGCGCCTCGCGCAGGAAGTCCTGGACGCCGCGCGAGCCAGGGGCGCGGCTGATGGTGTTGCGGTGAACGTGTGCCTGCTCGGCCAGCGTCTGCAGGTCGATGTTCAGCGCCTGGCTGAAGCGCTTTGGCGACAGCACCGGCGCCGAGGTATCCGGATCCTTGAGGTAGTCGATGAAGTGCTGGTAGGTCTCACCGAGCACTGGGACGTCGATGACTGCTGTTTCGGCCATGTCAAAACTCCATTTGCGTCTGCACTATATGCGCACCATTTAAGCACTTTTTGCGCAGCACTGCAATTGTCTTTCATCCCTCGCCTGCCTGCCTGGATGAAAACCGAACAGGCTCATTCGGGGCCGGCCAGTAAGAACAATGCGACATGGCCAGTTCAGTGAGCGGCGGTTGGTGATCGCATTGCCGCGACGTTGAAGTTGAGAGCGGCTGTTTCAAAGGCTACGTGGCGGAGTTCAAGCCGACCGAAATGCCTCTCACCTGTGGCACCGACGTACCTTCGCCCAGCCTAGAAAGCAGGGCGAACCAACTATTGCGTCAGGCCTTCAGGAAGTCCTCGATCACTTTCACCAGCGCCTTTCGTTTGGACTCCGGGAGGACGCCGGCCTCGAACCGGATGACCGCCCTACCCTTGCTGTCGGCCGTCAGTTTCCCCGCCATTTTCCCCGCCTTCGAGATCGTCAGAGGCATCGGTGTTAAGCCGTTCAACACCGGGTCCAGCAGTCCGATGACTTTGGAAAAAACACCCGCGGCGTTCAAATCCCCACGCGCCTCCGCCAGGGCTCGCGCCCTCTCGAGCGTGCCCTCCGGGTCCTTTTGCATCGCCTCAGCAAGGGGCGCAGCCCAACGAAACTGAATGTCCAGCGGGCTTTGAAACGCGGCGACCACCGGTTCCGGCAGCCGCGCCAGGGAAACGCTTTTTGAGACTAGGGACACATCCACCCCCAAGCCTTCTGACAGACGCCTCAGTGAGCTGTAAAGCCCGTCGTCGAGGGCTTTCCGATACATGGTGCCCTGCTCCCAGGCGGACAGGTTCTTTCGCCCTCGATTCTCCCGCTCCATTTGCTCGAAGAGGCTGACATCCGAAGCCTCTTCGATGGCCGCGAGCACGGGGATGCCCAAGTCCAGGCATGCCCGATGCCGGCGGTGGCCGAAGATCAGTTCGTAGGTCGCGTCGGTCGGGGGTGTTGAACCGTTCAACACTCGTACTGGGCGAACCTTGACCGGCTGAACATTGCCGCCGGCGGTCGCAATCTCTGCCTTCAGCTCCTGAAACTCTGCAGTGAGAAACGACGCCTCGTGTCGGTTCGCCCACTTCGACGGTTTGACGGTCGCCGGATCGAGCTTCCGCAGCGGAGACTCTCCTTCGAGCGTCTTGACGCGCTCCTTGAGCGCCTCCGCCTCGACCATCACAGACGACTGAGCGGTCAGGAAACCCATCATCGTGCCGGGTGCTGTTTTCGACTTGGTCGGGTCCACCGCTTCTGCGACGGACTTCGGGCCTGCCTGCAAGCCGGGGATCATTCCGGCCTTCTCGAACATCTTCCTGACCATCATTCAGCTCCCTGAACTGCGGGTGTTGAACGGTTCAACACCGGCACTCGCGGCGGTACACCCGTACTGTTTTGGCCAAAATCTACCTGACGGCGCCATACTGACTGCACAGAAGTTTCGATGTAACTCACCATCAGATCGTACGCATCCCGCGCGCGCTTGAACGTCCGCGCATTGCCGTCGTACTTCGTGATGTCGTAGACCGTCCCGAACTCGACCGTGGCCGAGGCAGTGACCGCCGACTTCGGGATCTCCATCGGAAGCACGGACACCCGGTTGGCGTACGTGGTCTGGATCCACTGCTTGACGATCGCACCGGTGGCATCCGAACTGTCCACGCGACTGAGCAAGATGTTCATGAAGTCGAATTGCTTGTCCAACCCACGGTTGGTTAGCAACTGCGTGGTCAGGTCAGAAAACAGTGACCAGAACTGAGCCGCAGATGCGAAGTCTAGGGTACTCGGCGGCAGCGGCATGATGATCCCGTTGCTCGCCAAGAGCGCGTTGATCGTCGTATAGGACAGGGCAGGGGGCGTATCGATGACGATCAGGTCATAGTCGCCCCGCACGTCGTCGATTCCGTAGTTCAGCACGTTCCAGAACTCGAAACCCTCCTCCTTGGTTTGCCGTGCGGGGAGGGCGAACTCTGCGCCGAAGAGCAGTGGCGCGGCCGGCACCAGGTCGATGCCGTCCCAATAGGTCGGCCGAATCGCATACCGAATAGACGTCTCAGCACCCATGACCAATGGAAGAATCGTGTCCTCTTCTTCGACTTCGGAATCCGGCAGGATGCCGAACAGCGTCGTCAGTGATCCTTGCGGGTCGGTATCGATCACGAGAACTTTGTGGCCCAGCAGCGACATGCCCTGCGCAAGGGTTACGGCCGTCGTCGTCTTGCCGACACCACCCTTGAAGTTGGCGATGCTCACCGTCACCGCCTCAGCGCCGGCGGGCCGCAGGCTCTCCTTGCGGTACTCCCGAACCCAGGTTCGGACCTCCGGCAACGTGAACTGGCGACGATTGCCCACCTCGTTTAGGGCGCCTTGTGGCAAATCGCCGCGACTCATTCGGTGAGTCAACGACCCCTTTTCGATATCGAGCAGCTGGGCCAGCTGGCTCAGGTTCCAGACGGGGGCTGCCTTCCGAGTCGTCGGCGACAACATCGCAGCACGAATCTGCGACATCATCTCGACCGAGTGCGCCGCCTGCTCGGCGATGTCAGCGAGCCCGATCGGAGCGGGCGACTTGATGGTCAGTTTTGGCATGAAATCCTCCAAGCGCTAGTTTAGCGCTCGCTTTACGCTTAGCTCGTACGTCCTCGGAAAAGCGTAAACAGGACAGCGAGCAGCGTCAAAAGTCAGCCGCAACCGCTGCTTTTGCCTTCGTTTGGAATGCACACACCCAACACAACGGGTTCAATAGGTTCACAAGCTTTGAATTCTTCAATACCTTTAGGTGTCTAAAACCTCCATTTAATCAAGCACTTACGTCAATTTACGTGAGGGAGAATAGGAGCTCACGTGAGTACTTTTAGGCAAACACGTGAGTGGATATGGGTTGCGACGTGAGAGCGACTAGGGCCTTCCGTGAGTGGATATAGGTTTGTGGTCAAGCCCGACGCAAGCCAGGCTGCAGCGGTTCGTTGCGAGAGAGCAAGAGCCAGAGGTGAGCTGTTTTTGGCGTTTCGCCGACCAAGTTCTAATGCTTGGAACCCAAAAGTCGGTGCCCGCCTTGTCGATTGAGCCTCGGGCCGGGGTCGGTGGGTTCGCTTCGAAAGCGATCGACAGACGTGAGGAGTTTTGGGAGTTGCGCCTCAGGAGCTCACGTGAGGACTTTTGGGTACCTATTGCGTACCTCGACACAGCTGTGACGAGCGTTGGCCCAGTCCGACGTGAGGATTTTTAGGCTTCTGCGGCTCAATGTGAGAGGGACGATTCACGTTACGATGGTGGAATGGACCGATTCACATGACCCGTTCGTCGACCGCCCAGAAGGAGCTAATCGAAAACCCGCTTCGCAAGCCGGTCAATACGTTGGCCATCGTGCCGACGAAGTCCAGCAAGATCACCGTCCTGGCTCGCAAGGCCTACAACGTGCTGCTCTACATCGCGCAGGAGCAGGGCATCGATCAAGAAGTCTTCCGCGCACCGCTGCAGAGCATTCTGCGCGGGGTGGACTTCAATTCCAACGCTAGAGAGATCGTCAAGCAGCATCTGCGCGCGATGGTAAGCACGACAGTCGAATGGCAGTCGCCGACAGCAGGTGAGGGCGAGGCGTGGAACGTCGCCGGCCTACTTGCGCATGCGAAGGTCTACAAGCAGTCTGGCGAGAACTGGGTTGAGTGGTCGTTCGCCCCGAACATCAAACATGAGCTGCTTGAACCGCAACGATTCGCACGTCTGCGACTCGACGTCATCTCACAGCTTCGGCGCCACTCGGGCGTTGTGCTCTACGAGATCTGCGCTCGCTATCGCGACGTGGGCCTGACCGCGCGGCAGCCGTGGCCATGGTGGCGACCCGTGCTGACTGGAAGTCCGGACACTGAGGATTCCGTGAAGCAGGAATACCGATTCTTCAAGCGCGATGTGCTGAAGCTGGCCATCGCCGAGATCAATGCTGTCACCGACCTCGATGTCGAACTGATCGAGCACAAGGCAGGGCGCTTCATCGCCGACATCCAGTTCAGAGTGACGAAAAAGCAGCAGGAGTCCTTGCCGTTGCGGCATCCGCCCGTGCCAGTCGACCTGTCCCAGGTCGTGCGTGCAACCGCCGCGGGCCTTCGCTCGGAAGACGCCGAGTCGTTGATCCAGGCGCATGGAAACGACGCAATGACCGCGGGGCTCGACGCGCTGCACAAGCGCATCGCAAGCGAGTTCCCGGAGCCGTTGCGTGATCCCTACCGATACTTGCGGGCGCTCCTTGAATCGAACTCTGCCAGCGCCGCAAAGAAGGCTGCGGAAAAGCTCGCCGAGCCGCCTGCAAACAACAGCGCTGTGGTGGCGGCCGCGTTGGAAGTATGGACCGCGGAATGGGTCAGTCGGAGGAGGGCGTTGGTGGTGGCGGAGTTCGAAGCCTTGTCAATCGACGCCCAGGCTGAATGGGTTGGAAGGCTTCGCACGCATTTGATCGAGCGGGGTGCTCACCCGTCGATTCGCAAGCGGCTCGACTCCCACGGGTGGAAGCACCAGCTCGTGGCCGGCGAACTCATACGATTCTTCAAGGGAGCCGATTGGGACAAGCCTAGCCCTCAAGAGTTACTGGCGATCGCGGCACAACAGGGCGGTCGGTAGCCGACAACTCAAACCACCAATACTCTCAACGATGTTGAGAGTGCAGTTCCTACTTCTACCATCGGGCGCGGATTGAGATGACCGACAAGCACGCCGAAGTACGCCAAGCCATGGCCGACATCTTCGAGCGCAACTATCGCTGCTATGGCTACCGACGGATCCACGCCTCACTCAGCGACCAATCCGTGACCATCTCGGAGAAGGTCGTACGCCGTCTGATGAAGCAGGAGGGCCTGGTCGCCGCGACGAGTAAGCGCCGTCGGTACGGCTCGTACCTTGGTGAGATCAGTCCAGCACCCGACAACCTCCTGAACCGCGACTTCAGCGCCGAGGTGCCGAACGAGAAGTGGCTCACCGACATTACGGAATTCCAGATCCCGGCGGGCACTATCGGTGGTCTGGTTGGCTGACCCGCATCGCCGATGCAAAGCTGGTTCGTTCGATGTCACGTAAGGGGTACTCGCCGGACAATGCCGCATGCGAGGGCTTCTTTGGTCGGCTAAAGATCGAGATGTTCTTCGCGCGGGACTGGCTCACGACGACCATCGAAGAATTCGTGACTGCGTTGGACGCGTACATCCGCTGGTACAACGAAGTGCGTATCAAGCGCTCACTCGGCTTCCGCAGCCCCGCCGGGCACCGCAGGAGCTTGGGAATCGCTGCTTAACCAATCCAAGTTTTTGTCCGCACCCCCGGGTGGTCAAAGTTCGGCCGGCGCGGACAGTTTCGGGGCACAGTGACGCAGACCTCGGTCTATCCCCGCGAAGTCGTCAAGGCGAGCCTGGCGCTGAACGCGGCGGCCGTCAACCTCGCGCACAACCATCCGTCGGGCGCAGCGGAGCCGAGCCGTGCCGACGAGTACCTGACGCAGACGCTGAAGACCGCGCTGCAGTTGGTCGACGTGCGTGTGCTCGATCACCTGGTGGTCACCACGAACGTCGTGGTCAGTTTCGCCGAGCGTGGTCT
>ENA-OBIO01000737-OBIO01000737.1-metagenomes-genome-assembly--contig:-NODE-737-length-15509-cov-4.0341_pt1 | contig 15509 bp, 18 predicted proteins | sample MGYA00153383_OBIO01 | MGnify analysis MGYA00153383 | reverse complement strand
GGGCGTCGGGAAAACATGGAGGACACTGGCACAGCCTATCCGCGACAGGCCGCTGGCCGCCCCGAAAACCGCTCCGAAGCAGCAGGAAGCTAAACTAGGGTCAATGCCTCCCATTTCTGGTGGAGGCTCAGCACGCCCCAGGTCAAAGCGGGCGTAGCCGCTTGTAGACAGGGCATTAATCATTACAACTTTTTCAGATCTCAATATCGACCAGGATATGGTCGACGCACTCGCCACCAAGGGCATTATCGAACCCTTCCCGATCCAGGTGCAGACGATCCCCATGGGACTCGGTGGCCAGGACATCATCGGCCAGGCCAAGACCGGCACGGGCAAGACGCTCGGCTTCGGTCTCCCCCTTCTGCAATCCCTCGGCCTGAACCCCGAGCCCGGTGTTAAGGCTCTCGTTGTGGTACCGACCCGCGAGCTGTGCGTTCAGGTTGCCGAAGACCTCACCCTTGCAGCATCCAATCGCGGCACGCAGGTGGCCGCGATTTACGGCGGCAAGGCCTACGAGGGTCAGGTCGAGCAGCTCAAGGCGGGCGCGCAGGTTGTCGTTGGAACCCCCGGCCGCCTTCTCGACCTCGCGAGCCAGCGGATGCTCTCGCTCAAGGACGTCACGGTGATGGTGCTCGACGAGGCCGACAAGATGCTCGACCTCGGATTCCTCTCCGACATCGAGAAGCTCTTCGCGCAGACCTCCCCCACCCGTCACACCATGCTGTTCTCCGCCACGATGCCCGGCCCGATCGTGGCCCTCGCTCGCCGCTTCATGAATCGGCCCATCCACATCCGCGCGACGGATCCCGATGAGGGGCGCACGCAGGCCAACATCAAGCACGTCGTCTACCGCGCCCATTCGATGGACAAGGACGAGGTCATCGCCCGCATCTTGCAGGCCGAGGGTCGCGGCAAGACCGTCGTCTTCACCCGAACGAAGCGCGCAGCGGCCAAGCTCGTCGAGGAGCTCAACGACCGCGGCTTCAACGCCGCCGCCGTGCACGGGGACCTCAACCAGGAGCAGCGCGAGCGCGCGATGGCCGCGTTCAAGGCCGGCAAGAAGGACATCCTGATCGCCACGGATGTCGCGGCTCGCGGCATCGACGTCAACGATGTGACCCACGTGATTAACCACACCATTCCGGATGACGACGACACGTACCTTCACCGCGCCGGGCGCACGGGGCGCGCGGGCAAGACCGGCATCGCCGTGACCTTCGTCGACTGGGACGACATGCACAAGTGGGCCGCCATCAACAGGGCTCTCGACATGGGCCAGCCGGAACCGGTCGAAACCTACTCCTCGTCGCCACACCTCTTCACCGACCTCAACATCCCGGAGGGCACCAAGGGGCGTCTCGCCTCTGCCGGTCCAGTTCGGGCGCGCGAACCCCGTCCCGCCGACAGCGACCGTGGCGGTCGCTCGGGCGGCAGCCGTGATGGTGGCTCGCGCGATGGTGCCGGAGACCGCAGCCGTACCGGGGACCGCGGTGGTCGCTCCGGCGACCACGGTGGAACCGGCCGCACCGGCGGCGCACGCCCGCCGCGCGAACGCGCCGAGGGATCGACCAATGTCGTGCGCGAAAGCGCCGAGGGCGGCGGAACGCACGACGGCACCTCGCCGACGCGTCGCCGTCGCACCCGTTCGCGTCGTGGCGGTACCGGCAACACCCCTCCTGCCGCGTAGGGACTCGGCGGAATCTTCGCCGATCGAAGCAGAGGCACCCTTTAGTGCGACTCCCCCGCGAAGATCCCCTGCGAGAAATCCATGCAGAACTCGCCGACTCCCCGAGCACGGGTAGTCCTCTCCATCGACCGGTCCGGCGCCAGCCCGTATTCTTCTGATGCACGCTGATCGGAAAGGACCAAGTGCCGGATCTCAGCCTCAACCCCGCGGATGTGCGCGACCTCGGCAGTCACCTCTCGTCGATCGCGACGGAATTCCGGGACGCCAACACGCGAAGTGATCGGATCGCCGGAGCCGTCGGTCATTCCGGACTCGAAGACGTCGTGAAGGATTTCGCCCACGAGTGGGACGACGCGCGCGAGGCCATGGTCGACGACATCGACACCCTCTCCAAGACATCGATTGCGATCGCTGACGCCTTCGAACAGACCTACCAGCAGCTCGGAGAGGCGCTGACGGATACCCCGGCAACGCCGGCAACCCCGGCGGGCGCTCGATGAGGCCGTCGTGCTCCGTGATGGCATGGATGGCGCGGGAGCCAACGCTCACCTCGCGAACGCGCAGGGCCGTGTGCACGACGCCATGTCGGCGCGGGACCGGGCGGCGCAGTCGGCCATCGACGACATCCATGCCATCACGGAGTACGACGGCCTCAAGGACAGCTGGTGGGACAAGTGGGGAAAGGACCTGCTGTCGGTGATCACGGATGTCGCGCGAATCAACGCGAAAGCCGGAGTGGAGATCGCAGCAGGACAGGCCGAAAAGCTCACTGTCCGCCAGGCGATCCGGCTCAAGCCGTCGGAGCTCGCCGACTCGGAGCGGCTGCTTGCCAAGCCGGTGGCCGACCTGAAACCGGGCCAGACCGTCTACCGCGTCCACGGCGGCGACGCGGAGTACATCATCCCCGGGCCGTTCGGGCTGTCAAAGGGCATCACCGTGCTGTCGGACACACCGATTCGGTTGCGATGAAGAATCCGGTCAGCGCTCTTGCCTTCCCCTTATCGATCGCGGTCTACGGGCGCGGTCCGGGCACCGGGGTCGCCGAACTCAACATCAGCGCCCCCGTCGACGACCACCTCGCACTCGTCTGGGCCCGCGTGGAGGTTGCGGGCGCGGGCCTCGAGCCGGGTTATTACTGCGTGCGAATCCGCGCGCAATCGGTGCTGAAGACCGGGTGGTGGGCGAGCATCGAACTCTATGCTGTCGACGGATCCCTCGACAGCAGCGCGAGCGCGAAAGGCACCTCGAGCCGTCATTTCACCGACCTCGGAGAGTTCGAGGGAGCCGCCGACTTGGAGGCAGCCGGCCGGATGCAGGCTATCTTCGAATCACCAGGGGCCGACCGAGGGGAAACTCCATGACTGATTCCGGAGACGATCGGCGCCGAGCTGACGGCGACGCTGGCGGCGAGATTCTCATCGACCGCACGACCGAGGTCGGATCGGCCGCGCTCGCCGCGGCTCTTGCGGCCAAGGATGTCGCGGCGATCGGTCAGGCGCTCCGTCACGATTACGTGGTCGTGCCGCAGATCCGAACGCCCGAAGGCGAGCTGCAGGTGCGCGTCTTCGAGTCGGAATACCCCGACGGACCCACCCCCTACGAGCTCTGCCTGTTCTCGTCGACCGAAACCCTTGCCGCCTACCTCGCCGACAACCCCGACCGGGAGTTCGCACTCCAGCGCGGGCAGTCTCTCGCCCCCTTCCTCGAGCAGTACCGCACCGTGATCGAACGAGTGGTCTTCGATCCGGCCGGCCCGCATCCGATGATGGCGATCGTCGATGACGTGCTGCAGTCCCTCCAGCCCCAGCCGGGAGACGACGATGTCGCCTGGGTGGCGTCGGCCCCCGGTGGCAGCCTCGAAGAGGCCACACTGCCGCTCGACCCGCGGTAATCGACTGTTGTCGGGCTCGACATTGCACTCTCGCGCGAATGGTTTGTGATCGAGCTTGAGGATGCCGCGGTGCGTGACGAGCAGGTGTCACAGCTGGTGTACCAGCAGCTGGCCGCCCTCGGGCCCGCCCCCGTGCTGCGCGCCGAACTCGAGCGCTGGTTGCGGCAGAGCTGTGAGCGGGCCACCTCGGCCGGCGGTCGCTTTCTCGCCTACCTGCTGCAGCGCAACGAGACTGCGGCGCTCGCGCTCAACGTTGCGATGTACTGGCATGCCCTCGGTCCGGCTATCGGCGACGTGAGCCATCTCGACCGCCTGACCGAACGACTGCGGTCCAACCTCGAAGCGGAGGCGGAACTCGTGGGGGCCGAGACGCTCGCCGGGCCGTTCATCCGACACTCGCGTGTCGGTGCCGGCGCGGCCGAGCTCGGGGCATCCGAAACCCCACTGCTTCTGGTCGACTACTGGCTCGAGTTTCCCGACCTGCGCGGTCTCTGCCTGCTGAGCTTCTCCAGCCCGCACGTGTCCATCGAGCCGCAACTGTTGCTTCTGATGGACAACATCGTGCTGACCGGCGCGTGGGTGCTCGGCACGGATCAGGACGGCACGGATCGGGACGGCACGCACTAGCCGCGGTAGGGTGCCGATCCCGTACCGGCCGCCACAATGCGCGCTAGGGCCTCTGGCTCCGTCGTGTTCTCGGCCAGCCGGTTGTGCTTGCCTACGCCGTGATAGTCGCTTGAGCCGGTGACCACAAGGTCGTACTTTGCGGCGAGCTCGTACAGGCGCACCTTGCCGTCTTCAGTGTTGTCGCGGTGGTGGATTTCGAGACCGAAGAGGCCGGCAGCCACCAGTTCTGCGATCGCGCGCTCCTCAATCACCCGGTAGCGACCCTGCGTGGCCGGATGCGCCAGGACCGGCACTCCGCCGGCAGCGACGATCATCCGCACGCCGTCGAGGGGTGAGGGTGCGTAATACTTCTCGTAATAGCCGCTCCGCCAGTGCAGGATGCTCTCGAACGCCGCGCTGCGGTCGCTCACCAGCCCCTTTGCAACGAGCGCATCTGCGATGTGCGGCCGCCCAAGAGTGCCACCCTCCACCGACTGGGCCAGAACCTCTTCCCAGGTGATGTCGTAGTCGACTGCGATGCGTTCAACGATGCGCTCGGCGCGATGCATCCGCCCGTCACGGATCCTCGCTGTCTCAGCGATGATCGTCGCATCCGCTTGATCAAACAGGTAGGCGAGCATATGGACGCTCGCGGGACCGTAGTTTGTGCTGAGCTCCATTCCCGGAATCACGGTCAGGCCGGTCCCGGATGCTGCGGCGAAGGCTTCCTGCCACCCCGCCGTCGAATCGTGGTCGGTGATCGCCACCGTGCCGAGCCCCGCGGCTACTGCCGCTTTCACCAGCTCGGCCGGGGTCTCGGTACCGTCGGAGACGCTGCTGTGGGTGTGCAGGTCGATCGGTCCGGGCATCCTGCAACTCTATTGCGGTTAGTCTGGGGCACGATGTTTCGCCGCCTGCTCGCCGCTCTCCTATTGATCGTTCTCGCGGCGACCGTGCTCGTGCTGAGTTGGCCGCAGCTCTTCTGGCTCCAGCGCGTCGCCGGCATCGCCCAGCTCGCGTCATTCCGAGGGGCCGCGGCGCTTGGTGCCGCCGCGCTCCTCGTCGTGCTCTTGGTGCTAGCGACGGCGAGCCGACGCTTCCGGCGCCTCGGCCTGAGCATTTCGGCACTCGCGCTGGTCTTCATCCTTCTCAACGCTGCCGTGCTCACCAGCCGTGGCTTTGGCGGCAACGCGCTGCCCGCTCGAGCGGCGACGGACGTCACGGTCGTCGCCTGGAACACCCTCGGCGGCGCACCGGGACCCGACGTGATCGCGACGCTCGCCATCGACTCCGACGCGGACATCGTTGCCCTTCCCGAGACAACCGAGGCGACAGCGAAGGCCGTGGCCGAGCGGATGTCGGCGGCGGGGCTTCCCATGGTCTCGCACACCGTTGCGCATGGGCATGTCTCCCCGGCGCGCTCCACCTCGGTACTCATCAGCACCACTCTCGGTGCCTATCACCTCGATGAGGCAGCCGGATCGACCTCGACCCTTCCGAGTCTCGTGATGGTGCCCGACAGCGGAACCGGTCCGAGGATCGTCGCCGCGCATCCGGTGGCTCCGCTGCCGAGTGAACTGAAGAACTGGAATGGGGACCTGCACTGGCTCGCGGGTGCCTGCCCCTCGGGAAATGTGATCCTGGCCGGCGATTTCAACGCCACTCTCGACCATCTGGCCGGTCTGGGTACGGCACCCGGTATGACCGTAGGGGCGTGCGCGGATTCCGCCCTCCGCGCGAACTCCGCAGCAGTGGGAACCTGGCCCACCGGCATTCCCGCGCTCCTCGGTGCGCCGATCGACCATGTGATGACGACGAAAAACTGGAGAGTTCTCGGGATGCGGGTGGTGCAGAACCTCGATAGCGCGGGCAGCGACCATCGGCCAATCGTCGTGCGGCTGCGTCCGGCGGTTTAGCCCTTCTCGCACCCTGCGGCTCGATTCGCCGCAATCAGCAGCTCACCGAGGGCGCGTGCGCGACGGGCAGCGAGGCGATCTCCCTCGGCCGCCTGCACGATGCATCCCTTCATCAGGATGTGCCAGGACCGCGCGAATTGCTCGGGCTCGGTCAGCCCGGCCTCCGCGGCAAGTCCACTCACCACTGTGCGGATGTTTGCGAGATAGACAGTGCTCGCACGACCGAGCGGGTGATCGGCGCCCATCTCCAGCAGCACATTGATGAAGGAGCATGCCTCGAAGTCGTCGCGCTGGAACCAGTCGTTGAAGACGTCGAAGATGGCGAGAAGCCGCCCCTCGGGGTCTGATGAGCGAGAGCGGGCGCCGTGTTCGACGAGGCCAAAAGTCCAGTCCACTTCTCTCCGAGCGAGGAAGGCGAGCACGAGCTCGTCTTTGGTCGCAAAGTGTCGGTAGAGCGTGGCTTTGGCGACGCCGGATGCGACGACGATTTCGTCCATCGCAACATCCCGCACCGCCCGGCGGCTGAACAAGCGACAGCTGGCTTCGATGATGCGTTCGTGGGTGTCAGCGAAAGCCGGGGCACGGACGGGCGACGCAGCAGCCGGGACCGCCGAGTTCGAGACAACGCTTGACATGACTTTGATCCCCGATCAGGTTTGCGGGGTCTGTTTCGACCTGCCAGTGCGCACTCGTGTCTTCCTACTCTCTTCATCGTCGTTCGTCAAGGAGCACGGCGAGTCATAGACAAGACCGTGCAGTCTCTGTTGAACTGTTCACATTCACACCAGAGGTGACGAGCGCACGGGCAGGGGTACAGCAATGAAGAGTTTCGAGGACATCCTCAGCAGTTCCCCCATTGCCGATGAGGTGCGGTTCATCAATGGTATGGCGCGCAGTCAGGGCAAGACGCTCGACACCGGAATGATCACTCTCGACGATTCGGAGCTTCCTGCGCCGGTCTCATCGTTCGATCACGTTGCCCGCTCGACGGCGAGTCGTGAGCCGCTCGTACCGCCAAAGCCACTGTGGCCGTTCGGACTCCGCGCGCATCCGCACCGCAAGGCAAGCTGACCTCACTCGCTGAATGCGAGCGCTTCGCCACGGTGATTGCCGCCGCGGTGGAGAATGGATGCATGGCCGACAAGAATGCATCCGCACCCCGCGCGACCGATAATCGCTCAACAGTTCCCGTCTCCGACACCTTCAGGCAATACATCTCGTCCGACTGGGCCGAACGCACCGAGGGTGACCCCCGGCCGCGCGAACAGTCCGAGTGGGCGGCCGCCCGACGGGCACGGATCTCAATGCTCTATCCGGGTAAGCGTCTGCTCATCCCGGCAGGTGCGGCCAAAGTCCGCTCAAACGACACCGACTACGCCTATCGTGCCCACTCGGCGTTCTCCCACCTCACCGGCTGGGCAAGCGACTCCGTACCCGGAAGTGTGCTCGTGCTCGAACCGACGGTGGCGGGCCATGACGCCACTCTGTACTTCCGCAAGGCGGCTGGCCGCGACTCTGACGAGTTCTATGCGAACCCGGAGATCGGCGAATTCTGGACGGGTCCCCGTCCCTCGCTAGCCCAGGTGTCGCACGACCTCGGCCTGCTCACCGTCGACCTGGCGGACTTCGAGCGAGTGCTCGACACCGTCGACGCCGATACAATCATCCTGCGCGAGGGCGATCGTGATCTCACCGACCAGGTCGACGGACGACGACTGCTCTCGGCGGATGCTGAGGGCCTCGAGATCGACGCCGACACCGCGCTCGCCCGTGACCTTTCTGAACTCCGCCTGGTCAAAGACGCCTACGAAATCGAGCAGCTGCGCCGCGCTGTCACCGCCACCAAGAAGGGCTTCGATGACGTGATCGCAGATCGTGAGGCCATCGTGGCCCATGAGCGTGGCGAGCGCCTCGTGGAGGGAACCTTTAATCGTCGCGCACGCGCGGAGGGTAACGCGGTCGGATACGACACGATCGCCGCCTCGGGAGCGCACGCCTGCATCCTGCACTGGACTCGTAACGACGGCGCGGTCGTGCCGGGTGACCTGATCCTGATGGATGCCGGCATCGAACTCGACAGCCTGTACACCGCGGACATCACCCGCACTCTTCCCGTGAGCGGAGTGTTCAGCGAGACCCAGCGGCTCGTGTACGAAACCGTGCGCGAGGCAGCCGATGCCGCGTTTGCGATCGTGCGACCCGGCATCCGCTTCCGTGAAATCCATGCGACCGCCATGGGAGTCATTGCCAAGAAGACCGCAGGGTGGGGCTTTCTGCCGGTGAGTGCGGAGGAGTCGATGAAGCCGGAGAACCAGTTTCACCGGCGGTACATGGTTCACGGTACCTCGCATCATCTCGGCCTCGACGTGCACGACTGCGCGGCGGCACGACGCGACCTGTATCTCGACGGCGTGCTCGAGGCCGGGATGGTTTTCACCATCGAGCCCGGTCTCTATTTGCAGCCCGACGACCTCACTGTGCCCGAGGAGTTCCGTGGCATCGGGGTACGTATCGAAGACAACATCCTGGTCACCGAGGCGGGCGCAGAGAACCTGTCGATCGGAATCCCTCGCACCGCGGATGACGTGGAGGCCTGGCTGCGCTGACCGAGCGGCCGCGTTGCCTTCGGGGTCGGTACTTTCCCGCTAGCTTGCAGCGGGCCGCGACAATACGTCCTGTGCCTTCGAGAGCAGATTGGGGTCCACGACAATCTCGTAGCGGCTGGCGAGCACCTGGTGGGTAGATGTGAAGTCGCGCGTGCGGCGGGTGACGGCTGTTGCCGCGACACCGAAGAGAGCGCCGAAGCCGGCACCGATGATGATCGCCGCGATCACGTACTGCACCACCGTGCTGGTGCCGCCGAAGGTGAAGAGCACGCCGATGAAGAGTCCGAACCACGCGCCGCTTGCCGCTCCCGCACCCGCTGCACGCCCATACGTGAGCTTGCCGGTGACCCGTTCGACGGTCTTGAGATCGCTTCCTACGATTGAGACCTGCTTGACCGGGAAGTCCGCTTTGGCAAGACGGTCGACCACCGCCTGGGCGTCGAAGTATGAGTCATACGTGCCGAGCACATCGCCCTTCGGAAGGGTCGGGATGAGACGGCCACGGCGTGCGAGAGGGCTTTGGTTGGTCATGACTCCATTATCCTCTCCGTGCGTCCGCACGGTCTAAGTTAGATCTGTGAGCGCCGCAAGAGTCTTTGTCGCCCGACTGGCCGGGTGCTCCGTCTTCGACCCCGCCGGTGACAAGGTCGGGCGGGTGCGCGACGTGCTGGTGGTGTACCGGCAGAAGGAACCGCCCCGCGTCGTCGGCCTGATCGTGGAGGTGCCGGGCAAGCGTCGTGTCTTCCTGTCGATCGGCCGGGTGACGAGCTTCGGTTCCGGCCAGGTCATCACCACCGGACTTATCAACATGCGTCGATTCGAACAGCGCGGCGGCGAAGTTCGGGTGATTGCCGAGATGCTCGGCCGCGAGGTCACCCTCGTCGACAAGTCGGGCAGTGCCACAATCGAGGATGTGGCGATCGAGGAGAGCGGTCCCGGCGAGTGGGCCGTCACCGAGCTCTTCCTCCGTCGGCCCAAGACCAGCGCCTCACCGTTTGCGAAGGGGCAGACGGTGTTCTCCTCCTGGGCCGGCGTGCGCGAGCGCTCCACAAGCGCCCCGCAATCTGCCACCCAGCTTCTCGCCACCTACGAAGATCTGCTGCCGGCCGACCTCGCCAATGCGATGCTGGACCTGCCAGAGCAGCGGATGCTCGAGGTCGCGGAGGAAATGAGCGACGAACGCCTCGCCGATGTGCTCGAAGAGATGCCGGAAAGCGAGCAGGTCGACATCCTCAACCAGCTCGACGACGCCCGTGCCGCCGATGTGCTCGATCAGATGCAGCCGGATGATGCGGCCGACCTCATCGCGCAACTCAGCGACGAGCGGGGCGAAGTGTTGCTCGACCTCATGCAGCCCGAAGAGGCCGAAGACGTACGAATGCTTCTCGCCTATGCGCCGGACACCGCCGGGGGTCTCATGACGCCGGAGCCGATCATCGTCTCTGCCGACGCCACCGTGGCCGAGGGTCTCGCCCTGATCCGCCGCCATGAACTCGCGCCCGCGCTTGGCGCAGCCGTCTGCGTGACGCTCCCGCCCTACGAACCGCCGACCGGCCGGTTCCTCGGAATGGTTCATTTTCAGCGGATGCTGCGCTACCCGCCCATGGAACGTCTCGGTACCCTGCTCGACCAGAAGCTCGAACCGGTCAAGGCGAGTGCATCCGCCGCAGAAGTCGCCCGCACTCTTGCGAGCTACAACCTGGTCTCCCTCCCGGTTGTCGACGACAACCACCGACTGGTCGGGGTGGTGACCATTGATGATGTCCTTGACTACCTCCTGCCCGATGACTGGCGAAGTCACGACGACGATCCTGCGCCGGCGACTGCCGACACCAGCACGATCCCTATAGTCCCATCTGCCGCAAGGAGGTCACTCAATGGTTCGTCGATCTGACTCTCTCGACACCCCAAAGGGGCTGCGTAATCGCTTCGTTCCCCGCATGGGCGGCCAGGATCGCGTTGGTCGATTTTCCGAAGGCTTCGCCCGCGCGATGGGTACCTCCTATTTCCTTCTCGGAATGACCGCATTCGTCGCGATCTGGCTCGCCTTCAACAGCTATGCGCCCTCGGGCACGCAGTTCGACCCGCGCATCACGAACTTCACGCTGCTCACGCTCATTCTTTCGCTGCAGGCTTCTTACGCCGCGCCGCTCATTCTCTTGGCGCAGAATCGCCAGGACGACCGTGACCGGGTTCAGTTCGAGCAGGATCGCCAGCGCGCAGAACGCAACATCGCCGACACGGAATACCTCGCTCGCGAGGTCGTCTCGCTGAGGCTCGCGGTGCGCGAACTCGCATCTAAGGACTTCATTCGTGCTGAGCTTCGGGCCATTCTCGAGGAGTTGGACAGGGATCGGAAGCAGGGCGGTACCGCAGGGTGAGCATGCCCACCGACCTCGACCAAGAAGTGCGGAACGCCCTGTCCCGGGTGATCGACCCCGAACTCCGCAAGCCGGTCACCGAATTGGACATGATCGGGAGCATCACCGCCTCAGCGGACGGAGCCGTGGTGGTTGGTCTCACACTGACGATCGTGGGATGCCCCGCAGCTCAGACCATCGAGCGGGACGTGCGTGAGGCCGCAGCATCCGTGCCCGGCGTGACGTCAGTGACGGTTGATGTCAGTATAATGACACGAGAGCAACGCACGGCCCTCACCGAGAAGCTGCGAGGTGGCCGATCGCGTGACCTGCAATTCGGCCCGGATTCGCTCACCCGAATCATCGCGATCACGAGCGGCAAGGGGGGTGTCGGCAAGTCGACGATCACAGCAAATCTCGCCGTCGCGCTCGCGGCGCGCGGACTGGCTGTTGGCCTCGTCGACGCTGACGTCTTCGGGTTCTCGATTCCGGGAATCCTCGGGCTCTCCGGAGCGAAGCCCACGAAGGTGGGCGAGATGATCCTTCCGCCCATCAACTACGGCGTGAAGGTGATCTCGATCGGAATGTTCGTGGAGCACAGCGCCGCCGTGTCCTGGCGTGGGCCGATGCTGCACCGCACGATCCAGCAGTTTCTCACGGACGTGTACTTCGGTGACCTGGATATTCTGCTGCTTGACCTGCCTCCGGGCACCGGCGACGTGGCAATCTCACTCGGACAGTTGCTGCCGCACGCCGAAGTCATTGTCGTCACCACCCCGCAGGGGGCTGCGGCCGAGGTAGCCGAACGAAGCGCGACCGTTGCGCGCCAGACGGGCCAGAGGGTGATCGGCGTTATCGAGAACATGTCCGGGCTGACTCAGCCCGACGGCTCAATGCTTGAGCTCTTCGGCTCGGGCGGCGGGGCGGATGTCGCGGCGCGACTCTCGGTCGGCCAGGAACAGCCAGTGCCCGTACTCGCCGCCATACCGCTGAGCGTCGCACTGCGCGAAGGGGGCGACGCGGGGAGACCGATCGTGCTGACAGACCCGCGGGATGCGGCATCCGTGGCCATTCTCGCGGTGGCGGACCAGCTCGCCGGCCGCGGACGGGGCCTTGCTGGCCGAAAGCTCGGGTTCAGCGTCAGCTGACCGACTGGCCGACCGGTATGCGGTATCGACTCCCGACCGCACGCTTTGCGCCGCTCGGTGACACGTGCGCCCGCAAGTTTCGGCGCGGGTGTCACTCGTGGCCGCGCGGCTGGGTGCGAACGCGGTCTCGCCGTTCAGGCCTCGCGCTGCGCCAAGGCCGACACGGGTGGTAGCTGCACAACTCAGAACGCGCCGCTTGGCAGGTCCTTCTCGTCGTCAACGATTCCACGGACGATCCGTTGCGCCACAGCCGAGGGATCGAGGCCTGGCGGGAATGCCGGGGCAGTCCCGGCGATTGCCCGTGTCGCGAGGCCGGTCTCGGTGTGCCCGGGACGGGCGTCCAATACCCGGATGCCCGAGCGACGCAGCTCGCGGGATCCGGCCTGCACGAAGGCCGCCAACGCCGCCTTCGCGGCAGAGTAGGCCGCGAGTCCCGCCGTCGGAGTCTCGGACACGATTCCACTCATTGTCACGATGAAGGGTTTACCACCGGCGGTGGCGGATGCTGCGAGATGCGGTGACACCTCTCGGATCAATCGAATCGGCGCGAGGGCATTGACTTCGAAGAGCCGACGGAGCGTCTCATCCGTGACCTCACTGGCAGGACCGAAAGCCACCACGCCCGCGGCGATGACGACCCCGTCGAGCCGATCGTGGGCGCTCACAGCCGCGGCGACGAGGGTCGCGGCTGCGGTTTCGTCGGTGAGGTCGCCAAGCAAGGTGTCCGGGCCGGCCAGGTGATCTGGATTGCGTCCGGCGCGCACCACCGTCGCGCCCTTTGTTTCGAGAAGTCGTGCGATCTCCGCGCCCAACACCCCAGACGCCCCGACGACGAGTACGACAGATCCTTCTAATTCAGTCATAGCAGGACTCTAGGGGCCAAATCTGGGACCGCGCCGGATGTCGGTGGGCCGGTCAGGTCGCCTCGGTGTCGAAGGGAGCAATTGCCGGAAGGGCACCGCCGCTCTCCGCCATCAGTCGCTTGCGCTTCGCGTAGGCAGATTCGCCGCTCGGCTGGACGATGGTCAGCGGCACGTCTACCCGATCGTTGGGGTCCTCGAGAAGCGCCTCCCGAATTATGCGGCGTGGATCGTACTGGCGGGGATCGAGTTTCTTCCAGTCCACGTCATCGAAGTCCGGACCCATCTCCTCGCGCAACCGCTCCTTGGCGCCATCCGCCATGTCGCGGATGCTTCTCACCAGGCGACCGAGCTGAGCGGCGTAGTGCGGGATGCGCTCCGGGCCAAGCAGAAAGACCGCGATCACGAGGATCACGAGGAACTTGTCGATAGTCAGGCCGCCGAACACCCGTTCAGACTAACGCTCCCAGCCGCAAACCCTCGCCTACGCTGGGCTGTGAACGAGGAGCAAAATTGGCAGACAAAGAGTTGAGCTGGAAGTTCGCAGAGGACTTCATCGTCGAACGCGCCGAAATAGCGCAAGCGAGACTGCATTCGATCGAACTCGGAATCGATGCGGTAAGCCCGGCGATGGGCGCCCAGCTCGCGGTGATCGCCGCCGCGACAGCCGCAACGAACATCATAGAGATCGGCACCGGCGTCGGCGTGAGCGGACTCTGGCTACTCTCGGGTGCCCCCGACGCTACCCTCACCTCTATCGACTTCGAACTGGACCACCAGCAGTCCGCAAAAAAGGCGTTCCTCGAAGCGGGTATCCCGGCGAACCGGGTTCGGCTCATCGCGGGACGTGCCATCGACGTGCTGCCCCGGATGAACGAGCAGTCCTACGACGTGGTCCTGGTGGATGCCGACCCGCAGTCCGTGATCCAGTATGTGGAGCACGGTCTACGGCTCGTACGCACGGGAGGTACTGTGCTTGTAGCTCACGCCCTCTGGCGCGGCCGCGTGGCCGACCCGGCGCAGCGAGATGACACGGTTACCAGGTTTCGATCGCTCCTCGCGGAGATCGCCGAATCTTCGGCCGTGATTAGCGCGCTGTCACCGGTGGGTGACGGCCTTCTCCAGCTCACCAAGTTGTAGACGGCTTGGCCGGGCAGCGCAGCGGACCTAGTTTGCCGCGACGACTACCCCGGCAAGCGCGTCGTGCAGCTCTTTTGCCTCGGCATCGTTGACCGAAACGACGAGGCGGCCCCCACCTTCGAGCGGCACGCGCACGATAATGAGGCGACCCTCCTTAACAGCCTCCATTGGTCCGTCTCCGGTCCTCGGCTTCATGGCTGCCATGATGGATCCCCTTTCGTGGAATGACTTTCTATTATCCCGCAACTGGGCGCTAACCTGAAAACGGGGGCTCCCCCCACACGTTTACGGGGGTGTCCAGTCGTACCCGTCGACCCACCGTCCGCGGAAGCGTCGCCGCAAATCCGCTCACCGCGACGATGTAGTACCAGAGGCTGTTTCACTACTGGGTGAAGGCGAGAGACGACGGATGCGCGCCAGACCAGGGGCTCTCCGTTTGGATTCCTGCAACGTACAGCAGCAGGCTGGTGTGATCACTCGCGAAGCATTCGCGTGGTCAGACTCGGCGCTGTCAGAATCGGCGCTGTCAGAATCGGCGCTGTCAGAATCGGCGCTGTCAGAATCGGCGCTGCTCGAGCCACGCCCGCAGTCCCTGTTCACACTCCGTGATCTGGGCGACGGGCACGCGCTCGTCGTCCGCGTGGGCGAGGAGTGGGTCGCCTGGCCCGTAATTGATCGCCGGGATGCCGAGGGCAGAAAAGCGGGCGACATCCGTCCACCCGTATTTTGGCCTGGCCTCCCCGCCGACCGCTGCCAGGAACTGCTGCGCGAGCGGGGCGTCGAGGCCGGGACGGGCGCCGTCCGCGCTGTCGGTGACCACGAGGTCGATGCCGATGAATACCTGACGGAGATAGGCCTCCGCCTCTCTGCCGATCTTGTCCGGCGCGAACCGGTAGTTCACCGTCACGACGCACTCGTCGGGGATCACGTTACCGGCCACTCCGCCGACGATGGCGACGGCGTTGAGGCCCTCGCGATAGACGAGGCCATCGACCTCGATCGACCGGGGCTCGTATGCGGCGAGGATGTCGAGGATCGGTGCCGCAGCATGGATCGCGTTGACGCCGACCCAGGCTCGGGCCGAGTGGGCGCGAGTGCCGGAGGTGCGAAGCTCGACACGCATCGTGCCGTTGCAGCCCCCCTCGATGAGAGCGTTCGTCGGCTCTCCGAGAATCGCGAAATCGCCGGCGAGCAGCCCGGGATGGTGTGCGGCGAGTCGACCAAGACCGTTGAGGTCGGAGGCCACCTCCTCGTTGTCATACCAGATCCAGGTGAGGTCGACGGCGGTATCCACG
>ENA-OBIO01000736-OBIO01000736.1-metagenomes-genome-assembly--contig:-NODE-736-length-15512-cov-2.43191_pt1 | contig 15512 bp, 14 predicted proteins | sample MGYA00153383_OBIO01 | MGnify analysis MGYA00153383 | reverse complement strand
AATCTTCACTCTGGGCAATAATGGATCTTCATGAATCCCAAACGGGTCTATAATTCGTCCTCTACGTTCAACTGGCCATGGTAATGACCCACGATTATCGGCAAACTGGTTTGAAAGCCTGGCAGCTTCGGGTGTAAGTACCAGATTGGCCGAGCTATTCGTACTTTTTGGCAATGCAGAATGCGTAGTTGCCGTTGCATTGGCAGCTTCTCTGGCTCTGGCTTCTTGCTCAGCCCTGCGCCGGGCTTCTTCAATTTCTCTTCTTATGGCCGATTGAATAGCATTATTCAGACGCCTTAAATCGCGCTGGTGACGTGCTAGTTGAGCCTCTAGCTTTTTACTTTGTTTTTGTAACTGACTATAAACATGGGCCTGCTGACCCTTCTCTACGTCAAGCTGTTTTTTTTCTTTTTGCTGTTCACCAAGTAATTGATCCTTATCGTCTTTGTTTTTATCAAGAACCTGAATTTTGCCGTGAATTTTCTCCTGTGTACTGGTAATTGTCTGTACCTGTTCACGTCTGTATTGTGAAAACTGTTCAAGGTATTTCAAGCGGTTATACGCCTGGTTAAATGAGCTGGCGGCAAAAATAAACATCAGTTTGTTATATGCACTCTGGTTACGATAAGCATAACGGATCATACCAGCATATTCAATTTTTAATTTATCTTCCTCTTTCTGTAAAGAACTTATATTATGCTTATTATCTGAGATCTCATAGCTCAGGTTCTTAACCTGAGTATTGATGGTTTCAATTAGTTTTTGCCGGGTTTCGACCTGGCTACCCAAGGTTCTCAATTGCTTCATTGTGACATCCTTATTTTCCTGAGTCTCAGTAAGTACCTTATTTGTGTTTTCAATTTCCCGTTGAAGAGCTTGTTTCTTTTTTAATAACTCGGTTTTTGACTGAGCATAAAGATTTGAGGTGATAAGAACTACCACTAGTACAATCAAGGTAATTTTAGGATTTAACACGCTCATTTTATTGCGTTGGCGGGTTAAAAGGAAATTCAAGGTTTTCGTTAAGTTCAACTTTTTTGTACGACAGACTAAGATTCATATCATTCGTTTTAACCTTAGATGAAATAGCAATTGACTGCGGAATAGTTTTATTCCCAACGACAAAAAAATTGCTGTAGTTTACATGAAGATGTTGATTCTGGCTTACATTAGACAGATCAACATCAATGGGCTTATAGACCTGGTTAAAATTTAACTGCACAGCAATTGAGTCTTTTTGTCCGCTTAACTGATACCCCATCGCTTCTAGCACCTTGTAACTGTCTTCCTGAGAGATAAAACTTCCTGGCTTATTACCTGTCAGAATGGCTTGTAGCGTTTTAAAATCAAAACGTTGTCCTGCGTATTTCCTGACGAAATCAAATCCTTTACGTGTATAAATACCTTGAAGTATATTTAAAACTTTTATACTGTCAGGCGTAATATAGGCCTGGGCTACAGGTAAAAAACTGGCATTAATATATGCCCAGATAATCTGATCTTTTTTGATCCTGATATTAATAGTTGCCGCATGTTTCGACCCATTAATGGCAATTTCAATTTTTCCTTTTGCACTGAATGTCTTGTACTCAAGATCAGCCGAATCAGACTTAATAAAGAAGTTTCTTTTTATCAGATCTGCAGGAGCCGTAACAGGAATGACAACTTGTTGCTTAACCAAAACTTTCTTGGATTTGCAGGAAGTAATCCCTAACAGGGCAATTATCAATAACAGGTATTTACTCATATATTTTTCTGTTAGCAATCTTTCTGCTCAAATTTAAATCCTTTGAGCCAAAAGCACGGGCTTTTTTCCAACTTTCTACTGCCTCTGCTGTTTTACCCATTTTGTAGAGTATATCTCCATAATGATCGTAAATGGTCGCATTATTTCCAGCATTATTATTTAGCGCCTTCTCTATTACCAGCAAGGCCTTATCATATTCTTGCTGACTATAAAATATCCAGGCCAGAGTATCTTCATAATTGATATTTCCTGGTTCAAGAGTATTTGCTCTGACAGACATAGCTTCAGCACGGTCAAGGCGCTTTTTGCGAACGCAGAGATAGTAGGCATAATTATTTAATGTGCCCGCATCGTCTGGTCTTTTATTCAGGCTTTTATCATATGAATCATCTGATAATGTATTTTCACCAGCACCATGATATGCATCACCCAGCACCTGATAAAGCTGGGCTTCAAGATCAGCCTGGCCTTCAGCCAGTGTTAATCCTGTTTTTAAGCTTTCAATAGCGGCCCTGAATTTCAATTCCTGATTAAGCGCAATTCCCTGATACCAGTATAATATAACCTGGTTTGGAAAATAGCTTATAGCTTCAGCGGTATGCTTTACAGCATCATGATAAACACGCAGGTTAAAATCTGAGATTATCAGATTTGTCCATAAACTAAAGTTTGACTTATTTTTTTCAATCAGAGACTGTACGGCATCACGTCCTTCACGGGTAGTTTCAGGATTATGTGCCAGGAAGCCCGCATAAATAGCCTGAGCCTGTGAATCTTCTGGATTGTTGCGGCTCACTATACGGGCAAGCTCCAAACCCTCGTGTTGATCAGATGCCTGGGTATTCACATAATTATCAATAATCAGCCGTTTCTTTTGTTCGGTATCAACATCATCTGACGCAAAAGCATTTTTCAATGCAGTAAATGTTGCCTCTTTATTTCCAATAGCCCGATAATAATCTGAAAGTGCTAGCTGAGCATACCCATTTGCTGAATCAATCCGGATAGCTTTTTGCAATGATTTAAAAACAAGGTCATTCTGATTCTGGGTTCTATAAATTTCAGCCAAAAGAAGATAATATCGCGGGTCTTGTGGATTATCATTGATCAGTTGCTGCATACTTTGAATTGCTTTGGCAGACTGGTTCATTTTCAGAAAAATTTTCTGTTTTTGAAATTCAATGTCTTCAGTTAAACCATCTCTTTTTTCAATAAGATCTAACGTAGAAATTGCACCTTCATTATCACCTGCACTTACAAGTGAATTCGCCCTGGCTATATAATAATTCACCTTGTCTGGCTCAATTTCAATCATATGCCCGTATACCTCAGCAAGTCTTACAAAATCAGCTTTCTGATCATACAGTGTAGCCTGAAGATTGAGATACCAGATTTGATGAGGTTTAAGTAAAACGGCCCTGTTAATATTTATAAGAGCTTCTGGAAAAACCTGGGCATTGAAACGGGCCAACGCAAGTTCATAATATGCTGCATCATTGTTAACATCATATTTGAGGCATTCATTAAAATTTTCTACAGCTCCAGTTATGTTCCCACTAATTTTATTTCCAATACCTTTAAGGAAATAAAACTTTGCATTCATGCTATCTGCAGCCGTAATTGATTCATTACGGGTATTATACAGATCTGCTCTGGGCTTAATTCTTTTGACACCTGTTTTCCCATTCTGAGATTGCTGTGCATATAAAATCTGAGACGATATAAACCCGGCTATAAATAATATAATAAAAAAAGTATTGCCTTTGGTCATGAAATTATCCTTCTTAAATATCATCAATTCCTGGGCCTGTTAAAAACAGACTATCATCAGGAGATTCAATATATCCACCGTTCGTATTTAGAATAGGTACTATATACGAATTATCTGCCCAATAGTTTAACGGCTATAAACTTACTTCTTGCCAGTATGACCATATCCTGCTGAACCACGAACTGTCTCTGAAAGTACTTCTACCAGATCAAAGCCAATATGCTCATAACGGGCAATAACCATCTGGGCGATGCGGTCACCTGTAGAAACTTTAAAGGGCTCATGTGAGAAATTTATTAATAAAACCTTTAGTTCACCCCTATAGTCAGGATCTATTGTACCCGGACTATTCAGTATGCTTATACCATGTTTAAAGGCAAGACCACTTCTTGGTCGAATCTGTGCTTCAACCCCCTGTGGTAATTCAAGATAAATACCTGTAGGAATCAAAACCCGCTCAAGGGGTTTTACGATTACATCTTCTTGTAAAAATGCCCGTAAATCAAGACCTGCTGCCATCTCAGTTTCATAAGCAGGTAATACGTTTGAAGACTTATTAATAATTTTAATTGTCATATTGCGGGTATTAATGTTTTCTCTAGCAGTAAATTTTCGGGTTGAATTTATTCTCACGAATACTCAGGAAAATTATAAACCAACTGTATGCTTTACTTAAAATTTTGCCGGAAATAATTTTTTCAAATTAGCTTTCTCGAACCATGCTATGAGCCCGACAAAAGATAAGAAAATCAGATTTCCGATATAAACATTTCTCTTAAAAACTATAAACGATAGAAAAACCAATAAAACAGCCGTCCCTATCAAGATTAGGTTTTTTCTCAAATTATAGGGAATTGGATAATGCTTTTGCCCCCAGACGTATGAACAAACCATCATTACAAAATAAGCCGACATTGTAGTATATGCAGAGCCCATATAGCCCATAAGTGGTATCAAAATAGGGTTCATGATAATTGTAATCAGAGCTCCGATACCTGAAATATAGAATGCGTAACGGGTTTGATCTGAGAGCTTATACCAGATTGACAGATTCATATAGATCCCGAGGCATACATAACCCATTAAAATTACAGGCACGATCTTTAGACCTGACCAGTATGATCTGTTATTAATAAAATATTTCAGCCATTCAATATTGCACACTATACCAAGAAAAATAATTGCCACGATTATGATAAAATAGTCCATGATAACCGCGTAGGTCTTCCTGGCATCAGGCTCAGAGGCATGGTTAAAAAAGAATGGTTCGGCACCTAGTCTGAATCCCTGTATAAACAGATTCAAAAATACCGCAAGTTTATAACAGGCCCCGTAAATACCAAGCTGTATCAGGTTCTGCCCCCCGGTTTGAGGCAATAGGGCTTTAAGATATATTTTATCAAGATTCTCATTTATGGTAAAAGAGATGTTAGCCACAAGTACTGGCCAGCTATAACCCAGCATATTTTTTAGGAGGGTGAAGTTAAACTTAAACCTGAAAGAGGATAATTCTGGTAAAAGCAATATAAAGGTGAAAATACTCGCTATCAGATTAGAAATAAAAATATATCCTATCCAGTTTGCCTTAAAATATGGCAGTATAAACTGACCAAAGGATGAATTCAGATTCGCTAGTCTTGGTAATACAAAGATAAAGAGCAGGTTGAAAATAATATAAATTAGAATATTGGTGCATTTCAAAAATGCATAACGCATAGATTTGCCTTCTGCCCTGAGCTTGGCAAAAGGGATTACACAAATATTATCAAGTAGGATGATTCCTAGAAAAAGTTGCACATAGGCCTGGTAATCGACTTTAACCTGTGTGACATTATGCTGCAGAAAACCAAGTACAAAATGTATGTTCAGGGCCCCCAGCACGATGAATAAGCTTGAAGTGGCTAATAAAGTCAGAAATGAATCATTATAAACTTCAGGATTATTCTTTTCCTTATTCAGGTATCTAAAATAAGTAGTCTCCATTCCAAAAGTAAGTATTGCTGAAATTAAAGAGGTCCATGAATATAGCTCTGTAAGAACCCCGTACTGATCAGCAGAAAAATGCCTGACATAAACTGGGGTAAGAAAAAAACTGAGTGTTCTGGCAGCAATCGTACTGAAGCCGTAAATGGCGGTCTGACCGGCAAATTTTCTTAAGATTGACAATAGCTGGACATATAAATCTGTAATATAGAAATTTAAGAAATAAATCGGGACACAGATTACCTGATGACTTCAAAGTTTTTATACGCCTTCTTTTCTGCTTCATCGACTTCTATTGATTCAACAATAGCATATTCAGGCCCTTCCTGGCACCATTCAAGAAATTGCTCCATCATCTGGTCATCGCCCTCAGCCTCAACTGAAATTGTGCCATCTTTCTCATTATGAATCGTGCCCCGAATTTTCAACTGGTCTGCGACGGCCTTTGTTGAAGCCTTAAAATCTACCCCTTGTACCCTGCCTTTAATTTTAATATGAAGATATTTCATGACTCGTATTAAATATAGGCCAAAGGTAATCATGAATGAGAGGAAGGCAAACTTTTATTGAGCTTTGATTACTGACTACCGCCGGCTATCAGGTTTCATTGCTTATTGACCAAGATGCGAGTTGTGTTTTGGCAAGGAGAAACTCATTCCAGATTCTACCAAGAATCTCAGCTGCAGGCAAAATCTCTTGTATCAAAACTGCTATTTGCCCTATTTCAAGTTCACCTTCTTCAAGGTCACCTTCGAACATTCCTCTTTTTGCACGACCCCTTGAGAGCAGTATTAATAGTTCTTCTGCTGATGCACCACTCGCTTCAGCCAGTTGAACTGACTGAAAAAACTTATTCTTCACCAATCTCACAGGAGCAAGTTTTTTTAAGGAAAGCATGGTATCACCTTCTTTGAGATGTAAAAGAAGCTCTTTAAAGTGCTGATGGGCAGAACTTTCAATTGAGGCAACAAACCTTGAACCAATCTGCACCCCTTCAGCTCCAAGTGCAATCACAGACAGCATGCCTCTGCCATCACCTATACCCCCGGCAGCAATAAGTGGAATTTGAATTTGGTCTTTTACTGCTGGTATTAAACAAAGGGTAGTTGTTTCTTCCCGGCCATTATGCCCGCCCGCCTCAAAGCCTTCAGCAACAATGGCATCAACACCTGCAGTTTGGGCCTTTAAGGCAAACTTTACCCCGGGTACTACATGTACCACCGTTATCCCATGGTCTTTGAGCAAGCCAGTATATTTTGCCGGATTGCCAGCAGATGTAAATACAATAGCAACCTTTTCTTCTATAATTACTTGTATGATTTCATCGGCCCTGGCATACATGATTGGCACATTGACACCAAAAGGCTTATTTGTTGCCAATCTGCACTGTTGAATATGTTCACGAAGTAATTCAGCACTCATAGAGCCAGCACCCAATAACCCCAGACCACCAGCATTGCTGACAGCAGCAGCCAGTTTATAACCGCTGCACCAAACCATGCCAGCCTGTATAATAGGGTATTGGATCTTAAAAAGTTGCGTGATGCGGTTCATTTATCGGGTATCGTAAGTTTGGCTTTTAGCTCAGCCTAAAGCCTGGCAGTTAAACTAGTCGTTTAGATTTTGACTCAGGTTTTAACATGAAATCTTCACCTAAATTTATTATTTGAACTATTCCAGGTTTTTTACCCGGGCTTATGGTTCCCAGATCAGTCCACCCAAAAAATTCTGCAGCATTTTTACACCCCCAGGTTAATAGCGTTTTGAGTGATATTTTAGGAAATGCATGTTGTATCAGATACATCTCATGCAATAAATCTAATCTGTCATTTGAAGCAAGACTATCAGTGCCAATTAAAATCGGCCAGCCGCTTTCTTTTAATAAGTGAACATCTGGGAGTCTGTTTTCAATAAAAAGATTTGCTGCAGGACAAAGGCAAAAAGCATAGTTATCACCCTTACTGATGGCGGCAAGATCAGTTGCTGAGGTAAACGTATTGTGAACAAGCAGTTTTCGCTGATGCCCTAACCATTCAGCATAAGCAGGTAATGAATTTTTTCCGGGTGGTTTGAAAGCTGAAATATCAATTCCGAATGTTTTGTAGAGTCGTTGAAAATCTCCTGTTCCCTGTTGGTAAAATTCATTTTCAGCCTCACATTCCTGATTATGAATACTAATAATACCCGGCTCACTTAATGAGATCGCCCTGAATAAAGCTTCAGATACTGAATACGGTGCATGCGGATTTATGCTACCCTGGCTGAGTTGACGGGCACTAGCAGAGACCTCCGGTTGATTTTTGTTACCCTGATTTGACTGGGTAGTAAATGAAGTCAGTATTGCATCAGAAAGCCCATTTGAGGTTTCTTTTTTCAAAAGCTGTTCGTTTAAAAGCTGCTCTTTTAACAGCTGGGCAGCTGAAAGAATTTTACTTGAATTTGACGAATTAAAGCCAAAACACTCAAAAAATGTATGATACCTGATACGGCCCTTCGCCTTTAAGCCAAAAGTACTGTCAGTATTTGATATATCTCCCATACCGACAATTCCCTGATCAAATAAATGATCTTCAGCTTCGTGAAATGCATGCTGGATTTCTTCAGGATCTGCATTTCTAAATTTCTGTACTCCCAGAATAAAGTCAACCAGCCCGGTATGACGTTCGATCTTTCCCTTAAGATGTGAGAGTTCAAGATGTCCGTGGGAATTAATAAGACCTGGGCACAGAATACCATCAAAAAATTCTATGTCTGCTACACAGGTTCTGTCTTTCAGTACTTCCAGTACAATACCCTGTTCATCTAAAATTACAACACCTTCTTTTATTGGTTCGTCATCTAGTGTAAATAGGTAATTAGCAGAGAGCTTTCTCACAGTAATTCAGTAGGTAAGCGTATGATTTCGTACTTTTGCAATATACCACGTTTGAGTTTATGTTATCCCTTAAGCTGCAATGATCTTACGATGATACTAAAAAGCGCTGAAAAATTAAAAGACATCAGGCAACTCGATCAGGGAAAGCTAATCGAAGAGCTAAAAGCAATGGCTGAACCGGCTTTCCGTGGCAAGCAGATCTATGAATGGCTTTGGAAAAAATCAGCCCGGAATTTTGATGAGATGACCAATCTTTCTTTTTCACTGCGTGAAAAACTAAAAGAAAAATTTGAAATCAGGTACCTAAAACAGGGGCAGCAGCAAAAGTCTGATGACCGAACCATTAAAAATACGTTCATTCTGGCCGATGGTAATTTAATAGAAGGTGTACTTATTCCTACTTCTGAGCGAATGACAGCTTGTGTTTCATCACAGGTTGGCTGTAGCCTTAGCTGTAAATTTTGTGCAACCGGTTATATGGAACGCATGAGAAATCTCAATGCCGATGAAATAGTTGATCAGGTAGTGCTGATCGACAAGCAGGCACGCGACAATTACAATATACCCCTGAGCAATATTGTCTTTATGGGTATGGGTGAACCCTTGCTTAATTACGCCAATGTGATGAAGGCCATACACTATATCACCTCTGAAGAAGGATTACATTTTGCGGCTAAACGCATAACCGTCTCTACAGCTGGAATAGCTAAAATGATCATGCGTCTGGGTGATGAAGAAGTACGTTTTAATCTTGCACTTTCGCTGCATGCAGCTAACGATACCAAGCGTAATGAGATCATGCCGATAAATGAGCAGAATTCATTACTGGCTCTTCAGGAAGCCTTAAAGTATTTTTATTCCAAAACAAAGAACCCGATAACATTTGAATATATCGTTTTTGATAAATTTAATGATGAGTTAAGTGATGCAGCAGAATTAGCTGAATTTTGTCGTCATGTACCTTGCAAAGTAAATCTAATAGAATATAATCCGATTGAAAATGCAGATTATCGCAATGCACGCGAAGAAAAAGTAAATCAGTTCGCTGAATTTTTGCGTAAGCGGGGCATTATCACCAATATCCGCAGAAGCAGGGGTAAAGATATTGATGCCGCCTGTGGGCAGCTTGCAATTAAACAAACTACAGCATAATTGTCGTGTCACTGACAAACTATCTTTATGAGTTAGGTAATAGCCTGGTTCATTTATTTTTCCCCCCGGCCTGTGCCAGTTGCAACAAACCATTATTGTATGAAGAAGATTCGGTTTGTCTGCACTGCCTTTTGAGCCTGCCATATACCAATTTTCACCAATATGATGATAATGCACTGGCAAGACAATTCTGGGGGCTTGACAAAATTGAAGCTGCGGCTGCCTGTTTTTATTTTAATAAAAACAGTAAAGTGCAAAACCTATTACACCAGGTAAAATATCAACGAAATAAAAATGCAGCTGTATTTCTTGGACGTATGTATGGCAATCAGTTAAAAACAAGTTCGTTTAGTACCTGTGATTTCATTATTCCAATACCACTTCATCCGGTTAAACTTAAAAAGAGAGGCTATAACCAAAGTGAGTTATTTGCCGCCGGACTGGCTGAAACAATGGGCATACCCCTATTAAATAATGTGTTAATACGCGTAAAACAAGGCGAAAGCCAAACATTTAAATCAAGAAAAGATCGTTTTAATATGTTGAAGGGTGTTTTTGAAATCACTTATGTTCCAGCTTGTAAGTCAGGAATAATCCCACACCTATTACTGGTAGATGATGTTATGCTAAAAGTGAATTATAATATACCTTTATAGTGAAGAAAGAATTACACCGCTACTGAATTATGCCATTTAAATATAGCAAGGTCACCTTTTTCCAACTTTTATTGCCCGTATTGTTCATCCTTATTTTTTCATGCCGGAAAGTAAATATACTGTCATCAGACCATGGGCTTAAATTGAGAATTTCAAGCCCGCAAATCTCTTTTGATACTGTATTTACGCGTATTAATTCTACACTCAGAACTGTCAGTCTGCATAACGATAATCAGGAGGCAGTCGAAATTTCATCAATAAGGCTCAAAGGAAATCTTGCTGGAAATTCGTTTTACAGCTTTAGCGCTGGCGGTAAACCAGGGCCCCTGGCAAGGAATCTAAAACTCTCAGGAGGAGATTCAATAACGCTCTATATTAAGGTGCAAATACCTGCTAATGAGCTGATAACGCCTTTTATTGAACAAGATTCAATTTTGATCACTACCAATGGGAATAATCAGGGAATAGCCTTAAAAAGCTATGGACAAAATGTTCGCTTTATAAATGATACTCTTATTAGTAGCGATACCCATTGGAATGCTATTTACCCATATGTCATTAACCATACGCTCACGGTGGCAAATGGGGCAACACTTAGAATTGATGCTGGAAGCCGAATCTATTTTCATGGCTTAACAGGGCTAAATATCAACGGTAGCCTCATTGTAAATGGTGAAGTCAAATTTCCGGTCATATTCAATTCAGACCGGTTAGAAAGTATCTATAATTCTGTGACAGGTCAATGGCGGGGAATCTTAATCGAGCCCGACGGTAATACAAACCTTATTAATTACTCCCAGATTATGAATGCCGAGACAGGAATTGCAATTTTATCTGCTCAGCCTACCATAAGCCTGCAAGCTACAATAAGCAATACGCAAATATATAATATGAGTGTTGACGGCATCTATTGCCAGAATACTGCAGTTAAACTTCTTAATAATGTAGTTTCATATTGCCAGAACAGTTTGCTTGAGGTGACAGGTGATTCTTATGTTCAGGCTAAACAAAATACCTTTTATAACTCTAACCAATTATACTTACATACTGTTCCTTCAGTTTCATTGATACTGTCGGGGTCAGCAGATTCTATCCTGTTTCTGAATAATATTATTTATGGAACCCTTACCGATGAGCTCTTTATAAGTGGTGCCCGAAAGGTAACCCTGAAAGGGAATCTGCTTTCGTCAAATATGAGTACCTCTTACCCACTTAACACCTATAATGCCGACCCCTTATTTAGATTGCCCTCTGAAAATGATTTACACCTGCAAAGCACTAAAAGCCCAGCAACATCAAAAGGAGTAAGCCTGGTGAATGATCCTGATTTTGGAATACTTGCTAAAGACTTTGATGGGGTTGCCAGAAAGGCCCCACCAACTATTGGGGCTTATGAGGTAAATTAAGCTGCTACTTTTACTAATTTTCTTTAGCAATAGCTTGCTTATATTTGTAATAGCCTATAACATTATCAGGCCTCTACTTTAACCCCTTTCCAAAAAGCAACATATCCTTTTATCTGCTTGGCGGCATCCTTTGGTTCTGGATAGAACCATGCTGCATCTGTATTCGTCTTACCGTCAACTGAAATAGAATAGTATGAGGCAGAACCTTTCCATGGGCAAGATGAATGCGTTGAAGACGGCTTGAACAACTCTTTCTTCAATGATTCTGCAGGAAAGTAATGGTTATTCTCAACAACAATTGTTTTATCACTTTCTGCTATAACCTGGTTATTCCACGTAGCTTTCATTTATTTTATCTTTAATGCTTAAACAGGCAGGCATTGATTAAGTTTGAATATTGATTGCCAAAACCACAATAAGTTTACGATTTGCAATACTCTTCTTACATCTGAAAGTCTAAATTCGCAACTTCCTATTTAACAGTTATTATAAATTTGACCATCCCGAAAATGAAAGGAATTATTTTAGCCGGAGGATCTGGCACCAGGCTTCATCCTCTGACACTTGCAATGAGCAAGCAAATGATGCCTGTCTATGACAAACCGATGATCTACTACCCTTTGTCAACCCTTATGATGGCAGGTATCAATGAAATTCTAATCATATCAACTCCACATGATTTACCAAATTTTGAGCGTCTTCTTGGCAATGGGGCTCAACTCGGGTGTAAATTTTCATATGTCGTACAGGAACAACCAAACGGGCTGGCACAAGCATTTGTCTTGGGAGAGGAATTTATAGGTAAAGACAACGTTGCTCTCATTTTAGGCGATAATATTTTTCATGGTGATGGTCTTGCAAAACTACTTCAGGATGTTCAAATCCGGAAGGAGGGGTTGTATTTGCCTATCATGTTTCTGATCCTGAAAGATATGGCGTAATCGAATTTAACAAAGAGCTGAAAGCAATTTCAATTGAAGAGAAACCTAACGCCCCAAAATCAAGTTACGCAGTCCCTGGGTTATATTTTTATGATAATTCAGTCGTTGAAATAGCAAAAAACATAAAAATGTCACATCGGGGTGAATATGAAATTACCGACGTAAATAAAGCGTATTTGCAACAAGGTCGATTGAAGGTTGGAATTTTAAGCAGAGGCACTGCCTGGCTGGATACTGGTACTTTTACCTCATTAATGCAGGCAGGACAATTTGTTCAGGTCATCGAGGAGCGGCAAGGCCAGAAAATTGGGTGTATTGAAGAATTAGCTTACAGAATGAGATTTATTGACGTAATCCAGTTAAAAAAGATTGCTGAACCATTGAAAAAAAGTGGTTATGGGCAGTATCTGCTACAGATAGCAGCTGAGGAAATTAATAAATAAACTAATGATGTCTAATTAAATATTTGTTTGACTAATAATTATATCAAATTGAAAGTTGCATTAATTACCGGAATCACAGGTCAAGATGGCGCATATCTTGCTGAATTATTATTAAAGAAAGGTTATTTTGTTCATGGCCTGAAACGGAGAAGCTCCTTATTTAATACCGACCGTATTGATCATCTGTATAGTGATCCACATGATAAAGGAATTAAATTTAAGCTACATTTTGGCGATCTGACAGACTCAACCAACCTGATCAGAATTATCCAGGAAGTACAACCCGATGAGATTTACAATCTTGCGGCTCAAAGCCATGTTAAAGTGAGTTTTGACACACCTGAATACACAGCGAATGCTGATGGTATTGGAACTTTGAGAATTTTGGAGGCAGTAAGACTTTTAAAACTTACAGAGAAGACAAGAATTTATCAGGCATCTACATCTGAACTATATGGACTTGTTCAACAGGTTCCACAATCAGAAACTACTCCATTTTATCCTAGATCACCCTATGGAGTAGCGAAGCTATATGCTTACTGGATGACAGTAAATTATAGAGAGGCTTATAATATGTATGCTTGCAATGGAATACTGTTTAATCATGAAAGTCCTGTACGTGGTGAAACTTTTGTTACCCGCAAAATCACACGGGCCGCAGCTAAAATTGCGCTAGGGCTTCAAGACACATTATATCTCGGTAACCTTGATGCTAAAAGAGACTGGGGGCATGCCAAAGACTACGTTGAGGCGATGTACCTCATGCTTCAGCAAGATATTGCTGAAGATTTTGTAATAGCAACCGGTGTTACAACAGAAGTAAGGGAATTTATTAGAATGGCATTTGAAGAGTTAGGAATCGATGTTGAATTTAGCGGAAAAGGTGTAGATGAAAAAGGAGTGATTATTGATCTGAGAGAAGACAGATTGTCAGAACTTAAAATTGACAAACAAAAGTTAAGTCTTGGATCGACCATTGTAAAAGTTGATCCTCGCTATTTCAGACCTACCGAAGTTGAACTATTAATTGGTGACCCTACTAAGGCAAACACGAAACTTAATTGGAAACCTAAATTTACTGTTCAGGATCTGGTTAAAGATATGGTTCATTCTGATCTCAAACTTATGCGCAAGAATAAGTATCTGGCTGATGGCGGTTTTACCATTATGAACTATTTTGAATAATTTGGCAGGTTGTATTAAAACCAATATTCTAACTATAAATCATAGAATAAAAGGAAAAGTTGTTAAAAAATTTCTGTTCTATTTGAGCCAATTCTTTTAATCGGTTTAATTAGTATAATTTTATACCTAAAAATATTACATGCCGTTTAATTTAATGACAAAATTACATCTTAGAATATTTTTTATATTAACGGTTTTTGTGATTTTCAATCGGGTAGAAACAAGTCATGCTCAGAATATTATAACAAGCCAAAATCTATCTACCATAGATGTAAATACGCTTACTGATGATCAGATACAAAAATTAATTCTTCAGGCTCAATCATCTGGTATGACAGAAAGCGAGCTTGAACAGCAGGCAATGCAGAGAGGAATGCCACCTAATCAAATAGCGCTGCTCAAACAAAGAATCAGTCAGTTGTCTCAAAATAAAGATTCTAAGAACAATCAAAAAAGCAATACCCCCCAGGAAACCAAAAGATCATATATTGCTTCAAATCAGAAAAACGATGGGAATTCCAAAACCTTAAATCCGAAAAATGATTCTTTGAAAAATGCAGCGTATTTCGACAAGGTTTTTGACTATATAAGAGTTAAGGTTTTTGGAGAAGATTTATTTAATAATAATAATCTGACTTTTGAGCCAAATCTTCGGATTCCAACACCTTCGAATTATCAACTTGGACCTGATGACCAACTATCAATTGATATCTATGGATTTTCTGAAACGGCATACAAGCTTACAGTTTCACCTGAAGGATTTATCAGAATACCTAATATAGGTCCAGTATTTGTAAACGGACTCTCAATCGAACAAGCAAGGAAAAAGGTAACGTCTGAGCTTTCGAAAATTTATACAGGCATGAGAGGCAGTCACCCGGTTACATTTGTTCAAATAACCCTGGGCGATATCAGAAGCATTAAAGTAGTTATTGTGGGAGAAGTTAAGCTCCCGGGCACCTATACACTACCCTCACTTGCTACTTTATTTAATGCCCTCTATTCTTCAGGAGGCCCTGATAAGAATGGATCTTTTAGAAATATTGAGTTAATCAGAAATGGAAAAGTAATAGCCGCAGTAGACATTTACCAATTTTTAATCACAGGTGAAGCCAAACAAAATTTAAGGCTGGAGGATCAAGATGTTATTAAAATAAACCCGTATTTAAAAAGAGTTGAATTTAGAGGAGAAGTAAAACGACCAGAAATTTTCGAATTGAAAACTGGGGAAACATTAGAAACACTCCTAAAATATGCAGGTGGATTTACTGATCTGGCATATGCTCACAGAATAAGGGTATTAAGAAATAATGGCAATGAGAAAACTGTTTCTGATGTAGCAGAGAATGAATT
>ENA-OBIO01000732-OBIO01000732.1-metagenomes-genome-assembly--contig:-NODE-732-length-15589-cov-3.04873_pt1 | contig 15589 bp, 15 predicted proteins | sample MGYA00153383_OBIO01 | MGnify analysis MGYA00153383 | reverse complement strand
CACAATACTCAGTCGAGAAAGATTTTGTTCTGAAAGTTGTGTGTCGGGATTAAATGTGCGAATAGATTCGACTTGAATATCGTCGAGCTCGATGCGATACGGCAAATCGTTGCCATAACTAAACACATCAATAATAAATCCGCGAATAGAAAACTGACCAGGTTCGTACACAAAATCCAAACTTTCAAAACCGTATTCTACTAAAACTTCTCGTAAAAACTTTACGTCGAGATCAGAGCCTTTCATAATTTCGATGCGTTTCGATTCGAGTTGCTTGGGTTCAACCACTTTTTCAAACAGCGCTTCTGGATAAGTTACTGCAATGCCACCGTCGGCATCAAGCTGGCGCAAATTATTGATGAACTCAGTGCGTTGCAAAACGTTCTGACTATTGATTGCCTCGAAATTACTTGGTCGTTTAAAACTATCGGGAAGAAATAAAATGGAGAATTGCGCGAGGAGATTTTCTAAATCGTTTTGTAAATACGCCGCTTCTTCTCTATCGGCAGCAACCACTAAATGAAAATGTTTGACGTTCAGAAAAACGCCTGCAATAATAAACGCATCGAGCGAACCAATAACACCGCCCAATTGTAAGCGCACATCATTCCCACCAGATTGCAATTTTTCTGCAATCTGTAAAACGTTTTCGCTTTCTTTATACTTAACTAATAACTGTGTCAATGCATCCACAGGACAAAGATAGTGATGAGGCGTGATGGATAGTATGCAATCGGTGAAATTTTTCTAATTTTGAATGTGTCTTAATTTAGGGAGTAAAGAGTAAGTAATTCATTTTACAAATAGTCTTTAAAATCCTATTAAAAACAGATTCATTTTTTAGGTTTGCTGCTCTTAGGTTTTAATTCTTGAATTTTTTTAACTTCTTTATCAAAATCACTTTCCCTTGTATTGATTTGTGTTTGATTAAATTTTTCATATTCGCTTTCAGCCATTTCGGTAGCTAATTTATGGGATATTTTACCTGCGTGCATGAGTATTTCTCTATCGTTTAATTTTAAAAAGCCGTTTAGTTTTTCAATCCAATCTTTCATGTGCATCGGAATTTTTCGCATGGCTTGTCCTTCAGCAAACACAAGGTATTGCTCTGTTAAATTATTTAATGCTAAGAGTTCATCTTCTGTTAAATAGTTTTTTGCAATCGAAACATCTTGTTTTCTGGGTTTCGCGCCTTTCCAAGAAGTTAATCCCATATTCGGATTTTCACTCTTTGCACGTTGTGAAATTATTTCGGCTGCAGTTTTGCCTGTAATTGCCCAATGAATTTTGTTTTAACCGTTTGAAAAAAAACAATACTTGTTTCAAGCGTTGGGTCATAATCAGTACTGGTGGCGTAAATATCTGTAATTTTTTGATAAAATCTTCTTTCCGAAGTTCTAATATCTTGAATACGTCTGAGCAGCTCCTCGAAATAATCGAACGGTTGATTGGGATTTTTCAGGCGTTCATCATCCATCACAAACCCTTTTACAATATACTCCTTAATGTGCTGTGTTGCCCACTGTCTAAAACGCGTTGCTACGTGCGATTTAATTCTGTAGCCAACTGAAATTATTGCATCGAGATTATAAAAATTAGTTTTATAGTTTTTGCCATCGGCGGCAGTTATTAAGTATTCCTTAATAACTGAAGTTGAATTTAATTCCCCTTCTTCAAAAATATTTTTTAGATGAATATTTATGTTAGCAATCGTTGTTTGAAATAATTCAGCCATAAGTTTTTGGCTTAACCAAACAGTCTCATTTTCTAAACGTACTTCTAATTTTGTTATGCCGTTTTCAGTTTGATAAATTACAATTTGTGAATTATTATTCATGTTTTAATTTTAGACGTTCATTTATTAAACGCATAAAATTAATACAATTTATTTAAAACAAAAATTTTGAAGTAAATAAATTTGAATTACTAATTACACTCAATTAAAAAACGTTTTGGGTTTCTTCTCGCCCTAATTTATGAGCATGGCACACTCATTCATCAATGTGTTCTTGAATAGTAGTCTTGCTATTCTTTATAAAACTAAAAAAATATCAGCCGCTGTAAACCACAGAAAACTACAACTTTGGCATTACTTAAATCAATAGATTAAATTTGATGGGTGGGTTCAATCAAATCCCATAGATTACCGTAAAGATCGGCAAAAACGGCGACTGTTCCATAATTTTCTGTTTTGGGCGCGCGTACAATCTGTATATTTTCTTGCACCAGATTTTGAAAATCACGCTTGAAATTGTCGGTGTAAAGAAACAGAAACACGCGTCCACCCGTTTGATTTCCTACGCGACTCATCTGCTCATCGGTGCTCGCTTTAGCTAAGAGCAAGTTACAAGTGATTGAATTATTCACATTTGGCGGCGCAATAATCACCCAACGTTTAGAGTCGTTGAGTTGCGTATCTTCAACGAGGTGGAAATGTAATTTTTGTGTGTAAAATTGTATAGCCTCGTCGTAGTCGCTCACCAATAAAGCCAAATGTGCTATATGCTGATTCATAAAAAAATTAAATCTATTGTATTTGCACCAAAATTCTAAACCCGTTTTCTATTTTTTTTGTTAAGGACAGTATTACATCCTTGAGGGACTTTCTTATAAAAATTTAAAAAGAAATTTTTTAAGAAATATTATGGCTTTGTGAATCTTTGTCCGTTTTTAGAGGAAAGCCCTATACATCCTTAGTAAGTTTTAAAAATTTTTCCACCTACTGATTAAAACACAGAAATGTATTTACGAAGAAAAAAATTTACGATTTTATCTTTCCTCATCCTGAGCTTTGTAAGTAAATTTTACGCACAAAGTTTTTCTGCCGAAAAAATTAAAAAGCACATTTCATTTTTGGCAAGCGATAAATTACACGGTCGTGGATCGGGTACGGAAGATGAACGTAAATCGGCTGCGTATATAGTCGAACAATTTAAACAAATAGGTTTAACACCGCAAGGCGATGATAAAACTTGGTTGAATGCGTTTACGTTTAAACAATCGAACAATCCGCATGAAATTTCTGAGCCGAATGCGCCAACGTTAAACTGCGCTAACGTCGTTGGTTTTTTAGCGAATCCAAAAAATAAAATCCATAACGGCGCGGACGATAACGCTTCGGGTGTTGCAGGCGTGATTGAACTGGCGCGTTATTTTAAAAATAATGGCAAAACAGAGCCGTTTAATTTTTTGTTCTTGTGTTTTTCTGGTGAAGAGCTCGGACTGATTGGTTCAAAACGATATTGCGAAAATCCGACGTATCCACTCACCAAACTGAACTATTATTTAAACATGGATATGATTGGTCGCTTTCGCGAAGAAAAAGGCTTGGTTATTCAAGGCGTTGGTACATCCGAATTGTTCCCAAAAATTATTCAATATTCACCGACAAAAATAAAAATTACTTTCGATTCATCGGGTACTGGTCCGTCCGATTATACTTCTTTTTATCTCAAACAAGTTCCTGTTCTGGGCTTTTTTTCTGGTGCGCATTCAGACTATCATAAAGCGACGGATGATGTAGAAAAAATTAATTTTGCGGGTGAAGTCAAAATTTTAGACTATATTGCAGAAATAATTGAAGGCACTTGTACGTTCGATAAGCAAATTTTTCAGGAAACGCAATCGCCACAAACGCAATCGCGCTCGTTTAAAGTTACTTTGGGTGTTATTCCCGATTACGCTTTCGATAAAAAAGGTTTGCGCCTTGATGGTGTTTCTTCAAATAGACCAGCTGCAAAAGCAGGATTAAAAGCAGGTGATATTATTATAAAAATGGGCGAGTACAACATTGAAAATATTTACACGTACATGGATGTACTCGAAAAATTTAATACATCTGAAAAAACGGTGCTGATTTATGTCAGAGATGGCAAAGAAATGCGCACGGAAGTTGAATTTTAAAGGAAATAAATTATGTTCGCTACGCCTCATACCTTAGATTTCACACTCACTACACCAGCAGTTATTTTTCCTGCTGTTTCCTTACTTCTCATTGCCTATACTAACAGATTCAATTCTATTTCAGGCAGAATACGCGATTTAAAACGCCAGTATTTAGATTCGGAAGACGATACAATCATTACTCAGATGAAATCGCTGCGTAGAAGATTACTTATTATCCGGAATATGCAATGGTTAGCCGTTTTTTCGCTCTTCCTGAGCGTACTCTCCATGCTGATGATGTTTGAAAACAGACCTAACACTGCCAAACAATTTTTCGTCGTCGGTATGTTTACCCTTTTGGCTTCCTTGTTTTTGTCGCTGCGCGAAATTCATCTTTCAATCCATGCGCTCAATATTGAAATGCAAGACATAGAACATAAATTAGTTGAAAAGAAAAACTTTTTAAGAAAAATTGAGGAGTTCGAGATTTAAAAGTTCTATAATTTCTACTGTTGTGATCAAATTTTGGCTTTATCTAAGCTTACAAAATTTTTTCAGATAATTTTACCAAAGTTGCCGATTTTTAAATTAAGAACTTAAATTAGCAGCAAATTTGCAGTATCAGAATTTAAATTTCAGAACCATACACTTTAAACTAAAATATGTCTCAAACTCCAACTGATGCCATCAATGCATCTGCTGTGAAAGGCACGGGAAAATTCCCATCAGCCATTCCTTATATTGTAGGCAACGAAGCCGCCGAACGATTTAATTATTATGGTTTGCGTGCCATACTCACGACTTTTTTAGTTGCGGCTTTTTTTAAAGCTAAATTTCCCCTCACACACGAAGGTGCTATTGCGGCTGAAGCAGGTGCGAATGCTGCGACGCACGATTTTGTCGCAATGAGTTATTTGCTCCCGCTTTTTGGTGGAATGATTTCCGATTGGTTTTGGGGAAAATATAAAACTATTTTACGTCTTTCTTTGGTGTACGTTCTCGGTAATATTATTTTAGCTTTTAGCACGACCAACGAAAATTTATTCATGACGGGTTTACTGTTTGTAGCTATTGGTGCAGGCGGTATTAAACCGTGTGTGTCTGCGAATGTAGGTGATCAATTCGATCAATCGAATCAGCACTTAATGTCAAAAGCATTCGATGCATTTTATTTTTCAATTAATTTGGGTTCGTTTTTTTCAATTTTACTCATTCCCTACCTGAATGCAAAGTACGGACCGCAAATTGCATTCGGCGTACCAGCTATTGCGATGTTAATAGCAACCGCTTTTTTTTATGCAGGTAATAAAAAATACGTGAAAGTGCCACCGAAAGGCGATAATAATAAACTCGTTATTTTAATTACAGCGTTTGTTGCTTTAGCGGCTTCGTATTTATATTTCTATAGAACCGTTCATTACGGTATGGGACCTGTTATGTTGTCGTTCGCGTTTTTAACTATTGTTTTTGCATTTATTTTTCAGAAACAATGGTTTGCAAAACCAGGAAATTTTGTTGGAATAAATTTGTTTGCACTCACGCGTGGCGGTTTTGCCGCAGCGACTACTGAGTACGGCGCAGATAAAATTGAAGGCGTTCGCTCGGTTTGGCGCGTATTGGCAGTTTTTGCATTCATTCCTTTTTTCTGGGCACTGTGGGATCAGAACCAATCGGAATGGGTAATACAGGCGCAACATTGCGATTTAAATTTTATGGGAAGAACTTGGCAGGCTGAACAAATCAGCGCAGCGAATGCGGTTTTAATTTTATTATTTATTCCGTTGTTTTCGTTTGGTATTTATCCCGCTATTCAAAAATTAGGTATTAACGTGACCTCGCTCAGAAAATTTGGTGCTGGTTTTTTCATTACTGCGCTATCGTTTGTTATTATTTCACTCATTCAAACACAAATTGATGCTGGCGCAACACCGAGTATTGGTTGGCAATTATTGGCTTACGTTATTTTAACGGCGGGTGAAATTCTGATTTCAATTACAGGCTTAGAATATGCTTATACGCAATCGCCACCGAGTATGAAATCCACTATTTCTGCATTGTATCTTTTAATGGTGACACTCGGCAATGTTTTAGTGTCGGTCATTCAGAATAATATTAAAAATGGCGGATTTTTCGCGCAGTTTCACGGTGCAAGTTTTTTCTGGTTATTCACTGGAATTTGTTTTACAACGGGTATAATTTTTGCTATCGTCTCACCGTTTATTAAGCAACGAAGCTATATTGGTGCATCAATTGAATAAGAAAAATAAATTTTATTAAAATAAACAAGTCGCCGTATACAAATTATGTTGCGGCGATTTATTTTTGACCTCACAAAAAATAATAAAAATGAATTTTCCTGAAGACGTACGCTATACGAAAGAGCATGAATGGATTCGCCTTGAAGCCAACGGTGAAACTGCCATCGTCGGTATTACCGATTTTGCGCAAAGCGAGCTCGGCGATATTGTATATATTGAAGTAGAAACTGTCGGCGAAACACTGAAAGCGGAATCTGTTTTCGGAACGATTGAAGCTGTTAAAACAACTTCCGATTTGTTTATGCCTTTAGACGGCAAAGTGCTGGAAGTGAATCATAAAATAGTTTCTGGCGGCGATGATCATCCTGAGTTGGTGAACTCGCATCCGTATGGCGATGGTTGGATTGTAAAAATACAACTCACGCATCCCGAAAAATTCCATAGCTTACTCACGCACGGTGCTTATAAAGAACTTGTTCATTAGTGACGTTAAACCATTGGTTATTTCGTTAGTTAAACTATTAAATATTGACTATGAGTAAATATTATGTGCCGGGAATATTGTGGGGAGCAATGATTTTTATTTTGTGTATGCTGCCTGGTAAAAGCCTCCCACGTTGGGAATGGACGGATATTTTTTCGTTCGATAAATTCGTGCATTTCACTTTGTTCGGCATTTTAACGGCGCTTTTTTTGCGTGGTTATCTGAAAGCAGAAGGTACCATGACAATTTATATGTTCACTAAAACGGCATTTTTAATTGCCGCACTGTGTGGATGTTATGGTTGGTTCACCGAACTTTGTCAAGCATGGTTTACTTACGATCGAAAATTTGAAATTTTAGACGGCATCGCCGACATGAGCGGTGCATTTGTCGCTATGTATTTTGCTATTCGATACGTGAAAAAAAGAAAATGGATTTATAATCCGTCGTAAATTTTAAAATATAAACCTCGTAGGTTTTAAAAACCTGCGAGGTTTAAAATGCTAACCAATCCGCAATCCGTTCTGAACACCACGTTCAGGTTGTAAAAGCGTTACAACACCGTCTGTATCGATGGAGCCTAAAACCAAAACTTCGCTAAAGAAATTAGCAATTTGTCTTTTAGGAAAATTCGTCACTGCAATAATTTGTCGGTTCAGTAGTGTTTCTTTGCTGTAAAGCACCGTGATTTGCGCCGCACTGCGTTTTATTCCAATCGTTTCCCCAAAATCAATAGTGAGTTGGAAGGCAGGTTTTTTTGCCTTCGGAAAATCATCTATCGCGATGATTGTTCCGACGTGCATTTCGATTTCTAAAAACTGATCAAAAGTTACCATAGTTTGAATTGAGAGTTGAGAGACGTATTGTTTTTAGTTCATCAAAATTTCTTTTTCGTTGTATCGGCTAAAAACAAAATAACCTAATAGTAAAAATAACATCGAAACAACAATCGTGTAAGTTACGCCCGAGTGATTTTCGGTGCTTTTTCCAAAAAGCAAAAGCGATGGAAAAATAAGGTTTGAAAGCGATGAACCTACTTTAACAACCACAGACGCAAACGCAAAAAACATTCCCGATTGATTCACGCCCGTTTTGTGAAATCTGTTTTGAATGATGTCGCCGACAACTGCATTGGGCAAAATACCAAACACTGCCAACGGATAAGATGCTAAAACGGCTACTAAACCAAAGCGTACAATACTTGGCAGTGGCGAAAGCATGATGGCAAAAACAAAACTAAAAACTAAAAATCCCACGAGAATAAGTTTCTTTTTAGTGTAGCGCGCCGCCAATTTATTAATGAATGGGTAGAATAAAAAACTGCCGAGAAAACTCACTGTACCAAAAAGTGTTGTAATGCCTTTATCCATTCCAAAAATAAGCGTGACATAATACACCATACCCGATTGAATGATAGTGAGTGCCAACCAATAAATGAGATACGAGAGTGCAAAAATTCTGAACGGAGCAAAACTTAAAACGCTTCCTGCCGATTTTAAGAAATTGACGGAGCTTGACTCGCTCACGGCATATTTATTTTCATTTAAAAAAATTACGGGCATTAGCATAAGTACTAAAGCGACAAACGCCAAACCAAATACAACGGTTTGAAAAGCAGCCAATGGCATCATTCCCGTTTTTTCCAATAGACTTTGCAACGCAGGCGTTAAGTTGCCGAGCAAAAATCCAATTCCCCACGTCAGTGAAACAGCCGTTGAAATGCGCATCCTATCTTTTTCGTCCACGCCCATTTCTGAAATAAGCGCGGAATACGGAATGATATACATGGAATAAAAAATGAAGTAGAAAAATAAACACACACCAAGCCACCAAATATTCACGATGCTACTCGAATGCGACGGCGGATAAAAAATGAGGAATGAAAGCAACGACAGCGGCAATGCCGAAATTGCCATATACAATCGTCTTTTACCAAATTTTGACACGGTTCTATCGGAGAGATTAGCGATGAAAGCATCCACGAAAGCATCATAAAATCTACCAAAAGAATTGAGTACACCGAGTATCGTTAAACCAAAAAATATAAAAACAGGTAAAAAAACAGGAAATGTTGGTTGACCGTTTTCGGGTGGCGCATAAAAATAAGCCAGTAGCGAACCCACATTATAACTGGCTAAACTCCAACCTGCTTGACCTAATGCGTAGCAAATTAAAATATTGCGCGGCAATCGTTTTCGCTCAACGGCATTTGAAATCGTATTCTGCATTTAAGTTGGTTGATTTGCAAGAAATTTCTTGTGCTACAAATATAAGTACAGAATATTTTATTTTAGGTAATGGAAACAATTTTTACATACAGGTGACAAAGAAATTGTTTGACGAATACTGCGGATTAAATACATATTTTTGTAAGCATTTAGCTCCAAAGAATTTTCCGAACATGAACTTTAATAAAAATTTGGTATTTACAGTTCATTATGCAAATCTGTAATCAAATACGCATTTGCGAAATTTTAAGAAAAATTAATTTCTGTTAAACTACCAGTTTTAACATCGAATAAAAAAGTGTGAGGTTTGAAAGAGTATGTTTTTTCTATTGCCTTACTACTCAAAAATAATTCTGTTAAATTTGGAACAGCTGCGGCGTTATCAACAATACTTGAAGTATAAAAAATGAGCATTAGCGCAGATTCGCTTTTCACCACAATTGGAATTTCCGTATTGAATACGCGCGCACCAACATTTAAACAAACAGGTAATTGCGCAAGATATTCCAAATTGGATTCGTTATTGAATTTTTCAGATAAGGATTTTTTTAAAGCATTTACCGATTGATTAATACTGTTCGAGAACGCATCTATATCAGTTTCGTTATTGGCTTCGAGATATTTTATAAAAGTAGCATTCGGTTGCCAAGAAGTTTTTAAAAAGTATTGCGAAACGAGGCTATTGCTGAAAGCCGCTTGCAAAGCACTATCAGTTGCGGGCGAATTTAAAATGCTGTAAAGCGTTTGCTTTACAGCATTTTCCGGCGATAATTTTGTAAAAAAGGTAAGTTTTTCGGTAGCATTGATGGCACGCGGTGCAAAATTTTGCTCACCAAAAAGCGGCTCAGTGTAAAGTGCATCGTTTTTTTTGATTTCAATACTGCCAAAATCTTTAGAAAAAGTTTGCACCACGTTTTCCTTTTTGATAATCGCGCCATCGTATTCAAAAAGTGTCTCGACACAATCTGGATCGAGTGTAATTGCGAGGGAATCACCACTATTCCAAACGCGATTTAACCAAGGCAATCCTTTTGTGGCACTGACGAAAATGAGATAATCGCGCGCACGCGTAATTCCGACATATAACAATCGCGCTTCTTCCTCTAAAGCGCGCAGTTCCGCTGCAAGTTTTTCTTTGCAAATATTCAATTTTTCAGAAATTGGCGTTTCTTGAGCGCGCGAATTGCCATACGGATTTACCCAAAAACGCATCCACCGATTGCCCAAAATATTTTCAAAGTCAACGTCGTTGCTATTAGATTCTATGTTCAGTCCCCAAACGTTTTCGCGCACATCTTTATCGAGTGAACTCAAAATAGTAATCGGAAATTCCAATCCTTTAGATGCGTGATAAGTTAAAATATTCACCGCGTTCTCGCCTGCGCCTGTGCTTTGTTTATCGGCGCTATTGCGCGCTTGTTTTTGTAACCACATCAAAAAATGATTTAGCGAAGCTGCTTCGTGCATTTTTTTGCAATGCTGCTCGTAATCAGTTCCCATTTTGCGCAACATTTCTACGTTTTGCAAACGCTGCGCTGCTGAACCCCACGCAGCAATTTTGCGACGTAAATCAAGTTGCGTAATGGCAGTATCTAAAATTTCTGATGCCGATAAATCTAAAACGTCGTTTCGGAGTGCGTCAATTTTTTTTATAAAATCATTGTCAGCGTGCCACGTCGCGTATTTTTCTTTATCCTCATCCTTTATAAATTCCCACCGATTAATCGAAATATCTTGCAACGCATAATTCTCTGTGAGATATAAAATTTCTGCCACAGAAAGTGAGTCTCGTTTGTCGAGCAAAAAATGCAGGATAGCAGATATTAATTTTATCTCCGTCGCTTCCATCAAACCCACTCGCGGAAAAGCCGCAGAAATTCCCAACCGATTTAAAGCGGCTGCCATGTTTGCACATTCTCGATTCGTCATACACAAAACCGCGACATCGCTTGGTTTGATGTTACGCAAAATTTTTTCCCCCTTCGGCAAAATTTGAATATCAGATTTTAGCAGCGATGCAATATTTTCCGCCGTACAATTTAATAACCACTGTGTATCCCCCTTCGAACGATTATTTCCATCGTTATCAAATTTAAAATGCCAATGTTTTATGGCGAGCGATTGCTGTAGAGACGTTGCATGCAACGTCTCATGTTGCGAAGACGTTGCATGCAACGTCTCATGTTGTAAAGACGTCTCATGTTGCGAAGACGTTGCATGCAACGTCTCGACCCGATTTACCTTCAATGCAATTTGGTTCAACGGAATTTGTCCAGCAAAACTTTTTAAAAACAAAGCGTTGCTTAAATGCACAATATCGCGACGACTACGATATGATGTATCGAGAATATTTTCTTCGGAAATACCAAAATGATCAATCACTGCGCGCATCAATCGCGGCTCGGCATATCGGAAACCATAAATACTTTGCTTCGGATCACCGACCCAAATAGAATGCGACGCAAGTTGCGAGAGCTTTAAAAAAATATCGAGTTGCAACGGATTGATGTCTTGAAACTCATCAACGAGGAGTAAATCTATTTCGTTGCGCAAAATTTCGGCAATGTGCGGCATGGAAATAAGTCGTAAAATTTCGACTTCCATATCCGTATAATCAATCAAGCCGCGCTTCTTTTTAAAATTTTGATATTCCACCATCGCGCGCGCGCTCAAATCAAAAATTAAGGAAATGTATTGGGAAATATCGTTTTGGAAATCGGGAAATTTTGTATGCAGTGCCGCAAATTCTTGCAGCGCAGAAACATTTTTTTCCGATTTTTTGCTAACATCTAAATTAGAAAGTTTTGCCCAAGCTGCCCAAGGCAAAAAATTATCGGTTTTTATATTAATCAGCGTTGACTTTAAAAACCCAACAACCGTTTCTGTTTTTTTTGTTGCGTCTTCGCCATTTGTTAAGTAGGAGAGTGCTTCGTTAATATTTTCTACTAAGTTATCATAATTAGACTGCGCGTTAGAATAAATTTTTTCTACACTCGGCAGTAGTGCCAAAAATGAATCAATAGATTTTTGTTTGCTTTGTTCAACAATTTCCTTAGAAAAAAAATTACCGCGCGTTACATCCGCCACCGTGCTAATATCATTCAGCCAATCGTAATTTTTGATATCGGTTGAAAGTCCGAGACGAATACACAATTCGTTCATCACTTCCACCGTATTATTTTCCGATAAAATATGCGCGAGCGATTGATTAAACACGCGTTTTCTATCGTCATCGCTAATCACATTTACTTGCGGTGAAAGTCCACCGCTGTACGCAAAACGTTTAATCAATTTTACACCGAGTTCATGCACCGTGCCAATCAATGCATTCGAAAGTTCTTGCGCTTCATTCAACATTCCGTTTTCGAGCAAACTCATTCGCACGCGTTCTTTCAATTCCGTCGCCGCTTTCACCGTAAAAGTCGTTGCAAACAAACCCGAAATCCGCGTTTCGCCACTCGAAATGCGCATCACCAATTCTTTATTGAGTCGGTAAGTTTTACCGCTGCCTGCACCAGCTGAAATTATTTGAACCATTTATCGAGGTTGAGCATGAGGGGTGAGTTGTGAGACGCAAAAATAAACAAAATGTGTCAATAATTTTTATAAGGTCGAATTTCAAATAGGAAAATGTAATGAAATTATGATTTTAATATCTACTCACAAAAAGGGTTTGAAGTCTTATAAATTAAACGTGATGTATCTGTCCAAATACGTATTTTATAAGAACCAACATCACCACCACTCATAGTAATTGTATAAGAAGAAGATGCAGAAAGAATTAATTGCCGAGATGGTGCATGAAGATTATTGACATAATTTTGGACAAAATATCCATCAGGTAATTTTATTAAATTTATTGAAGTTGGAATTGTTTTAATCGAATCGAAACAAAAAATATTAAATCTTTCGAAGATCGAGTCGTTTTCAATACTTAACCTTGAAATTCTTTTCCCATCACACGATTTAATTTCCTGATTTTTAATATCAAAAGATATTGCGTTGCTTTCACAAGAAAAAAAAGAAAAAGCGGTGACGTAAATTATAAGTACTCTGAATTTCCTCATCATATGGATTAGCAAAGCAAAAAATTAATAAATCACGCAGTTGCAAAGCCAGTAAAATGTCTAACATTTTCAGGATGAAACCCAATGACAATATCAGATGCAGGAATGCCGCGTTTTAAAAGTTCCTCTCCAACTAAAATATCTGTATTGTTGGCTAACAACCAAACCTTACCATTTTCTTTGATGCTAAAATGGAAAAGGACTGAATAAATATAGTGCTTTTCGTGCCAACCCGTTTCAACTAATTGGAATTGATGATGTACTGTATCTGTGATGAGTTGAAATTCGATACCAGGTATAGATTTATCCTCTGCTTCTTCACGAAGATAATTTTCTATAATTTTTTGATAATTTTTTATCTTTTTATCCATTTTACTATTTCAATTTTTGAAGCATCAAATATAATGATTTCTACGTTAAAATGGGCGCAAATTTTTTCGATTTCTATATCTGAGAAGAAAGCATCAAAAACTTCTTACGTTACTGCGAGAAACAAATTGCGTTCAGCATCTTTATCACTCATAAAAAATCTATAAACGCTATACTGACCAAAAGCAGCATGAAAATCATAAGTCAAAGAAGTACCCAAAAAACTTTTGATTTCAACTGCGATTTTTTCAACACCGCGTTCGGCTCCGATAATCTTTTCGCCTCCTAAATCAACTTCGAATGCTTTTTTATTAAGCCGGTTAATAAAATATGGATCATGAGTGATACTCCATCCATCTTTAATCAATGCTTCCTTAACAACTCTGTGATAAATATCTTTTGCCATAGTGCAAAAATAGTAAATTTTTTTTAACGTTTAAATATTTGGAACAGCACATCAACTATTTATTCAAATCGTTTGAAGGAAAACCCAATCTGAAAGAACTACGACAAACTTTTTTTGGTTATATTGTAAGAAATGCCGTAATTAGCGACTAAATACCAACTCAGAATTTTAAAACCATAACAGATAAATCCATAAAATCTGAAGTTATGACTTTATATGAATCAATTTTGCAATGGAGCGAAACTAAAGGTAAACTTAAAGGTAAACTTGAAGGTATTATCAAATCTTTAAAACGCGGTAGATTAACTATTTCGGAAATTGCAGAAGATTTTGACGTTAGCGTTGAATATGTTTTGCAAAATAAAGCAGAAAATGGGTTGTAAGCATTTTTTAAAAACAATTTTTTTCGATGAAAAATAACACGATTCGACGCGTCATATTGCTGGGTGCATTGGCTATAATTTTAGTAATTACGACGCAAACGTATTGGGTGATGCGCTCGTGGGATTTAACGAGTCAGAAATTTGACCAAACAGCCAACATTGCGCTGCTGAACGTGGCAAAAGATATTTCGCAACTCAATCAAACGATTTTACCACAATCTAATTTAATTAAACAGCTTTCGTCGAATTCGTATGCGGTGAACGTTAACAGCCAGATTGATGCGCGCAATTTAGATTTTTATCTGAAAAAAAACTTTGATCAATTTTCACTCAACGAAGATTACGATTACGCGATTTACGATTGCCACGACGAAAAAATGGTATATGGTCGTTATGTGTCGTATTCTGCTTTAACGGATTCGGTAAGTGTTAAAAAAGAATTTCCCAAACTCGATAATCCAACGGCGACGTATTATTTTATCGTACGTTTTCCGAAACGCACTTCTTCGCTGGTTGCAAGCATGAGTTTAACGATTGTCTTTACGCTCATTTCATTGCTAACGGTTATTTTTTTTATTTATGCACTGTCTGTTATCACGCGACAAAAAAGACTTTCAGAATTACAACGTGATTTCATAAACAATATGACGCACGAATTTAAAACGCCAATTTCGACGATTAAAATTGCTGCGGATGTGCTCCACGCGCATCCACTTTTGCAAGGCGATGCGCGATTGAAAAAATATACTTCTATTTTGCGGGAGCAGAATAATAGATTAAACAACCAAGTGGAAAAAGTTTTACAAATTACGCGCATTGATAAAGATACTTTAAATTTAAAGCTCGAAACTATTGATTTAAATATTTTGCTTGTTTCTATTTTAGAAGGTGTGCAAGTAAAAATTGAGGAATGTGGCGGCAGTTTACAATACATCAACAAAGCAAAAAAAACCATTATTAGAGCCGACGTGTTGCACTTTTCGAACATCATAAATAATATGCTCGATAATTCTATAAAATATTGCAAAGCAGGCGCACCACATTTAATTGTAGAAACAGAAAATACCAGCGATTCCATCAGTCTGAAAATTATTGACGACGGCATTGGTATTGATTCAGAGCATCAGAAGAAAGTTTTTCAACGGTTTTATCGCGTTCCAACGGGCGATGTACACAATGTTAAAGGTTTTGGTTTAGGTTTATATTACGTCAAAAACATCGTGGAAGCCCACCATTGGCGTATTACGCTTCAGAGTGAACTCGAAAAAGGGACAACTATTATTTTAGATATCCCGTTGGCGCACATCAAGGAGAAGTTAGTTCCTCTCACGATGCCAGAAGAATTATTACAACTTAAATAATCAAATCGTGGGTTAATTTTTTATAAAATACAATAAAATAATTTTGATTTTAGGTAAAAGCAAAGTATCTTCACTCGATTTTTTGTGTGTTTCAATATAAAAAAAGGTAGTTTATAACAAACATTCAATAGAATCAATTGTTTATGGT
>ENA-OBIO01000731-OBIO01000731.1-metagenomes-genome-assembly--contig:-NODE-731-length-15589-cov-3.05041_pt1 | contig 15589 bp, 12 predicted proteins | sample MGYA00153383_OBIO01 | MGnify analysis MGYA00153383 | reverse complement strand
ATTTGTTTCTATATAATTACGCCTAAAGTTTTGTTAACGCCCATTAAATAACCAACCGCTAGGATCCATTGTTTTTTGGCCTTTCCAAATTTGAAGATTCATACTCGTTTTGCCATCTTCATCAAGTATAGTTCCGAGCGCTTGTTTGATAGAAACTTTATCTCCTTGCTTTACAAATACGTCGCCAATATTCATATACACGCTCAAATATTCGCCATGACGAATGATAATGAGTTTACCTCCAGTTGGTGCAATGGCAATACTAGTTACTTCGCCACCAAACACAGCGCGAGCTTGTGAACCTTTATTGGAGCATATTTCAACACCATTATTATTCATAATAAATCCTTTGATGGCGGGATGCTCATATTCGCCATAGGGTTGGCATATCACGCCTTTTGCAACTGGCCAAGGTAATTTGCCTCTGCTGCTCACAAAGTCATTACCTATAGCTTCAGCCTCAGCCGTTAGTTCTGGCGAAGCTGCTTTTTTCTCTATCTCTTTAATTTCTGTTTTAGTTTTAGTTTCTATTTTCTCTTTCTTATTATTTTTTTCATTTTTTAATTTCTCAGCTTTCTCAACCTTTGCGGCTTTGTCAGCAGCTATTTTAACTGACTCATCTAGCTTACGTTTGATCTCATCCTGAATTAATTTTTTAATGGCTATTTGTAAATTTTCAGCGTCACGTTTTTTCTTTTCTAATTCGGCTTTCAATTCTTTTTCTTGTTTTTGCAATTCACTTAGTACAATTTCTTGTTGATTTTTTTCACTATCTAATTGTGTCTTTTCTTCTTTTTCATTTCCAAGTAAAATATTTTTTTCGTGGCGCTGTTCTTCTAGTTCCTTTAATTTACTGCTTAATACCTGTTGTGTGGCTATTATTTCATTAGCTTGTTTTTTTCGAAAAGTAGCATATTGTTGAAAATATTTAATACGCATGTAGGCTTGATTAAAATTTCCCGACGAAAATAAAAACATAATTTTGGTGTAAGAATCTTGATTGCGTTGCGCAAAATAAATCATCTTAGCATACTCGCTTTTTAATTTATCTAAATTTGCTTTTAAAACGTTTATTTCATTAACGTTTTGTTTAATGGTTGTATTGATGTCGGATAATTCAGTATTAATGGTACTAATAAGTTCTTCTCGAACTTTAATTTTGGTATTAATAACAACAATGGTGTTGATTTGAGATTTTTTACTGGCCTTGGTTTGACTCAATTGAGAGTTAAGTTGTTTGATGTCATCATTCAACTTTTTTTGTTTTGACTTTAAATCTTTTTGAGAATTTTGCGTTTTAGTTTGTCCTAAAACGCTTTGTTGATAGCCAATTAGAAAGATAAAGCAACATGCTAAGATGTTATTTCTGCTCTTTTTTAATTGGAATAGGTTCATAATTTTTAGGTATGTTAAGTGTGAGCTTTTGTGGCTGATTAACGTCTATGCGAACATAGTTAATTTTTACGCTCACTTTCTTCTGTGCCTTTATCTCAATATTAACATTGCGTGGTGCAAAAGCAGAATCCTTTGCTACAAAATTAGCATAAGAGGCATGAAAACTTCTATTAGTGGTAGCATCTTCAAATTCATTTTTTAAAATTTTAAATGTTTCAGGATTAAGCGTCATCGTTTGTAAAGAACGTTTCAAGGAATCTTGTCCGCTGGCTATACGGCGAAGTTTACGTTTGCGCTCGGTACTTAACAAATAATGACAATTTTCTCTGTCAATAACTGGCTTTAATTTATTATCATCATCGTCAAAATCAGCGCTATTGCCAAATAAAGCGGCTTGTATTAAATCAAAATCTAAGTCAGCATTTAGGAGTTGGTTGATGTAATTAAAATCGCCTTTAAAATATTGTTTTTTTATATAGACTACCATTTTAACAGAGTCGCGGGTAATTAATATTTTAGCTACATCTATTAATCCAACAGCTGTAATGGAAATCCACAATGCACTGTCTTTACGACCTTTTACACGGATATCTAAATTGTGATCCTCTCCGTCAATTGTAGTTTCTACATCTGCTTTAGCCGAAATCCAGGAGTAATTTAATTCATTTTCTTTGATGTGTTTTGTTAAAGCTTTTGCTGTTTTGTATAGCAGGCGACATTTACCCTGTAAAGAGTCATCTGTTTGGTTATTAGCATTTGCAGTTTGTTGCGAATGCCTTTTAGTTTTACACGCTGATATTGCAATCATGAACACGCATATAATAACAATATATAAAGGTGTTGAACGAAGTTTATTCATATAATTTTTTATCGGTAATTTTTTTATCTAACCATTCTGAAGCTTTACCTATTGATTTTGCTTCTTTCCAATAGATTAAGGCATCGTCTTTTTTATCTAAACGGTATAACACATCTCCATAATGTTCCAATATCACTGCGTTTTTAGCACCCATTTTTACGGCTCTGCCAAGCCACTCTTCGGCATCTTTGTATTTGCCCAATTGATAAAGTATCCATCCGTATGTGTCAATATAAGAGCGATTATTAGGAGCTAATTCATTACTTCGTTGCGAATATTTTTCAGCTTTTTCTAAAGTAATCTTACGAAGCGATAAATAATAGGCATAATTATTTAAGATATACGTATTGTCAGGGTCTACCTTTAGTGCATTATCAAAGGCTTTATCTGACTTCTCGTAGTTTTTTACATAATTATAAGCTTCTCCTAAGTTTGAATAAAACTGTAGCAGTAACGGATTGTTGTTATTTACAAACTCAATCCCATCGCTTAACGATTGAATCGCTTTGTCATATTTTTTGAGTTGTATATTGGCAACACCATTAAAATAGTAAGGGGTAGACTGATTAGGAAATAATTCAATAGCTTCAGAACTATGAATTTCAAGGGAATCGAAAGCACTTAGCTCAGATTCAAGATACATTAATTGAGTCCAGCTTGAAAATTTACCTTTATCTAATTTCACCGCATAAGCATATTCATCACGCGCTTCTTTTATTTTTTTATCACGGTATAAAAAATCACCATTGATGCCATGAGCATCCGATGATGTTGGATGGAGTTTAAGCATGATGTTGAGTAATTCATTTGCTTGTTGCCTGTATAAATCATTTTCTTCTGATAGCTGATAGTAAGAACTTAAAATTTTTAGTTTAGTATCCGTATCTAATTCAGGGTTTTCAAAGGCTGTTTTTATTTCTTGATAAAATTTTTCTCTATCACCGGTTGCTTTATAATAATCAGCTAAGGCCAAATGCACCATCGGATTTTTAGGATCTATTTTTAATATCTCCTGATACGTATCCATTGCTTTAGCCGTTTGGTTGTTCTCTTGATAAAACTCAGCTAAATAGGTATAATACCGAGCTTCTAAAGGATTTATTTTTATTAATTTTTTTAACTCAGCTTCGGCCTCTGTGTTTTTTTTAAGTTGTTTTAGGAGCTTGATTTTATTAAGCGTGAAGGCATCATTTTGTCCGAATTTTTTTTCTAATTCATCATAGGTTTTATACGACTTCTCATAATTACCACCATACATGCTTTCAGCAGCAAGTCCTTCATAATATTCCGGTCGGTTAGGGTATGTTTTAATTAAACGGCTATAAACGTCAGACGCTTGTGCATATTGACCATTATTGTGTAAGCATTCAATGTATAATAATTGATACCATTCATTTTTTAAATCAGCATTAGCGCATTCTTTAGCAAATTTTAAAGCAATTTCATAAAGGCCATTAAAGCGATAAATGTTTCCTAACTCATATTTTGCAGGTGCTGAGGTGCCATCAATTTTTAAACATTCTTTAAATAAACTTTCGGCAGTTTCCATATTGCCCTTCATGCGTTCTTTACAACCATCAACATAATAAAAAGCAAATTTTATTTGTTCTTGTTCCGTTAATCCTTTTTTTTTGGTTGATTTATCAGGATTTTCAGTAGCAGTTGTTTGCTTGGTTGATTTACACGACTCGTTAATTACAGCTAAGATTAGCAATATGATTACGAATATGTGTTTTTTAAATTTCAAATGAAATCGCTTAAGCTGATGTGTTTAATTAAAATAAAATGGTTGTGTAATCACTCATACTAACATCTAATGCTTTGCCTTTTACTTCGGCGCCTTCGCCAATCATGCTATTAGCAATAATTGTATGGCTAAGTTTAGTATTCGTTTGAATAACACTATTTTTAATAACGGTATCTGTAACTTTGCAATTAGCGCCTATTGAAACGTGAGGGCCAACAATTGCATTTTTTAATATGACGTTATCGCCAATATAACAAGGTTCAATAATCACAGAATTTTCGATAACAATATTTTTTCCTTTTAATCGAGCGTTGCCTTTATCAAATTCTAATACCCGCTGATTGGTGTATACGGTTGCATCTTTGTTTCCGCAGTCCAGCCATTCAGTTACTTTTCCGGGAGTAAACGCAATACCTTTAAGTTTCATATTTTCTAAGGCATTAGTTAATTGAAATTCTCCTTTTTCGGTAATGTTATTGTCTAATAAATATTGTAATTCTTTCTTTAAATTCTCCCCGTCTTTAAAATAATAAATACCAATAATAGCGAGGTTACTTACAAAAGTGGCAGGTTTTTCAACGAAGTCTGTAATAACTCCTGCATCATTTAATTTTACAACGCCAAACTGACTAGGGTCTTCAATGCCTTGAACCCAAATAACACCTTCTTGATTGGTGTCCATCACGAAATCAGCTTTGAATAAGGTATCTGCAAAGGCTACAACCGTTTTTCCTTTGATAGAATCCTTTGCGCACATAATAGCATGAGCAGTTCCTAAAGCTTTTTCCTGATAACAAATGGTGCCTTTAGCGCCTTGCGATTCAGCTATTTTAATCAAATTTTCTTCAACTTCTTTTCCAAAATCGGAACCAATAATAAAGGCAATTTCTTCAACTTTTTCGCCACAAACTTTGGTAATATCTTCTACTAATTTCTGTACGATGGGTTTTCCGGCTACATTGATTAATGGTTTAGGAACAGTAAGGGTGTGCGGACGCATACGTTTACCTTTGCCCGCCATTGGTATAATAATATTCATATTTTTTTAATTAGTTGTTGTCTAGGTATATCAAACAAATATAACGGAAAATTAGAATTTGGAACCTCAAAAGAGGTTAAAAAAATTAATAATTATCACAAATAAATTGTGTGTAAAAACAACATAGAATATTATTTATTTATAGCTTTTCAAAAGACCAATAATAGCCACCGTACTCCATGTTCCTTCTAAAATAATAAAGGGTAAGGAATCTAATAATACGCTGCCATAGCATGCAAAAGCACCGCCTACAATGTTTAATAAAAAATACCATTTATTATCAGTTGATAGCAGTTTGAAAACACTTAATAAAAATGCCACTAAAATAAGTGATACACCAATAGTGCTTATAAATGTGGTGAAGCTCATGTTTATAGATTTTCAATAGGGATACCGATTGATTTTAAATCGTCCCAAAAGGTTGGATAGGATTTGGAACATCAGCATCTTCAATTAATATGGTGTCGTAAATTAAACAAAGTGGTGCAAAAGCCATTGCCATGCGGTGATCGGAATAGGTGGCTACAGCTTCAGTAATATCTTGTTTGGTATTTAATTGAGCTTGATAGGTGATTGAACGATCGTTGACTTTTAAATCATATCCGAATTTATGTGCTTCATGTTGCAGTGCAATAATCCTATCGGTTTCTTTTACTTTCAAGGTTTGTAATCCAGTAAAATGAAAAGGGATTTTTAACCCAATGCAGCTTACAACTAATGTTTGTGCTATATCCGGACAATCAATGAAATCAAAATTAAACTCAGCGATGGAATGCGATTGTTTAATAATAGTGATTTGATTATCTTCAAAAATAGTGTCTACGCCAAACTGCTTATAAATAGTAGCGCATACAGCATCTGCTTGTAAACTTTTTTTGAATAAGCTGTTTAACGTAAGCGTTGTATTGATATTTGATAGCGCAACTAAACTATAAAAATAAGATGCCGCACTCCAATCGCTTTCTATCACGTAGTTTGATTGACTGTAAGAGTATGGGATTGGTTTAACGGTAATGGTATTTCCACTCCAATTAATATCTGCACCAAACTCTTTCATCACTTCAATCGTCATGGTGATATAAGGTAAAGAGACAAGATCGCTTTGAAGGGTAAGCGCTAAGCCGTCAGTAAAATAAGGCGCTACAAGCAACAGAGAAGAAATATATTGGCTGCTAACATTGCCATTAATGTTTGCTGAACCTCCTTTTATAGAAGTTCCTTTTATGAGTAATGGCGGATAACCTATTTTATTCTCATAAGATATTGAAGCGCCAAGTTGTTTTAATACATCCACCAAATCAGTAATAGGTCGCTGTTGCATACGTTCAGAACCAGTTAGGTGCCAAGTCCCATTTTGAATAGAAAGAAAAGAAGTTAAAAAACGCATATCAGTGCCGGCATGTCCTATATCAATTGTTTGCGAAGTTCCTTCTTTGATATGCTTTAAGGCAGCTTGCAAATGTTTAGTATCGTCAGCATTAGATAAATTAGAAATTGTAAATGATAATCCGGATAACGCTTGTATCATCAATACTCGGTTGCTCAAACTTTTTGAGCCAGGTAAGCTAACGCGACCTTTAATAGGTGAGTTGGGTTTATGTAATTTGACAATCATTTTCAACAAAAATACTGTATTTATACCAATCATGATGAATAAGTAATTTAAACCACATAGACGACATAGTTCACATAGAATGCTTGATATCCTATGTTTCCTATGTTGAAAAAAAATTAGGTTGCTATTAAATGCTCTGTTGAAAGGCATTTAACGGCAGAGAAACAAAAAGATAAAGTGTTATAATCTATGTTTCCTCTGTGCGTCTGCGGTTTAAAATGGTCTGTATAAAAGATATTTGGTATAAGTATGCAAACAGTTATCTTTGCATTCAAATTTTTTCACTATGCAAAATCAAGAATCCGTTAAATTATTTGAAAAAGCAAAAGCTTTTTTTCCAGGTGGTGTAAATTCTCCAGTTCGCGCATTTAAAAGTGTTGGCGGAACTCCCATATTTATTGAAAAAGGCAAAGGTTCACATATTTGGGATGCTGATGGCAATGAATATATTGATTATTGCGCAAGCTGGGGACCCTTGATTTTAGGGCACGCAAATGATCATGTGCTCAATGCAGTTGATAAAACCATGCGAAATGGCACATCGTTTGGTGCTCCTACTCGTTTAGAAAATGAATTAGCAGAATTAATTTTAACGTTTAATTCTTATATCGAAAAAATCCGTTTTGTAAGTAGTGGCACAGAGGCAGTAATGAGTGCCATTCGTTTAGCAAGAGGATACACAGGAAGAAATAAAATTTTAAAATTTGAAGGTTGTTATCACGGACATTCAGATAGTCTATTAGTAAAAGCAGGTTCAGGCTTAGTAACCTTTGGTAACACTTCGTCTGCGGGAGTACCTGAAAGTTTTGTTAAGGAAACCATTGTTGTTCCTCTTAACAATAAAGAAGCGGTTGAACAAGCTTTTACTCAATTTAAAGATGAGATTGCATGTGTGATTATAGAACCAATCCCTGCAAACAATGGTTTGTTATTACAAGAAAAAGAATACCTTCAATTTTTACGGGATATCTGCACAAAAAATAATACTCTACTTTTATTTGATGAGGTAATTAGTGGATTTAGAGTTTGTTTTTGTGGTGCGGCAGGCTATTATAATATAAAACCTGATATTATTACTTACGGAAAAATTATTGGTGGTGGTTTCCCTGTTGGAGCCTATGGGGCAAGTAAAACAATCATGAGTTCTATTTCTCCGGAAGGAAATGTATATCAAGCAGGAACCTTGAGTGGAAATCCTGTGGCGATGACTGCTGGTATTGCTCAACTTACGCAATGCTTGAAGCCCAATTTTTATCAAGATTTAGAAGCTAAAACAAATAGGTTGATTGCTGGTTTGTCAAAAAACACTAAACATAACTTTAAAATATTTTCAGTGGGTTCTATTTTTTGGTTAGCATTTACAGATAAAAAAACGATTAGTTGCGCCGAAGATATTGATGCAGATAGCATGAAACATTTTAAAGTATTATACCATTCATTACTTGATAATGGCATTTATAGCGGACCTTCAGGCTATGAGGTTGGCTTTATGAGTGAGGCACATACACACGAAGACATTGATAAAACAATAAAAGCATTTGAAATTGCTTTCGAAAGTTTATAAGATGATATTATCTTAATATTATGTGACGTTACAAAATCATTGTATTTCTTAATATTTACTTAACGTTAGCTCGGCGCATAAATAGTACATTTGTAACGATATTACAACCTATGAGTACAGATAACAGTTTATATAAAATTTTACTTGTTGATGATGAACAGGATATTCTTGATTTTTTAAGTTATAATTTAAAAAAAGAAGGCTATCAAGTTTTAACTGCCTTAAATGGTAAAGATGCGATTGCTTTAGCTAAAAAAGAAATTCCACATTTGATAGTACTTGACGTGATGATGCCTGAAATGGATGGTATTGAAACTTGTCGAGAAATTAGAGAAATAAAATCATTGAAAGAAGTGATGGTTGCTTTTTTAAGTGCAAGAAACGAAGATTATTCTCAGATAGCAGGCTTTGAAGTTGGTGCAGATGATTATATTAATAAGCCTATTAAGCCACGAGTGTTTGTTAGTCGCATCAAAGCATTATTGCGAAGATATGCTCCAGAGCAACAACAAACCGCACAAATAGATTTAGGTGGTATTCGCATTGATAAAGAAAAACACATGGTATACAAGTTGGATAAAGAAATTGTATTACCAAAAAAAGAATTTAAGTTATTGTCTTTATTAGCAAGTAAACCAGGCAAAGTATTTACACGAGAGTTTATTTTAGAACAAGTGTGGGGAGATGAAGTGGTAGTAGGCGATAGAACGATAGATGTTCATATCCGAAAACTCCGCGAAAAATTAGGCGATGATTTTATTAAAACCATTAAGGGTATTGGATATAAGTTTGAGTTTTAAGTAAAAAAAACTATTTCAAAATAAGAGGTTGTCTCAAAAGGACAGCCTCTTATTTTTTTGAGGAAGACTCTGCGTATGTTTTGATATATTCTTGCCAACTGGTAACTTTAAATTTATCTTCAGCAAAATAATGTAAAATAGGCATTAGCGCCTTTGGAGTTAAAAATACATTTAGCACATCCAGTATATTTTCTTTTTCTTCAAGCACGGCAATGGTTGGAAATTGTAATTTATTATTACTTGCTTTCATCGCAAAGGTGTGTAACGGATAGCCGTTTACTAATTGCTTAAAACATTTTTCGCCTTTAAAAATAATGGTATCGTTACTCTCGGCATCAAAATTTACGATGTAATAATTTTTGTTGATGTATGAGGCAATCGCTGAATCCTTTAGTGTGGTGGCATTTTGAACTTTACAGGAATTACAAAATCCAGCAGAAATAGCCACGAGTATTTTTTTCGGCTTTTTCTTTTGCAGTTTTTCTATTTCTTCTATAGTATTAAATTTTATTTTTCCTTTCGAAAATATAGTATCATAAAAGGTATGCTCAAATTGCTTAGAAAAATCCTCATAAGCCGTTGATTTAAAAATATTTTCAACGGTATAAATCAATAAAGGCTCAATTTTTTTATCTTCTAAAAAGCCCTGAGTTAATAAATTGTATTCAAAATTATTGTTAACAAACATGGTTGACGGGTAACTCAAACTTGTTCCTAAAAACTTGATCGCTAATTCATGAGGTGTTTTTGGTGCTTTAGATGTTGGTTTATAAACGATTCCGTTATACTCAATAGTGTCTTTTGTTTCTGCATCAAACTTAACCGGATAAAAAAAAGTGTTGATGTAATTTGCAATATTGGGATTTGAATAAGTTGTTTTCATCATGTGCTTACACCAGCCACACCAATCTGTATAAATATCAATTAATAAAGGTTTAGGTTGTTTTTTATTAAGCTCTTGAGCTTCTTTAATGCTAAGCCATTTCACTAATCCTTCTTCTTTTTGCGAAAAAGATAAATTAGAAAAACATAACAATACAATAATAATTTTTAACGTTTTCATATTTATAAAATGGGATTTTTTCTGTATAATTGTATCTAATATAAAAACTAAAATTATGATAAAAAAATTACTTTCTATTACATTAATTGCCACAGCCATGATGGCTAACGCGCAATCTTTTACTGGTGTTTATACTTTTTCTGCAGTAGCTAGCGGAACTGCATCTACTGGCTACACTGACCCTACGCCGGCTCCAGTTGCTGCAGGTTTAACTTTTGGGCCTTTTACCGCAGTTGGTACTGGTACAAGCACTGCTACAAATCCAGGGGCATCAGGACGTTTTGTTTTTGATAATTGGCCAGCTGGGGCAACTACAGCGCTTGATGTTTATGCAAATATGACGGGCTCTATCAATGTTAATGAATATTATAACGTTACTTTAACCCCAGCTTCTGCTTACAGTGTTACTATCTCCTCTATCGCATTCGGAGCACGTCGTTCTGGAACGGGTATTAGAAATTATTCAGTACGTTCAAGTGCGGATAGTTATTCTGTAAATTTACCAGCTTCAGTTGGCACTAACACTAATTTATCAGTTGTAGGTACTGATGTTTTTTTCTGGAATTTTGATGCAACTGCCACTAGTGCAGATCAAGTTGGAAGCGCTGTTACGTTAAGTGGAGCAAATTTCACTAATTTAACATCACCCATAAGCTTTAGATTTTATGCATGGAACAGTGAAGGTTCTGGTGGTAATTTTAGTATAGATAATGTTAACATCAATGGTTCTGTAAGCTTAGCAACTAATTTAGCTTTATTAAACTTTGATTTAAATGCTAATTTTAATATTTACCCAGTGCCAAATAATGATGGTATAGTATATATCGAAAATAAAAATGCGCAAGAACTAGCTAGTATCGAGGTATTAGATGTATTCGGAAATATCGTATTATCAAGTAAAAACGAAACTGCATCTAAAATCAAATTAAATTTAGCGGATGTTGCAAACGGTAATTATGTTGTAAGAATCAATACAGTAAATGGTACAACAACTAAAAAATTAGTGATTGTAAAATAGGTACAGAATATAAAAATTGAAAGCCTTCGGTATTGTATCGAAGGCTTTTTTTATTTTTTGAAATCAATGTGTTTTCCCATTGTTCCTCGTAATCTATACCATTTACTTTGTGTATCCACAATTGATTTAAAATTGGCGAGTTCCAAAGGTTGATAATCAATTTCAGGAGTTTCTTGAGGTAGTGTTTTTAAAGTGTCAAATATAACTGGCAAAAATCTTAAGGGTTTTAATCTTTTTTTACCAAACCGATACGTCATACGTGTTTGAAAAGGATCTGTTGCTAAGGCTATATTTTCATAACCTAATGATTTAGCTAATTTATACCCAAACCAAATATTTTCGGTACTGTGTTGCGCCTGATTCTCTATAATAATGTCTTCTGCAGGAACTCCAAATTTTATGGCATACAATTTCATTATTTCCGCTTCTACGTATGGAGAATAAACAGCACTTCCACTCATTATTATTTTTTTGGTTAATCCGCGTTTGTATAAATGCACGGCCCAAACTACCCGCATAGTCATCGTCAAATCCCAGCGCGGCGCTATAAACGGAACGCCAGGCACAATGATAGCATCGTATTGTTTATGGGCTATTAAGGCTCTTTTTGTAAGTTTATTAGCACTTGGACGAAATAATAAACAGGAGTTAAAGGTGATAGTAATACTCAGAAAAATTGGTATTACAATTATTTTTTTTAATGGCATAGTAATGATAAATAAAAATTATCTAAACCTAAAGATACCATTTCTTTTGCCAAGTCCGGATAGTTTTAGTGTTTTTTATATTCGTTAATTTTAACGGCTTTATAAATTTTTCTACGATAGTAAAATAATGAGTATTTTAGAATCATCGAAACTACTAGCGGTTGCAATCAAAACAAGATATTTATTTTTTATTAAAGAAGCATTGGGGTCACAACTCCTTTCGAACTTTGCAAGAAGAAATTATTGTATCCGTTCTTGATAATAAAGATACGTTAGCGTTGTTGCCTACTGGTGGAGGAAAATCGGTATGCTTTCAAATACCAGGTTTAGCAATTGGTGGCACGTGTTTAGTAATTTCGCCGTTGATTGCTCTCATGAATGATCAAGTACAAAATTTAAAAAACAAAGGAATTTCTGCGGTCGCAATTACGTCGGTGATGAATGCTAAAGAAATTGATATTGCCTTAAATAATGCGGCTTACGGTCATGTGCAATTTTTATATCTATCTCCCGAACGAATTGAAAATGAAAACTTTCGACAAAAGTTGTCTTATCTTCCCATAGGATTAATAGCCATTGATGAGGCACACTGTATTTCTCAGTGGGGTTATGATTTCAGACCAAGCTACTTGAAAATTGCAGAGCTTCGTCAATATTTTCCAAACGTGAGTATGATTGCTGTTACAGCAAGTGCTACCAAAGAAGTCGTTGCTGATATTCAACAGAAATTAGAGTTTAAAAATCCGCAGGTATTTCGACAATCGTTTGAGCGAAAAAATATTCGATACGTAGTTCAGAATGAAGAAAATAAATACGAACGTTTAATTAAAATTATTAAAAACATTGGTGGTACTGGAATCATATACGTTCGAAATCGAAAAAAAACAGAAGAAATTAGTCAATGGTTAAATCAACAAAAAATGAGTGCTTCGTTTTATCATGCTGGTATCAAGGCAAATGACAGGGCAGTGATTCAACAAAATTGGATAGATAATAAACAACAAATTATAGTAGCCACTAATGCCTTTGGAATGGGTATAGATAAACCCGACGTGCGTTTTGTGGTACATTTAGATTTACCGGAAAGTTTAGAGGCATACTTTCAAGAAGCAGGTAGGGCGGGTCGTGACGAGAAACCGGCGTATGCTATTTTATTATGTAACGCACATGATATACATTCGTTGAAAGAACAATATGAACAAAAAACGCCTACTATTGAGCAAATTAAACAAACATATCAAGCCATTTTTAATTATTACCAAATACCTGTAGAAAGTGGCGAAGGATTATCCATTACATTTAATATGGATGATGTAGCTCGTAATTATAATTTGAAGCCAGTGATGATTTATAATTCCATTAAGTGTTTAGAGAAAGAAGGTTATTTTTCTTTGTTGGATGCGGGTTACGAGCCATCAAAAGTGATGATGAAAATGGGCAAAGAAGATTTATATAATTTTCAATTGAAACATCAAAAGCATGAACCATTGATAAAAGTGTTATTACGAAGTTACGGCGGCTTGTTTGAACAATACACTCATATTAAAGAAAAAGATTTAGCGTTTCGAGCTAAAATTTCTGAATACGAATTACAAAATCAATTAGACTATTTGAACACACAAGGTGTTATTTCATTTATCTCTCAAACAACGTTGCCAAAATTAATATTCTTGCAAAACCGTATCAATCTTAAGTTTGAAGACATCCGATTAGTAAATTATCCTATCTTAAAACAAAAAGCTTTAGCGCGTATAGATAGTGTGATTCATTATGCAACAGAAAAAAACACCTGCAGAAATCGCATTTTACTTTCTTATTTTAATGAAACAGAATTTAAAGATTGTAACTATTGCGACGTATGCGTAGAGAAACATAAGCAACAACAACTCATACATAACACTATTAAACCTCAAGTGTTATCTTTGTTAAGCAAAGGTGCGCTTAAGTTTGAAGCAATCATTGATGTGTTATCAATGCTTAATAGTAAACATTTATCAGAAGTAATAAATCATTTAATTGACGATGAAATATTATCTGTACATACAGATAATACTATATATATAAACAAGTAATTATTTAATTAATGACAACTCAAACAACCGGAATATTATATCTACTGCCAGTAAGCATAGGTGAATGCGATTTAACAAGCGTTTTGCCAAAAAAAAATTTCGACATCATTAACTCGTTAACTTATTTTATTGCTGAAAATGCGAAAGACTGTAGAGCGTTTTTAAAGCAATGTGTTTATCCAGAAATTAGCAGAGCAGAATTATCGTTGATTAACCAGCATAGTAATAAAGATGAACTGTTATCCTATTTACAACCTTTGTTAAAAGGCCAAAACATGGGCTTGATGAGTGATGCAGGCTGTCCTGGAATTGCAGACCCTGGCGCTGATGTTATAAAATTGGCACATCAAAAAGGAATTAAAGTGGTGCCATTAGTTGGACCAAGTTCTATTGTATTATCAATAATGGCAAGTGGATTTAATGGTCAAAACTTTGCTTTCGTTGGATACTTGCCGATTGAAAAGCTTGAAAAATCTAAGCGCATCAAGGAATTGGAGCAATTGTGTATTAAGAATAAACAAGCACAATTTTTTATTGAAACACCTTATCGTAACGGAAGTGTGTTTGAAGAATTACTAAAAACATTACAACCAACTACGCAATTATTAGTTGCTACGCACATCACATTAGATGATGAATGTATAGAAGTAAAACCAATATCTGCTTGGAAAAAAGTTTCTCCTCCAAACTTCTCCAAAAAGCCTACTGTTTTTGGAATTTATTTTTGATTTTTTCAAAACATTTTATTTTTGTTGATTTTCTGAAGTCCTATGTTTTATGGGGGCTTCAAGCTATCACTAAATGTTTAGATTTTTTTATTAAAAAAAATAATTTTTCATATCGTTTTTTTTGAATTATAAAGATGGGTAGTTTATTTTCAACGGAACTAAATACCGCACTATGAAAAAAATTATCACGTCAGCATTATTTGTTTTTTCTGTAATAACTGGATTCGCACAAATGCCTTCTCACAGAACTTGTGGAACCATGGATTATCATAATTATTTGATACAAACGCGAAAAAATTACGCAGCTGATTATACACAGTATAATCAAATGATCAATCAGTATATTCAAAACAATCAAGCTACTTTAAATACAGCGGCAAAAACGGCGAATATTACTATACCAGTAGTTATACATGTAGTATATAATACAGCCGGACAAAATATATCGGATGCACAAGCTACATCACAATTTGCTGTATTGAATAATGACTTTCAGCGCTTAAACTCTGATAAAGTAAATACACCATCAACCTTTACGGCTGTAGCGGGTGGAGTTGGTATTACCTTTTGTTTAGCGCAACGTGATCCTAACGGATTAGCTTCAACGGGTATTATTCATAAATCTACCACAGTAGCCTCCTTTAGCACTAACAATGCAATTAAATCCACTGCTCAGGGAGGAGATGATGCGTGGGATGTAACGCGTTACATGAATATTTGGATTGGCAATATCGGCGGAGGAATATTAGGATATGGAGAATTTCCAACCGGAACATTGAGTAATACTTATGGCTTAGTATTAAACTATACAGCCACAGGCACTATGGGAACAGCTTCAGCCCCTTATAATTTAGGAAGAACAGGTACGCATGAATTTGGCCACTGTTTTAATTTAAATCATACATGGGGCGATAATGGTCAGTGTGGTAATACTGATAATTGTTATGATACTCCTCCACAAAAAGGAGGAACCGCAGCTCCA
>ENA-OBIO01000730-OBIO01000730.1-metagenomes-genome-assembly--contig:-NODE-730-length-15605-cov-5.13981_pt1 | contig 15605 bp, 16 predicted proteins | sample MGYA00153383_OBIO01 | MGnify analysis MGYA00153383 | reverse complement strand
TTCTTACTCGGAGAAAGTCAGCTAGAAGATCTGAAGAAGACCGACTGACTTCAGGTGATGTGGGTACTGGAAGGGGTTTAGATACAGGAATTCGCATGAATAGTGATAGGCAAGCAAGAGAGTGACTTTACTTGCTACGAGTACTAGCATTCTAGCGCAAATTAAGAACACGGCAATGAATTTTATCTTACCCACATTGTCTCAAGTACGCGCCTAGAGACACTTTCACGTTATGAAAGATTCTTCAACGTGAAAGTACGCTATCGATCGTACATGGTCTACCCCTTGTCACTAAACCCACCCACAGTTGGCTCAAACACCACCCGACAAATTCCGGTAGCCCCATTCCAATTCTTAGCCAATAGTGAAATGCAATCAATTAAAGTATAAGCAGATGAAATTCTCGCACCGATCGTCGTAATGTCACAACATTTTTCGGGATGAAGTTTATCAGCTTATAAGTCGGTTAGTACGATTGATTTTGAATGTTTCATGATGAATATTAATAATTAAGCGATCCAAGAATTTAACTATTCCTCATATCTGCGATATCCCGTTACCAATCGATCGCCATTGTTCAATACATGTATTTCAATTTGGTCACTTGCCCAGGTAATTTGGTCTTGTAACTGAGGATTGAAAATATGCAGCCGCTGATTACTAGATGACACCGGAGAATTCGGTGAATGCACCGCTAGCTCTTTAATATAGGAGCCATCGATTAGTAGATCGAGTTCTGCGAGCAATTCTGTTGCCCCTGCTGGGGCATCGGGAGCTTGCAGCTTTTCTAAAGTGAACCCCGTAAATGCCATCACAGTTAGTCCAGCCGCCTTTACCTGACGGGCTAATTTTGCCAGCCCAGGGGCTTGCCAAAACGGTTCGCCACCAGAGAAGGTTACGCCAGTATTGCGAGGATTGCTGAGGATCTTGAGCGCAAGATCCTCGATCGAAATCAGTTGATTAAGCTCGAATGACCACGATTCGGGATTGAAACAATCTGGGCAATGGCGCGAGCAGCCCTGCACCCACACAACAGCGCGGCAACCTGGGCCATTTACTGTCGATTCATTGACATAGCCCATGAGGTTTAAGTAATCAGCGGGAATTTGGAGCAGATCGAGGGTCGGTTGTAAAGATTGTGAATTCATCTGGTGACTCCGATTGAACTGTAATCGCGATGCGGTGGTACAGAAGCTACACGAACCAACTATGAGATGGGAGCTTCTAATTGAGGCTGACTGTGAGGACTTTTGAAGGTGAGTTGAGCATTATTTTGTTGGCAAGCTATCATTGTTTTGACATGCTCTTGTTCGTCGTCGCGAATGTTCACGAATACGTCATATAAGTTGTTGACTGATGGCCGACGGTGTTCGAGTATTTGTCCGGTTTGGAACTCATCAAACATATATAAATCACCATCTCGGTAATATTGAATCGCGATTTGTGGTGCGGGTTGCGCTTTCAGTTCGTCGGCATGTTCTGTTAAATATTTGTTGTAGCTATTGTAGGCATGACCTTCGACCAATTCCATGAAGTTATAGACTGCTTTTGGCTGAACTACATACAATGCAACAACAATCTAGTAGTAAAGTAATGCAACAGAGCGGGCGAGGAATCGATCGATCCACATTTTATCGCCGCCCAATTCTTCCATAATTAATAGGTGGTGAAGTTCATTCCAGGATTCGGCAAAATGCACTTTCAACCAATCAGATTTCCGCCACAATCCCAGGGTCTCGTAAAAGTGGAGTACAGATAGGTAGGAAAAATAAGGCACCCGCGCCACAGTTTCCAGTACATAAAATCGGGGAATAGGTCGATCTAGGGTAAACTGTATTAATCACAAATACCAGCACACCAACTAGTAAACGAATCATGCTCAACGCTCCTGCGTAACATCTGTTTGGGTCTACCTCCATCCTAGAGATACCCATCAGAATCGCAAGATGGTTACAGTTGCTTCCCATAGTTACCAACAGTAAAAGATTGGGTGAAGATGGAGTGTTGGAGCCATTCTAAAGAAATAATTAAGCTCTAAGTTATTTAATCCACGATCCTAAAGTTTAGGTGAGCGATGCCATCAATTCGGCGACAGGCAGGATTTTTGTGACAGGTTTCACGGCACCACCGGAAAACATTAGCCCCCGTTCGATATCGCCTTGGGCGGCTTTACTGAGAGCCTGAAGGAGACAGTAGGTGATTTTTTTGTCTCGACATAGACAGGAATCTAAGCAGTTGGCAATACAACGTTTTTCGAGGGTGGGTGAATTTTTCAATACATCCTCAGTAAATTGATTGCCCATCGCGCGGGCGGGTTTGCCGACTGGACTGGGGACTGTGACTAGATTTTGGACATGAGCCTGGAGGTGAAATTCCTTGTATTGTCGATCGGCATCACATTCTGCTGTGGTAATAAATCTGGTGCCAATTTGTACGCCAGCGGCTCCAATTGCTAACATGCGATCGATATCCGAGCGATCCCAAATTCCACCTGTGACAATAATCGGAATATGCAGTCCGATGAGATCGAGATAAGCTTGTAATTGGGCGATGGTAGTTTCCAAGGAGGAATCGTCAAGTTCTTCACATTGACTGGCAAAGTGTCCGCCAATTAACTTGCAATGTTCCAAAATCAACGCATCGGGCAAGCGTTGATAATTTTGGTGCCAAGTTTCACAAATTGTCTGAGCGGATTGGAGATTGGAGACGATCGGGACTAATGCTACGGTGGGATAATCGCGGACATATTCGGGCAACGTTAACGGCATCCCCGCACCTGTCACAATCAAGTTCGCTCCGTGAGCCGCCGCCGTTTGCGCTAATGCTTGGTAGTCTCGCGTCGCCACCAAAACATTCACACCGACGATCCCATCTGGACTAATTTCTCGCACCTTGGCTAGTTCATCGATTAGAGCTAATTTATTGGCTTCAAAAAACAGTCTGGGCTTGTTGTCAAAGTAAGGGGAATTCAGCCCAATCCCAAAACTAGAAATCAATCCTACCCCACCTGCATTCGCCACTGCACCCGCTAAATTAGCACCAGATACCCGCACCGCCATTGCACCCTGAACGATCGGGTGACGGGCAAGATGTTGACCAATGCGGAGCGATGGGAGATTAGACACGATCTTTATTTCAGCGGTGAGGGGAATTTACGAGTGAAAATCATCAAAAGTTTGATAACAATTTTCCGGATCGTAGAGATGACAATTGTCTGTGATTTCTGATATCAAATCCCAATTAAATTTACGCTCTTTGACATATTCGCCCCAATTATTTTTGATAATCGCATGTGCTGTGCGGAGATTGTAAGCAGGAATTGCGGTTGAGATGTGATGCGGGACATGAACGTTAATATTATGACAGAGGATTTCTACCCACCAAGGATAATCACAATGGATAGTCCCAGCTAACTGCGCCATTGCTTCATTCCACTCACTCGCTGGTTTAAATTGAACGTTTACAGCGGTATGGTGAACAAGGGTGAATGTACTCATCCAAAAATGATATCCCAGCCAAGGTATCAACCAGAATTTGACTAATCCCCACCAACCAGTCGTTACAGTCAGTAAAATTAAACCAATCCCACCGCCAATAATTACAAATAAAGCCGAGAATTTTACTTGTTCGCGTTGTTTGCCTTCAAACCGATTCCATTGGAAGTGCAGCCCCGCCCAGTGAACGATCGATGCCAACCACCATAACCGCCCCCGCATGGCACGATAAACCATTTGCATGAACAGCCCAGCGGTGTTGTAATCGTCAGGCATCCAGGGCTGCCAAGCGTTGTCTACTTGCAGCTTATTGGTATGTTTGTGGTGATAGTTGTGGAGGATGCGCCAGCCGTGGAAGGGGTAGAGCAGGGGCAACATCAAAACGTGTCCCACAATATCGTTAACTCGGCGACTATTAGAGAATGAATGATGAGCCGCATCATGACCGATTACAAAAAAGCCTGTGAGTGCGGTTCCGGTGAAAATCCAGATGACTGGGAGTAAATACCACGGGGAAATCGCTAAACCTAAATAACCTAAACCTACCATCGCGACGCTGAAGACGACTTGTTGCCAAGCTTTGCGAGGATCTTTGAGAAAAACTTGTTTGGGTAGAGTTTTAATGATGTCTTTGAGTTTAAGGTTCGTCCGAGGATCGATCGTGGGCTGTTTTGCTGTGGCGGAAGTGATTGATAAAGTCATATTCTGGATGAAAATTTTATGATTTGGCTCTCTTATTTTTGCGATGGGTAACGCACGGGAATTCCCATTGCTGTTTCAAGTCGATCGGCAAATGCCTGTAGTACTTCACTATCGACTCGCTTTAGTTGCTTGGTAGGATAGGCGCGATTCACCACGGGTGAGGCTATTGCTAGCGCAAACGCTCCGCTACCGCCAACGGTTGGTGGATGATTGCCGCGTGCTACTAATTGATGAACTAGAGGTTGAGGGCGGGTTGGCGTGTTGAGTTGGATTTCGTCTGGTTGTAATGCTTGCATCCGGTGGAGATAGTCTGTTTGTTTTCGATCGCTCCAGGCAGTTAGGAGCATTGTTTGAATTGCCAGTTGTCCTGAATAGATTTGGCGAAATTGGAGTAAACCTGCCCAGATTTCCTCAAGGTTGATGGTTGATATGGGGCGATCGATCCGACGGAATGAGTCAGGATCGATCGCATCAATTTTGACAGCAACCCAATCAGCGATCGCCAGTTCTTCCCGCACTTGGGGATCGTGCAACAAGCTACCATTGGTCAATACGCCGATCGGTTTGGCGATCGTCTCCTGCGCCATCACCAGAATTTCACCTAAATTCTGCGCCAGAGTTGGCTCACCGCTACCGCTGAGGGTGATGGTGTCCAAATCGCACAGCGTAAATGATTGCAGATCTTGTCGAATTTGCTCAGTCGGAACAAAAATCTGACGGGTGCAACTCTGACGCTCAATCTCGCCTAGCTGACAATAGACGCAGTTAAACGAGCAACAAGAACAGGAACCGATCGGATCGATACCGAGCGATCGACCAAACCGCCAAGATTGCACTGGCCCATAAACAGAAGTAAAAGGTGTCGCGATCGTAGTTATCATTTCAGGTTCATCCTTAACTCGGTGGCATCACTACTTTACGAGCGAGACCAAATTTATTTAATAGCCAAATTGCCCACCAAGTCGGATCGTACTCCCACCACCGCCAACCTGCTTTGGCAACATTCGGATGAGCGTGATGGTTGTTGTGCCAACCTTCGCCATAGGTGAGAATTGCTGCCCACCAAAGATTGCGGGAGCTGTCGGCTGTCTCAAAAGTCCGATATCCCCACATGTGAGTAACCGAGTTGATAAACCAGGTGCTATGCCAAAGCAAAACCGATCGAACAAACATCCCCCAAATTACAAATGACCATCCCCCCAAGGCATACAGCAACAGCCCTAACGGGATTTGGAGCAGCAAAAAGTATTTATTCAGCCAGCAATAAAATCGATCGCGTGCCAAATCGGGAGCAAACTTTTTGTACTGCTCAAAGTCGAAGAATTCTGAGTGAGGATAAAAAATCCACAGCATATGGCTCCACCAAAACCCCCGCCGCGCAGAGTAGGGATCTCGATCGACATCCTCAGTATGAGCGTGATGCAGTCGATGACCCGCCACCCAGAAAATCGGTCCACCTTGTAACGCGAGTGTGCCAACGATCGCGATCGTATATTCCAGCCATTTGGGTACCTGAAAACTGCGATGGCTCAAGAGACGGTGATAGCCCAAACAAATGCCAATACTGCCGAATAACCAGTGTAAAACAAGAGTCACACCCAAGGCAGACCAGGAAAAGAACCAAGGGGCGGAGAGAGCGATGGCATGAATTGTCGTAAAAAAGAATACTGCTGTCCAATCCAGGGGGTAACGAGTTTGCGTTGTTTGCATTAAAAAATACTCAAATTGCTTTGGAAAATGTTTCAACTGTGCGATTGCCGAGATAAGTATCGAACACAGCGGCAATATTGCGAATCAACAATCGTCCGCTCGGTGTTACTTCAATTCCATCACCCCATCTAACAATTAATCCATCGGCTTCTAGAGCATCGAGAGCGGGTAATTCTTTGGCAAAGTAATCATTGAAATCTCGATCGAAACCAAGGTGATATTTTGCTTCTAAATCTGATGTTAATACTTGGAATTGACACATTAATTCCATAATGACTGTGCGGCGAATTAAGTCATCTTGACTCAGCCGAACGCCTCTTTCGATCGGTAATTTACCCGCATCGATCCATCGATAAAAGTCTTTCAATCCCTTCTGATTTTGACAATAGACATCCTGCAACATACTAATAGAAGTCATCCCAAAGCCCAACAAATCTGATTCAGGTTGGGTAGTATAACCCTGAAAATTGCGGTGAAGTTGACCATTGCGTTGGGCGATCGCGAGTTCATCACTAGGCTTGGCAAAGTGATCCATCCCAATAAATACATAGCCATTTTGGGTCAATTGGGCGATCGTGTTTTGGAGAATCTTCAGCTTTTGGGCAGTACTTGGCATTGCCGCTGCTGGCATCCGTTTCTGAACTGGTTTGAGCCAGGGAATATAGGCAAAGTTAAAGACAGCAATTCGATCGGGATTTAATTGCAAAGTCTTTTGTACTGTTTCCTGAAACGTTGATTGTGTCTGAAATGGCAAGCCATAAATCAAATCCACATTGACACTTTCAAATCCAGCTTCCCGAATCCAAGCCATCACATCAAACAACATTGCTTCCGGTTGTACCCGATTAATCGCCTCCTGGACTTGAGGATTAAAATCCTGAATCCCAAAACTAATTCGGTTGAAACCCAGTTGACGGAGAAATAGAATATACTCGCGATCGACATAACTAGGATTAATTTCGATCGATATTTCTGCCCCTGGGGCAAATCGAAAATTTTGATTAAACTGGTTCCACAAAAACTCCACCTGTTGCAGATCGAGATAGTTGGGAGTCCCGCCGCCCCAGTGCAATTGATGCACCAGTCGATCTGGATCTACCAGACTAGCAACTTGGCGAATTTGACGAGCGAGATAGCCTAAATAGGGTTCGGCAACCTCCTTCCGCTGGGTGATAATCGTATTGCATCCACAGAAATAACAAGGCTTTTCACAAAATGGAATGTGGCAGTACAGCGACAAGGGAGTTTGGCGATGATTGCCAACGGAGATCGCAGTTTGAAAAGCATGGCGATCGAATTGGGTACTTAATTCTGTGGCAGGTGGATAACTGGTATAGCGCGGTAATGGCTGATTGTATTGATTTAACAATGCCGCATCAAATTCAACCGTTTGTGATAATTGTTTCATGATTACTTATTACTTATTTCGCGACAGGTTCTCGATCGACTCCACGAGGATGACGTTCTGTGCTACCGAGGCGATCTTGTCGCGTGAGTAAATCGAACGTATGCTCCCCAATTGCCGCCTTCACATCGGCTTCAAGTTCATGCACCATGTCCCGATTAAACAGAAACGCCGTATTCGCTTCGGCGACAATGCGATCGATCGTGGCAGCATCTACCGATAATTCATCCAGAGCTTGGCGATAATGCTCCTTGAACGTCCGTTTTGCTTCAGGGGTAGCGATTTGGTCAAATTCATAGAAACTAGTCCCTTCCGCCCCAGACAGAGCCAACGCAGATCGAATCACCTTTTTCAAGCTTTGCCCACCAGATAAATCGCCCATATAGCGTGTATAGGCATGGGCAATTAGCAACACTGGATCGGTTTCAGACAAGTTTTGCAGGCGATCGCGATACACACATCCTGCTGGCGAAACTGTAATTTGTTCCTGCCAATTTTCACCATAATAAAACGCGAGATCCTCAGCCAGACTTTCCGCCCGATTTAACTCTGAAAAATAAATAGCACCGACGATCGGATGGTCGAGATTATGCCGCAAAGCCGTTTCTAGTGCGTCGTAAACAAAGTACAAATCGGCAAATAATTTACGCAAGGGTTCTCGCTCGACAATCCCTTTCATCAAACATTTCATAAATGCCGTATTTTCGGCGGCGGTATGAGATTGTTGGGTACCTTCACGTAGACTGGTCGATAGATTACTCATAGTAATAGCTCCTAATAGATTTTAGATTTGAAATTTCCAGCGTTAATAATTGCCAGTAAATAAAGACGCAACAACTGCCACATAATTACCGTAATCCAGGGCAATTTCTGGCAAAGCTGAATCGCTGTAGAACGATGACTGCTGGAGATTTTCGCAATTTTTTGATTGGCGATCGCGCATTGCTCCAAGCGGGTAAAGAATTCTGGATGATGGGTATCTAAAATACTGGGATGGGTGCTTTCCCAGCGGCGTATAGCTCGATTGCTCATGGCAAAATCTCCTAGTGAATGTCAGCCCTAGAATTTTCAGCATTGATGCCAGGGACTAAATAAAGTCGCAACATCTGCCAGACAATTACCACACTCCAAGGTATTTTTTGGAGAAACTGGAGTAGTTGAGGCTGCTGATTGTTAGATATTTCTACTAACTTTTGACTGGCGATCGCGCATTGCTCCAAGCGGGGAAAGAATGCTGGATGGTGGGTATCTAAAATACTCGGAAATGCCCGTCGAGCAGATTCATTGGTGTGATGAATTACCGCTCTGTTATATTCATGAGGATCGATACCGATCGAGTCGTAAAATGTCGGGCGTTCCAACACCGTCAGGGTATGAGTAACAAATACCGTCAACAGGAAAAAACATGCCCACAATCTCGATTGCCAACCATTCCACAGTTGGGGCTGCGATCGTAACAACACCTTGAAAAAATCCCCATGCCGATTTTCCTAGAAAGTCAATAAATGCCAGTCTGGTTTCGCCATCAATGTGTGCCCAGGATTGCTCAAACTCTCGATCGCGAACAAAATGATGTCGATTATAATCAGCTCGCAATTCCGCCATAATTGCCGCCAATTCTTCCTGCTGTCCAGACAGATCCATCTGAGCGATCTTATCAAAATCAGTAGTATAGAACCTGGGCGTTAATAGGGTTTCTTGAACGGGTGCTTTAATGCCGGATGGGACAGCCGACTCTGATTTAGTAATTGAACTGACCATAGTGTGAATCGATCGAGATTGATGGCTATGCACCAATTGTTCCTGAATACTCGATCGAACACAAGTCAGTTACCGTGGTTGTCCGATAGTTACTGAAAGTAAAGCATAGTTATCGGCAGCAGACTTGAGCCATTTCTAAAGAAATATTGAAATTCTAGTATTGCACTCGAAGCTTGCGCGTCATCTAACGACGATCGAACATTTTAACGATCGAATTAGCATCGAATCGAAACTAAAGACTGAGGATGTAAACCAAATTATAAGTCAACGATCGGTGTACAGTTTATTTTGAATGGATGAGCGAATGCTACCGTTGGTTGGATTAAGCCAGAAGTAACCCGTTGAAATACGCTCACTGAGATCGATCGGATGAGTACAAATACTGCTCCATAATTCGCAATAACCGACCCAAACAAATAGAACGGAGGCATTACATTAGTTAAGGGGATACAGGATGCCCAATCCCCTCGATACATCTAGTAACTCAGGTCTATTTCTATGGCTGGTTATACTGACACGCAAATTAATGTTTGGTTACGGGGATTGCTGGCGATCTCTTGGGCTGATGACGACTTTAGTACTGCCGAACGGACGGCTATTCTCGACCTGACCCAAACTGAACTAGCTGCTGGGATCGATCTGACTCATCTCGATTCGATTAGCACCGAGGAGTTAGCTGCAAGTTTTAGTCACACCTCCCAGACGGCTGAAAATTTCTTGCGGACAGCGATGATGGTAGCTTTGGCAGATGGGGTTTATTCAACTCCAGAGGCAACCTTGTTGCACGAATTTCATCAAGCTCTCCATGTCGATACCCAAGTCTTAGCTGCCTTGGAAAGTACCATGATAATAGCTAAAAACCCCGACTTAGGTATCACAAATAGCCACAAGATTGATGTGTTAGCACCTGTAGCTGAATGGCTGGATGGCTTAGAAATTCACGATCCCAGAGTAGCTAAGTTGCTGTGCAAATTTATTCCGTCCCAGTGCCCCTTTGAACGAGATATCACTCTCTTTGGACACAAAGTTGTGCAGATCCCGCCCTTGTGTAAACTAAATCCGCTCTACGACCAAACTGTCGGTTTGCGCTTCCGCGCCCTTTCTTACCTCGCAGATGAATGCGGTGAAGATGTCTCTCCATATTGTTCCTAGCTGTAGTCAGAGATTCCAGTTATTTGAATGGGCACTCCTTTTCCAGGCAAACTAGCTGGATCGAAAACGATCGATCGAAAGCCGTCAACGATCGAATTTTAATCCAGCTTGTTGCGGGTCGAAACCAGAGGGAAACTGGGTTGTTTTGGGGTCGTAATCGGCAGCCTCCAACATAAGTAGCTAGGCGCAATTAAAGTAGCTAGGCGTAATTAAATATAAAACGATCGAGTGCATAGTCGCCTGCGACACTTCGAGATTCCATGCCCGCCATCACAGCCTTGGCTAGATCGTACTCATTGCTGGGCGGGGGACCCGCTCAGCAGTCAAACATCTGTCCACATTCATGGCTTTTAAGGTTGGTGCCACTCTGTTTCAATGGGATTCATTTCCGAACAAATGGGCTAATTTTAATGCCCAGAAAGCGATCGAGCAATGCATGTCTCCAGATAAACCGAACCACCAGCGACCAAATAACTGAGATCGCTCCAATTGTCCAATAGTGAATGGGTTTTAGTGGATAGAGTTCAAAAATGTTGCCGATCGGCGGAATCGCTATCATCAAAACATAAATTAAGAAAACAGTCCCAGCCAGGATCGTAAACCGCCAGTCTCGGCTGAGGGGTTCTCCACCCACCCAAAACCGCGTGGGGGGTTTGAGCAAGAGGAGGAGGAGTAACTCCCCAAAAATCTGCATCGTGACTATGCCTTTTTCGGCAATTTGCCGTGCTTGGGAAATATCTGCCATGGAGATCGATGTGCCGATCGCTTGAAAGGGAATATCGCCTCGCAGCCATTCTGAAATGGGTACCAGGCTATCGGCTAGAAAATATAGATAGACGAGAATACTCGCCAGGGATAGGGTGAGGGTGGTAGGCAAGACAAAATGCAGCAATGCGTTTCCCTGCTGCTCTCTAGGTTTGTGAGGCTGTGCCCAGAGGGTAACAAAGAATGGGGGAATCCCGACCGTGAGTAACGTGACAATAGTACTGGCCTTGATGCTAAAGGGAAAGGTGAGAGTAATCATCCCAATGGCTACGATCTCTAGAATAAAGGAAAAGATTCGTACCATAAACAGTTTGCTGATATCAATCACACCATTGCGAATCCGCTGTCCTTCCATGAAGATTTTGGGCAGTGCGTTAAATGAGTCTTTCAGTAACACGATGTCGGCCACGCCACGGGTCGCTTGACTCCCGCTTTCCATAGCTACACTGACATTGGCCTGCTTCAGAGACAGCACGTCATTCACTCCATCACCCATCATAGCCACGTAATGAGCACGCGATTGTAGACTCTTAACCAGACGGGCTTTCTGCTCAGGCGTAATGCGTCCAAAAACCGTACTCTCTTCGGCGGTCTGGGTGAAAACCGCATCATCCATTTGCGCCAGTTCTTGCCCTGAAACCGCAATCAGGTCATCGCTCAGCCCTGCCTGTTTGGCCAATGCTGCCACGGTTGCGGGATTGTCGCCCGAAATCACCTTGACCTGGATACCTGCCTGCCGAAATTCTGCGAGGGTTTGGGCGGCATCGGGACGCAACTCATCGCCAAAGTACAAAACTCCCAGTGGAATCACATGGGGTGGCAGCAATGGATTGCCCGATCCATCTCGCAATGCGCTCACCTCTGAACTGGAGGCAAACAACAGTACACGCAACCCTCGCTCGGCTCCCTCCCGAATCAGAGTGTGCAGGTCATCGGACAGCGACACGCCTAGCAGCTCTGGCGCACCGAGGAGATACCCTCCAGGCGCATCCGCAAAGGAGATCGCACTCCATTTGTGTGCCGAGCCAAAGGGAACCTCGGTTTTGAGCGATCGTCGGGCTTTGGGAAAAGCGGTGGCGATCGCCTCGTTGGTTTTGTTGCTGGTGGAGACACTGGCTGCATAGTCCCCCAACAGGGATTCGAGTTGAGGGCGATCCAGGTTAATGGGAAACACGGTTTGTAAGTGAATTCGATTGGTGGTGAGCGTTCCGGTTTTGTCGAGGCAGATCGTATCCACATGGCTGAGCGATTCCACCGCATTAGATTGGTGTATCAACGCATTCTGATTAGCAATTCGCAAGGCCCCAAAGGTATAGGCCAGAGTAATCATCAGATATAGACCACTGGGTACTAGCCCCACAATCACCGCAATATTTTGCACCCCCACAGAGAAGGGGATGATGCCCAACAGCATCCGTAGGGTGGTGACTAAGCCCAGAAGTATAGCAACGCCCAACAGCAGGCGGATCGTCAAATTAACCTGGGATTGCAAAGGGGTCAGCACCTTGCGAAACTTACGCGCTTCAGCGGTCATTTTGCTGACTAAACTCTCGGCACCTACCTTCTCAGCTTCGTAGCAAACGGTGCCGCCAACACAAAAGCTGCCAGAGTACACCAAGTCGCCCGCCTGTTTGGCAATCAAATCCGACTCGCCTGTCAACAACGATTCGTCCACTTCGATCTCGCCTGCCCCTACCACGGAACCATCCACCACAATCTGGTCGCCAGGACGCACCACCAGCAGATCCCCCAAGACAATTTCGCTGGGGTCGATCTCCCGTTCTAGCCCCTCTCGAATCACACTGGCTTGCGGGCGCGTCACGAGGGCAATGGTGTCGAGTTTTTGCTTGGCGCGAATCTCTTGAATGACATTCACCACCACATTCAGCAGAATGACAAAGGCTAACACAGCGACATCGCTGACCTGTTCCAACGCAATCAGCACCAGACTTAGGAAAAAGTACACCCCGTTAATGAACGTCAATAAGTTGTCCCGCAAGATCTCCCAGTAGGTGCGGCTTGTTTGAATCGAGATATTATTTCCCTGTCCCGTTGCACGACGGCGGGCTGCTTCGCGATCGCTCAACCCTTGAAAGTGGCTAGAATGCGTTTGCATAATTTCCCATCAAACCACTAATAAGAAAAATTCTGACGTGTATTCCAACCTTGAGCATTTAATCTCAAGATCTGTGCCCTGTTACGGGTTCGCTGCGTCACTGTTTGAGCCAGACGTAGCTGGCGTTAGTGTGAGGTCTTCTTCTGGAGTCAGAATGATTCGTAGAGGGGAACAGCATCAGGGACTTTTTTGCAACCAGTCTGTTAAGTCCGCACCGTCTGTCGTTTATTTTACTACACGATCGACGATTGGTCATAAACACCTTCTGTATTCTAATCCCTATGCTTAAATATCTCTCAACAATTAACTTGACTAAAGTCAAAGCATCCGATCCTATCGATCTTCTACTCCCTTCCTGGGATAAGATTATCAGTGACAAATCCTTACTAGACAGGCTTTTGAGCGGCTGAATCCCTATACTCTTGTGCCGGAAAGGGAGTAAGCTGAATGTCGTCGAGTTATCCATCCTGAGAGGAAAATTTTAGGAGCATTTTGACGCAGTAGCAGAAAATTTGACGATCGCCCTCCAAGATATGGGGGTTGCTGAGGATATACTCGCAGAAGTCGCGGCGATTGCTGCACCTCAACACAAGCGAGATGTCTTGAATCAGTAGGCGGATTATCCTTCTAAGTTTACAGAGCCTAACGCTAATGCTGTTCAAAATCCTGGTCATTTTACATACCCTCGGTGCAACCGTTTGGACTGGTGGACATCTAGTTCTCGCCGTCACCGTGTTACCAAAAGCATTAAAAAGCCGCAATCCCGATTTGATTCACCAATTTGAAGAACATTTAAATCTTTCCAATCATGTTCGCTTGCGAATAGAACATTGATTTTTGCAGAAATAACTCGTAAAATTTCGATCCATTTGAACTAAAAAACACCAACATGACGACTCTCACCCCTACAGAATTACATCAAATCCACTAAGTTTCTCGATCCGCGTCGGGATGGGGTGGTATTGCCGATTCTGCACCTAAATGGTTACAAGATCAATAATCCGACGATCTTAGCTCGGATTAGTCATCAGGAATTAGAGAGCTTGTTGGTGGGTTATGGCTATACCCCCTACTTTGTGGAAGGGGATGATTATGACACCATGCACGAAGCAATGGCGACGACACTCGATCGCTGTATCGAGGATATTCATGCCCTCAGAGCCATCGCCCGTGAGGATGGAGACACTACTCGCCCAATGTATCCGGCGATCGTTTTCCGCTCTCCCAAGGGCTGGACGGGGCCAAAATCACTCGATGGTCATCAAATCGAGGGTTCCTGGCGATCGCATCAAGTCCCGCTCAAGAAAGTCAAGCACGATCCCGAACAACTACAAATGTTAGTGGATTGGTTGAAAAGTTATCACCCAGAGGAATTATTTGACGAGGATGGTAAATTGCGATCGGCATTTCGATCGCTTGCGCCGCAAGGAAATAAACGGATGGGTAGCAATCGCCACGCCAATGGCGGCTTATTGCGAAAGTCCCTTCACCTGCCCGAATTCCGCCAGTATGGGGTAGATGTACAGGTACCAGGGACGATCGAAGTATCGAACACTTATCCCTTGGGCGTACTGATGCGGGATATCATCCAAACTAATCCCGATAATTTCCGTTTATTTGGCTCAGACGAGACGGCTTCTAATCAACTGCAAGCGGTGTATGAAGCCACTCAGAAGGTGTGGTGGGGTGAATACTTACCCGGAGACGCAGATGGGAGCGAGATGGCTCTAGATGGGCGAGTGATGGAGATATGGATGCGGCGATCGCCCATTGCACCAAAGGGATCGGCATTTGGTGCAATGGGCGAGTACAGATCGAGGTGTCGAACCGGATCTGGTGATTGCCTGTGCTGGTGATGTTCCCACCCAAGAAGCTCTCGCTGCTACGTCTATTTTGCACGAGGCATTTCCCGATCTGAAGATTCGGTTTATTAACGTCGTCGATCTGCTCGCACTGCAACCACCACTGGAATATCCCAACGGCTTAACCGATCGAGATTTTGATAGTTTATTTACGATCGATAAACCGATTATCTTCAATTTTCATGGTTATCCCTGGCTGATTCACCGTTTAGCCTATCGCCGGACAAATCAGCCTAATCTCCACGTTCGGGGCTATAAAGAAAAAGGGAATATTAATACGCCCCTAGAATTAGCCAGGAACAATCAAATCGATCGATTTACTATTGCCATTGATGCGATCGATCGGGTACCTAAATTGCAAGTAGCTGGCGCACATACTAAGGAACAACTGAAAAATCGCCAGATTGAATGTCGTCAATATGCCTATACCCACGGTACCGACTTACCAGAAGTTGTGAATTGGCGGTGGAAGAATCTAGCTGAAAATAACTAACTCTTGGCATAAGAAAAGATGTTAGCAATTGCTAACATCTTTTCACTTCACGAAAGAAGAAAAATCGTGAACGAACGAGTTGAAAAGAACTTACAGCACTTTCCAGCTATATGGAGTACACAAACATTGTTGGAAGACTGATTTA
>ENA-OBIO01000727-OBIO01000727.1-metagenomes-genome-assembly--contig:-NODE-727-length-15633-cov-2.77571_pt1 | contig 15633 bp, 12 predicted proteins | sample MGYA00153383_OBIO01 | MGnify analysis MGYA00153383 | reverse complement strand
GGTCGCAACCGATGTGTTTTGAAAACGGCGACTTTAAAGTCGGACAGAGCGATGTTTGTCTCGGCGAAATTGAAGGTTGTAAGTTTTGGATGGCGAAAGATCAGTTCGAGCATTGGAAAAATACGCACTTAACGATTGGTGTCGTGAAAGGTCGTGGCGCAAGTTTTTCTTTAGAAATTCCGCTTGGTATGCGCTTTATCACGCAGTCGCGCGTATTTACACCTGAAGAAATTGCGCAATTAACACCCGTTACATTCGCAGAAGCCTAAATTACCTAAATTATGTGGAGCAGCTGAAATTGCTTAGGTGTGATGCCTTCCGTTTTTTTGAAAAGACGAATGAAATAATTACAATCGTCGAAACCAGAAAGATGGCTCACCTCATTGATGTGAATTTCGCGATTTCTAAGCAGCGTTTTTGCACATTTTATTTTTTCGGTTAAAATAAATTCTATCGGACTTACGCCTAATTCGCGTTTAAACAACCGATACATGGAAGCGGAACTCATGCAAAACTTTTTACCCAACACTTTCAAGTCAATATTCTCTTTTATGTGCAGCCGAATAAAACTAACGACTTCTGCAATCGGAAGATGTGTCATTATGTTTGAAATATTATTTATAGTTTGCGTCGTTTGAGTCTGAATAATGCGAATTAATAATTCTTGCAAAGTTAAATCGGCTAAAACATCTTTCGTGATGGACGTACTCATACACTCTTTCACGAGCTTGTTAATAGTTGTGGCTAATTCTGGATTATTATAAAAAAAGTAATTCTGATAATCCAAATGCCACGTATTGCTATTGCCTTCTTTCGGATACCGCTCGTTCAAAAATTGAATCGTGTTATCAATCTTAGTTTGATCAATCGCTAAAGCCAAACACTGGGTCGGATTTTCTAAGCTCGCCTCTGGAAAATCTATTTTCAAAGCGACTTTTGGTGGAACGACAACCGTTTGTCCGGGTAAATATTCAAAGCCTGGATCATCGTAGAGGTGCATGATTTTTTTTCCGCGAATCATTGATGTAACTAAAAAATCATTGAATTTTAAGTTAACCGATTCAGCGACTTCAAACGTCTCATATATGTTGAGTTCGCAATGATTTAAAAAATAAATAGTCCTGTTTTCAACGCGGGTTTGCAACGATTTCTCGCTCGAAAGCTGTAACGGTTGTATAAAAGTTGAGTGGGTATCCATGCTTTTAAATTTCAGAAAAATGGTATGCAAATTTAGCAGATAATCTTAGAATTAAAAACGATTTTGCAATCAAATCTTTCTTTTAATTTAAAAAATTTGATTCTGCGTGTAATCTAAAAGGCTATTAAAATTTTCCAACGAATAAAATTTATAATTTAAAAAATTTCTATGGAAAAATAAATCAAAAATTGCGTCGCACTCATTATCTTGGTAGCTCAATTCATTTTAAAAAGGAAATACCGTCTGTATGAAACTAATTAAATACCTTTTCGCGTTGCTGATTATCCTATCAGCCATATCCACTCGTGCACAAGTGCTCGATTTCAAAACCATGAAAAAAATTGCGCCGCGCAGTATTGGTCCAGCAGCAATGTCTGGTAGAATAACTGCTATTGACGTTGATTTAAAAAATAATATTTATTATGCTGGTGCTGCGTCAGGCGGTGTTTGGAAATCTGTGAACAGTGGTGCATCGTGGCAACCTATCTTCGAGGAGCAGTCAACGCAAAGTATCGGTGCTGTTGCAGTGAATCAAACGAATCCATCAGAAATTTGGGTCGGAACGGGCGAAGGCAACCCGCGCAATTCGCAAAATTTTGGCGACGGCATTTATAAAAGTATCAACGGTGGAAAAAATTGGGAGAAAATGGGATTGAGCGAAAGCCGTTCTATTCACCGAATCATCATTGATCCAACCAATTCGAATATCGTTTATGTAGCGGTTTTGGGTTCAACGAACGGACCAACGGCGATGCGCGGCGTTTATAAAACGACGGATGGTGGTAAAACATGGAAGAAATCGCTGTTTAATAACGAACTCACAGGTTGTGCAGATTTAATTATTGATCCGAGCAATCCAAATAAACTCATCGCCGCTATGTGGGAATACAGACGCTATCCGTGGGAGTTTGTGAGTGGTGGCGCAGGTTCCGGCATTTATATTACTTATGATGGGGGTGAGAATTGGGAGAAGAAAAAAGATACTGACGGTTTACCGAAAGGCAATCTCGGACGTTGCGGATTAGCCATTTGCAAAACAAAACCCAATGTTGTTTATGCTATTGTTGAAGCCAAAGAAAATGCAATTTACCGCAGCGATGACGGCGGAACAACGTTTGCGAAAGTCGGTGAAAACGGCGATCGCCCGTTTTACTATGCTGAAATTTATTGCGACCCTTTGAACGAAAACAGATTGTACAATATTTTTTCGCGCGTCGCGAAAAGTGAAGACGGTGGCAAAACATGGAAAGAAATTTTAGGCTATACTGAAGGTGGCGTGCATCCCGATCATCACGCGTTTTATATTCATCCTGAAAATCCGAACTTAATTATTAATGGTAACGACGGCGGTATCAATATTTCGCGCGATGGTGGTAAAACATTTTCGTTCGTTACTAACATTCCCGTCGGACAGTTTTATCACGTTAACATTGACGACGCTATACCATATAATTTATATGGCGGTTTGCAGGATAACGGCACATGGGTAGGACCTTCGCAAGTGTGGCGTTCAGGTGGAATTAGAAATGCCGATTGGCAAGAATTATATTTTGGTGATGGATTCGATTGTATGCCGCGTCGCGATAATCCGCGTTATGTTTTTGCGATGTCGCAAGGTGGAAGCCTCGCGTATTGTGATAAACAAAGTGGTTTAACGCAGGATATTCAGCCACAGCATCCCGAAGGTGTAACGCTGCGGTACAACTGGAATGCTGCTATGGCGCAAGATCCACACAAAGATTGCGGCATTTATTACGGTTCGCAATTTGTGCATTATTCATCCGATTGCGGTCAGAATTGGACGATTCTTTCGCCCGATTTAACGACGAACGATACATTTAAAATTAATGGTGCTAAACGTTCAGGTGGATTAACGCCCGATGTTACGAACGCCGAAAATCATTGTACTATTTTAGCAATCGCACCATCACCGACAGATAAAAATGTTATTTGGGCGAGTACGGACGATGGAAATATTCAAATTACGACTGATGGTGGAAAAAAATGGACCAACCTGATTGGAAATATATCAGGTGCACCCAAATATGCTTGGATTCCACAGATTGAAGTTACTAAAAATGCAGGTGAGGCTTTTATTGTCGTGAATAATTACCGCCAGAACGATTGGAAACCTTATGTGTTTCATACAACCGATTTTGGTAAAACGTGGCAGCGCATCGTCAATGAAACGCAGATGAATACGTTCACGCTGAGCTTTACCTGCGATAGTCAAGTGCCTAATTTGTGGTTTTTAGGAACGGACAACGGATTATTCATCAGTATGGATTACGGGAAAAATTGGAACAAATGGATGAACGGTTATCCGAGTGTGCCGACAATGGACATGAAAATTCATCCAGCAACCAACGATTTAGTCATCGCAACGTTTGGCCGTGCGTTTTATATTCTCGACGACATTCAGTTTTTGCGGGACATTGCTAAATCTAATGCGCAAAATTTAAAATCTGAATTAGCTATTTCTAAACCTGCCGATGCATATTTAGCATACGACAGAAGTTTCAATGGCGAGCGTTTCAACGCGAGTGCTATCTACGAAGGCAAAAATAAATCTGCGGATGCATTAATAACGGTTTGGAATAATTCTAAAAAAGTAGATTCAACTACTGTCAAAAAAGATGCGGCGAAGACAGATAAAAAAGAGGACGACGCGAAAAAAACGATGCTGTACGTCATTTCAAAATCAAACGATACTTTGCGGAAAATAAAAATCACTTTAGATTCAGGCATGAATCGTATCGGTTGGGATTTGCACAAACGTGGACCAAAATATCCTTCGTGGAAGGAAACTAAAAAAGATGATGATTCAGACAATGGTAGTGGCGGACGCGTTTCTTCAGGTGTGTATAAATTAGTTGTTGTAAATGGAAAATTAAAAGATTCGACAGAAATTACAGTTAAAGATGATCCGCGCGTGATTGTTTCGGATGAAGATAAAAAAACGCGCGAGGCTGCGCTCACAAATATTTCTGCACTCGTTGAGCAATCAACTAAAGCATTTGATTTATTAAAAGATGCCGATAAAACAGTTGGCGTTTTAGAATCGCAAACGGATTTAAGTTCTGCGCCCGATAGCACTAAAAAAAACGTAGTCAAATGGGGAAAAGAAATGAAAGATTCAATTCTGAACTTGCAAAAAATGTTTATTGCACCGCGCGACGTTAAAGGAATTATTCGCACGTCTGATGGTTTGATGGAAAAAATTGGCCAAGCGCGTGGCTTGATTGCTTCTGCGCCTGGTGGATTAACGAATAATACGCAATATGCTATCAACGATGCTAAAAAAACAGCGACTCAGGTTTTTGATAAAGTTAATAATTTCTTTAAAAAAGATTGGGTAGTATATAGCCAAAAAATGGATGCTTTAAAATATCCCATTTTTAAAGAATTTACACCTTTAAAAGTGGGTGAGTAAAAATTTAATGATGGGAGCGTTATGAGTGGTTGAAGACCTTCATACGCTCCCTTCATTAATTACAGGGACGTTAAATAATTTAAACCAGTAAGAATATTCTAAACGCATAATTTATGGGGAATTTATCAACCCAAGTTAAACATTTTAACGAATATCTAACTCGAGGAGAAACTCTGGAAGCAATGGAAAAAAATTTTGCTGATAATGTTTCAATGCACGAAAACGAAGAAGTCCCGCGTCTCGGTAAAAATGTTTGTATTGAACACGAAAGAAAAATGCTGGCTGGTGTCGATAATTTTGAAATCCGAATTTTAAACCAAGCCATAAACGAAGAATCAGGTATTGTTTTTACCGAATTAGATATTCGTTTTACGCCTAAAAAAGGCGTGCCATTAAAAATATTAGAAGTCTCGGTACAAACGTGGGAAAATGGAAAAATTACAAAAGATAAATTCTATTATAAAGCGATTTTAAAAGCGTAGGCTTTACATTTGCATTTTGAAATTGCTTGCATTTTAGTTCGATTCTATGTTTTCAATAAATATTTACTTGCGCTTTGCGCTCATGGCACTGACGCTCATCGGTGGATTCATATTGATGTTTCTGAAAGGTTTTGGTTTTTGGTATGGTTTCCCCTTAGTTCTTATCGGAATAATTTTAACGGTGGGTTATATTTTGCTCGGCACAGTTCAATCATCAGCTATGATGTTTCAGACCCAAGATTTAGCGATGCTACCTGAAATTAAAAAACGTTTGGGTCTTACTTTTTTCCCACAATGGTTGTATAAATTTAATCGCGCCTACTACTATATGCTGCTTGGTAATATGGCTACGCAAGAAAAAGATTTTGACGAAGCCGAAAAACAATTCTTAGTAGCACAATCTATCGGTTTACCGAGCGATAACGAAAAAGCAATGATTTTAATGGCGTTGGCAAACTTCAGAGCACAAAAAAATAATTGGGCAGGTGCAGAAAACTTCTTCCGTCAAGTTAAAGATTTAAAAGTCACTGAACCGATGCTGAAAGAGCAAATAAAGGAAATGGACAAAGCCATGAAGCAACGCGGGCAAGCACAAATGCAAATGCGTGGCGATATGCGCGGTTTCAGACCAGGATCAAAACGCCCGAGACCTAAAACGCGATAGGTTTATTGATTGCTTGGAGTTGAAGAGAAATTAGAATTAAATTTTTTTAAACGGCACACATAATTCGTCCGACTTCGAGCGCCTTAGATTTTATTATTAGGGAAATTGAATTTTGATTGCGGCGAATACTCAAACAACGCTTCAATAGAACGGTTCTCATGCGTGTTCCGAATAGCGCGCGCAAAAAGTTTTGCCGTTGAAAGCACTTTAATTTTATCGCTTTGGTGTTTCAACGGAATAGTATCGCATACCACTAACTCAGTGAGTTCCGATTTTTCGATATTTTCATAAGCCTTTCCACTCAAAATTGGATGCGTTACAAAAGCGCGAACACTTTTTGCACCTTTCGCTTTTATGGCTTCCGCAGCTTTGCACAACGTGCCAGCAGTATCGGCTAAATCATCAACAAGTACAACATCAAAACCTTCAACATCACCGATGACTGTCATCTCTGCAACTTCATTCGCGCGCTTGCGATACTTTGAACACGTAATAAAATCGCGCTCTAAAATGCGCGCATAATTACGTGCACGTTTCACACCACCTACATCGGGTGACGCAAAAAGCACGTTGCTTAAATCCATTTCTTTTAGATAATTAATGAAAATGGGTTCACTTTTTAAATGATCAACGGGAATATCGAAAAAACCTTGAATTTGGTCGGCGTGTAAATCCATCGTCATGATGCGATTTGCGCCAGCACTCATCAACATATTAGCAATCAATTTTGCAGAAATCGGCACGCGCGGCTGATCTTTCCTGTCTTGGCGTGCATAACCGTAATACGGAATCACAGCCGTGATATAACCTGCCGAAGCGCGTTTGGCTGCATCAATCATCAGCAAAAGTTCCATTAAATTATCCGAAGGTGAAAAAGTAGATTGTATAAAAAATACGTATTCACCGCGCACACTTTCGTTAATAATGGGTTGCATTTCGCCGTCAGAAAATTTTTTGACAGATATAGAGCCGAGTGGTTTATCGTACTCGAGCGCAATATTTTCGGCAAGGTAATAGGAACACGTTCCCGAAAACAATTTGACAGAATTGATAATATTATTCATTGGGCGCAAATTTAGCAATTTCTATTTACAGAAGTCGCTTATGGTTCACATATTTTTTTATAGAACAGTTTTATTTGTCATTGCTAAATATTTTTCCCAATCTGTTTGCGTGTCAATGTCAAAAAATTCAGGCAAAATTTTAACACTTAAATTAAATTCTTTGGCTCGATCAAGTGTAGTATCGTAAACTGAATCTGAACTCCACTCAATATCTTTAAAAAGTCTCCATATTTTTGTTCTAACGGCATTCTTTGAATCAATTCGTTTAGTGCCCATTTTTTTAAAATTCATCCCTAATAAATAATACCCGCCATCTTTTGCAGGTCCGATACATAAAGGATTAGAATCTAATGCAGCAAATGCTTTATAAATAATTTGAGGTGTTATAAATGGGCAATCGCTTCCAATTATTACAGCGCGTGAATGAGATTCAAATAATTCTGAAAAAGCAAATCCCATCTTAATCCCTAAATCCAAGCCCATTTGTTTCTTGTGTTTAAAGTTTTTCGAGTGCCATCGTGCCTCATCATCTACTATTTCAGAAAAATAAATATAGCAGAGCATTTCGGTATCCTTGCACACCTTGAGCGTATAGTCTAATAAATAATTATAAATACGCAATGCTTCATCATTGCCAAGCGTTTTTGCAATTCGTGTTTTTACTTTACCTAATTCAGGCTTTTTCACAAAAACGATGATTACATCTCTTTCCATTTTTAACTGAATAGTTTAAAAGTATTTATGTACTAAATTACAAAATTAGAAATTTTTTAGCAATAGAGGTTGTTATATTTGCCGTTTATATTTTATTTGAACGAATTAATGAGACCAGAAAGAAAGAAACCGCATAGAATTATAGAAAAAATTAGCATTACGGGTATTGCCGATAAAGGTAAATCCGTTGGGCGCGATACGGATGGACGAATTGTTTTTGTTGAAAATGCTGCACCTGGCGATATTGTTGATGCGAAAGTTGTGCGCGAAAAATCGGGATACTTTGATGCTATTGCTACGCGCATTCATACTTATTCGCCAGAAAGAACGACACCATTTTGTCAACACTTCGATGTATGTGGCGGTTGTCGCTGGCAGCATATTACATATGAAGCACAATTGCGACACAAACAATTATTGATTGAAAACACTTTCAAGCATTTAGGCAAGGTTACAGTTGGTGAGTGGTTGCCTATTTTAGGATGTACAGAAAATACTTTTTACAGAAATAAATTAGAGTTTACATTCTCGAATCGGAGGTGGTTGCTGACAGATGAAATTTTGCGTGGTGAGAGCAATGAAGAAAATGTTTTAGGGTTTCACCGACCGGGCGCCTTCGATAAAATTCTCGATATCGAAAAATGTTGGCTACAAGCTGATCCCTCAAATTTATTGCGCAATACGATCAAGCATATTGCTCTCGAACAAGATTTAAGTTTCTACGACATTAAAGTGCATAAAGGTTTTTTGCGAAACATTATGATTCGCCTGACAACGATCGGCGAATTGATGCTCATCGTGAGTGTCCTCGAGGATATTCCTAAAAAATATGTGCCGTTCTTCGACGAAATTTTAGAACAAATTCCAGCTATAACGACTTTGATGTTTTGCATTAATCCGAAAGTGAATGATTTTATTCTCGATTTACCGATTCAAGTTTATAAAGGTAAAGGTTTTGTAGAAGAGATGCTCGGTGGTGTCCGCTTTAAGATTGGACCTAAATCTTTTTTTCAAACTAATACTAAACAAGCCGAGCGATTGTTTGGCATCATTGAAGATTTTGCGCAATTTAATGGCACCGAAAATGTTTACGATTTATACACGGGCATTGGTTCTATCGCATTATTTATTGCCAACAAAGTTAAGCACGTTGTCGGCATAGAAGAAATCGAACCCGCTATTGAAGACGCGCGCGAAAACGCAGCACACAATAATATTAACAATACTACCTTTTATGCGGGCGATGTGAAAAATATTTTAACCGACGCATTCAGAGACACGCACGGCAAACCCGATGTTTTAATTACCGATCCGCCACGCGCAGGTATGCACCAACAAGTTGTAACTTATTTACTTGAATTGGAAGCACCTAAAATAATTTACGTTAGTTGTAATCCTGCTACGCAAGCACGCGACTTAACGCTTCTCAATGTCAAATACGATATTACAAAAGTACGTCCCGTTGATATGTTTCCGCACACGCACCACGTTGAAAATGTAGCGTTGTTGGAGTTACGGAAATAATGGTTTGTGTTGGGTTAAAAAATTAAAGCTAACAAGTTTTGAAAACCTGTTAGCTTTTCTGTTTTTAAAGTTTTACCCACCGCGTCATCAAAGGAGTTTCGTTATTGGCTTGAACGGTTACGAAATAGAAACCTGTTGGTAAATTATCGGCACCAGAAAGAGTTTGAGAGTGTTCACTCGCGTCTAAATTTCCCAAATTATTATTCAAAATATTTGAACCCAAAGCATCAAAAACTTTAATTGTTACGTTCGCTGCGCTCGAAAGTTGAAACACAACATTAGGTTCAGCATTGCTTGGATTTGGCAAAAGCGTGATGAAAGCTATTTTACTGACCCCACTAAATTTATTCAAACCACTAGGACCTCTCAAACAATTAGTACCTGGCGTTTTCATTATAAATACTTTCGATGTATCATTCACAACCTCGCTATTGTTGTTAGTGCATAAAGAAATGACGCGTACATCGTAAGCAGTGCAATGTTATAAATTATCTAAATAACTATAGTTTCCGTTCAACCAAGTGGTGCTATTTGAAGGTTTATATTCTACACTATAATTATCGGTTGAGAATTTCCAAAATACGCGAGCAGTATAAATTAAAATATTTTGGATTGTAGTATCAGAAAAATTAAACCAAACCGAATCTATTTTTTGACACGAAGGTTGGCAACCACTTGATTTAAAATCGCGTGTTATCCAGTCTGAATTATTATTCGGACATAAAGTTCGAATGCGCTCATTGTAATTATTGCAAAGCTTGAGGTTTTTTAAATTTATGTACACAGCACCTTCTTTTTTTTCAGAAGCATAAATCAAAATTGTATCACTTTCTATCCAATTGGAATCTGTTGCTAATTTGTATTGAACTTCATACTTTCCAATTTCATCGGTATTTAAAGCGTATTGTAAATACCCGATAGCTTGTTGGTCAAATTTTGGTGGAACGCAAGAGAATTTATTAAAACAAGGCGTTGAAAAATGATAAACGGGTGTGGTATCGAATTGTGTTGGATTATCATAGCACGAAGAAATAAGTCTCGCTGAATAATTTTGGCAAATTTTTAATCCCGTTATAATGTTGTAGTTAGGTGATGGATTTTTTACCCACGCTGAATAGGAGTTATCGTCTGGTTTAGTTTCTATAAAAACATTATTTCTTCCTGTAAAATCGGCGTAGACGTACATATTCCCCGTGGGCTTTGGTGCTAAAATGGAATCAACCGAAGAGAATCTAACGTTTGTAATAGTTGTGCAAGGTAAAGGACAGCCCTTTGTTAAAAAATTAAAAGCTTGCCAAGCGGAATATTGTCCATCGGAACATAAAGTGCGAATACGTAAAACGTACTGTTTGCACAGTTGTAAATTTTTTATTTTTGTGATTGATGAATCGCCTAATTTATCATTAGTATTGCCATTTATCCATGTAGTTTCAAGTACACTGTCAACTTTGTATTGCACGTCGTAGTTTGATTTCTTTACTGCAAAATTCCTAATATAAACTTCAGCCGTTATCTCGTCAACATATATTTCAAGATTAGAAATAATTGGACAAACGGTGGAATCGGATGAAATGCTATTTGCTTTTGCTGAAAAATAAAAAGTTGAAAGGATTAAAAAAGTGAGGATTTTCTTCATTGTAAAATTTGTTTGAATGAGTACATTGGATTAAAAATAGAAACGAAATCTTATTTATTTGCGCCAAAAACATCGAACGGGAGGAGTTATCCGAATTTATTATATCCAGCAATAAATGCTTTGAAGAAAAGATGCGCCGTTAACTAAAAACGCTGCATCGGAAAAGTTAAATTTTTAACTAAAATTTAATTGGAAGAGATTAGAAAAGCATTCGTAAGTCTTTAAGGATACAAAGCCAAATAGTATAGCGTTTTGTTTTGGACGAAAAGGTAAACCACCTAAAGCGAAAGTTGTAATTAAGAAAACTGATAGTCAGATTTCAACCCTTAAAGTTATATAAGAAAGGCGGTTTTGGAAATGAGAAATCGCATTGTATGCTAATAGTTTAAATGCAAATTCCGAGATGCGCATAATCGTTTTTGAAAAAAATTTAGCCTATAAAATCAATGTTTTAAAAATACGGGTAGTTTGGTAGCCATACTTGCACCTGAAATAAATGCGAAAGAGAAAAGCAAGACTGAAATGATAATGCCGTACATAAAAACATTGTAGCAAAGCGTTAAGAAATGGTATTTTGCAGCGAGGACTTTACCTAAAAAATATAAATCGCGCGTCATTGAGCTGTATTGAAAATCGGCATCTTTAATCATTTCCATCATTCCCCACTGAAAATCGTCGAGTTTCATGTTATGGAAGTTCCCAAAAAATAAAAGATTGGAGCGTTTTTGCCGAATATTTTCAAGCGTGACTTCGCCCGTTGTAACTTTTGGTCGCGTTGCCATGGTTGCTAAAACAATGCATGTTAAACAAACCGTCAGCATCAGCATGGTTGGAATAATAAATTGCGGCGCATTTTCTAATTGAGGGAGCAACAAACAAAGACTAATCACAATCATAAGCGTATTAACAGTCAGCATTTGGTTGGCTTTATGATCGGCTAATGCGCTCAAGTTATTGTGCGTATCATAAGTCGTTCGGAACATCGTCTCAGCACCTTTGCCGACGTGCATCGCTTTTTCTATGGCATCTTCTTTTCCGTTTAAAGAATGTGAAGTAGCACTATTTTTTGAAAACTTATCCGTAAAATTAATTTCTGGTGCATAATTACCCGCCGTTATGCGCTCTTTTTGCCGATAAAGAATTTTAATATGCTTCGATTTAGAAGCATCAAAAGCTGCACGCGCAATATCTGTTTGGTAATTATGGCTGAGCATGAAAGCGATTTCAAAATCGAGCCATTCTTCTTCTGTCATGGATTTACCACTCACGTTCACCATTTCTTCTCTCACGCGCGCGTTTCTATACCAATAAGCATCCGTTCCGAGATGGCTTAAATCGGCATCGCAAATAATTTTTTCTAAGAGCGTGTGCGGTGTGTGCGGTACACACGTCGCTTGAATACAACGAGTTATAACAGAGAGTGATTCGGGTGGTAAGACAAAATTATTTAAAAAGGAAAGTGCAATTTCAACCGAGCGATTTTCGTGATTTTCTGAGCCATTAACAAACCCGGTATCGTGAAACCAAGCGGCGATGAGCAAATTTGTTAAATCTGTTGCGTTCAGTTTATACGCTTCGCCGAGTTTTTTACAAACACTAACCACATCACGCGTGTGTTGTAAGTCGTGATAGACAAAATATTTTGCGACGGATGTTTCAAGAAAAGAACTTACGTAGCATTCCACCGCTGATGAAATCTCAGCGTTGAAGCGCAAAATATTTTCTTTCTCTGCTAATGTTTGATTCACTACACGACGTTCTAAATTTGATTAGAGATATTAAACATTACAAAATGCTCAATTTTAACGCCAAATTAATCAGAAAAAACAATATGCCGAAATAAAAGTAGTTTCAAATAATTTAAAACTCAAAATAGATTCTACTTTATTTCACACGTAAACATTTTTTTATCGCCTAAGAAACCAGTATAAACTTCCCCAATCGAAACTTTACCAACTCCTGCAGGTGTTCCAGTAAAAATATAATCACCTTTTTGGAGAGTTATATATTTTGAAACAAAACAAATAATGTCGTCAAAACTAAAAATCATATTTTCAGTATTACCAGATTGCACCACGATACCATTTTTTTGCATCGAAAATTGATACGGCGCAGCACCTAATTCATCTAAAGGTAAGAAAGGACTTACAACTGCTGAATTGTCAAAACTTTTCGCTAATTCCCACGGCTGACCCTTGGCTTTGAATTTATCTTGTAAGTCGCGCGCCGTAAAATCAATTCCAAGCCCGATAGCATCATAATACCTGTGAGCAAATTGCGGCTGAATACTTTTGCCGTTTTTACAAATTTTCAAAACTAATTCTACTTCATAGTGAATATTTTGAGAAAAATCGGGATGATAAAATGGTTTATCTTCAAGTAATAAAGCTGTGGGCGGTTTCATAAAAATGAGCGGATCGGTAGGCACTTCATTTTTGAGTTCCAAAACGTGCGCTACATAATTTCTTCCAACACAAAAAATTTTCATAATCCAATTCTATTGAGAACAATGTAACTTTACGTGGTTTAATTTTTTCAATTCAAACCCGATAAGGTTGAATTAGGCTCAACAAATTTATTACAAAATCTTTTAGCCGTGTTGGGATTTAATTTAAAAGTGAATTCTAAATTCCTTCAAATAAAACAATGATGTAAACATAAAATTAGTTTTTAATTTACGCAAACTTTTATTTGCATTTTTCTTTGAAGATTCTCAAAAAAATATTTGCGCAGCCACGGATAAAGTTCTTCTAGGCATCGGATAATATGCTACAACTTGGTAATCAGTATTAAAAATATTTTGAGCGCGTAAACTCACCTCGAAAGTAGATTTAGAAAAATTAAACGTGTGTGAGAAATGCGCGTTAGCCACTACATATTTTTCTGCCCAAGTCGAATTATCGCGTGTGCTGAATCGGCGACTCGCAAAATTAGAATTTATTGTCATTGCGCTTTTATGTATTTGAAATTTGAATTGCGCCGTGGCTGTGTGTTGCGGCACATAAATAACTTGATAGCCCTCATCGGTTGTAGCGTGTGTGAAAGTATATTGCGTCTTTAAATTAATTTCGGTTGCAGCATTTAGTACAATTTTTTTTTCTGCTTGAAGTTCTAACCCCACGGCATTAACCGATGCAATATTATTTGGTCGCCAGTTCCCATCTAATTGTGGCAACCAAACAATTTGATTTTTGATAGTGTGCGCATAGACCGTTGCTTTAAAATTAAATGGTGCAATTATTTTTTGGGTGTAGTTTAATCCTGTTTCTATAGAGTAACCTTGTTCGGGCAAAAGATTTGGATTGCCGAGTTGTTGCCAATACAAATCGTTCAGGGCAGGTAAATTAAAACTGCGCGCCGCCGCACCGCGCCATTGCAGCAAATTTTTTTCTGAATTATGGAGCGTTTGTTCAAACTGTAAGGAAGAAGTAAACGGCGTAAGATTACCGTCTACATTTTCTTCGCGCACATTTATTGACCAAGTTGTTTTGCGCGCAATAAATTTTTGGGCAACAAAAATGGCTATGCGTTTTCGCTCTGCCGATGCCACCAGATTATTTGAAAGCGAATTATTTTGTGTATAATTTAATCCCCACCGCAAAGGCATATTTTTTAAAAGGGATGTATTGTTTTCAAATTCAGCCACATAACTAGTGCCGCGATTTTTAGAATCGTGCACGCCCAAACTGTTGTATTGTAAATCGTCATCCAAATAAGCGACTTTAAAATTTATTGAATGATTCAAAAGAGTATCAGTCATTTTTTGGAACGAGGCGACAACCCGCATACTCGCATCATTTTGTTTTGCCGAATCGGTTGCAGCGAGCATAGTTGGAGCAATTTCGCGCGAATTATTTTGAATCCAAGCAGAGATGCAAAATTTTGCGTCTCTGCTTAAATCGTAATTAATCGTGCCGATTGTATAACCTCCACAATAGGCTGCGTTTGAGATATTTTCAATCGGTGCGCCGTAAGCTGCAGTGTTTCTAAACGCGAAATTATTTGTCGCATTTTGGTAACCGTTATTGAGTTGTAGGCTGAAATTATTTTTATTAAAAGAAAATCCCGCATTGAGTTTAGTAGTGTTCCAATTTCCGTATTGCGCACCAAAATTTGCATGAAAGCCTTCGTGTTTTGAAACGTCGGATTGCAAGACAATTGTCCCACCCATGGCACCGCTCCCATAAAGCGCGCTCTCGCCACCGAGTTGAACGCTGACATTATTAAATGCACTCGCATTATAGAGCGTAAAATCGGGTGTTCCACTGAGCGAATTTTGAATATTAATTCCGTTCCAAAGAATTGCTGTATGACTGCTACTGCTGCCGCGCACCGATAGCGTACTTAAACTACTCCCGTAATTTCGCACTGCAGCCGATGATTGTTCCGTTAAAACATTATCAAGTGTTTGGAATTGATAATTTTTTAGCATCACTTCATCAAACGTGATAGTATTATGACCTAAAGCAAATTGCGTTATTGGCGCCGCCGAAATGTTTACAGTGTTTAATATGCGTGAAGTATCGCGCAGATTTTGAGCGGTTGCAAAATATGAAAAGCAGCATGAAAACACACTGAGACTAATTAAACGCGGCATATTTTTTTTTATGAGTCCAAAAGATAATCACTTACCTACAGTTTGAATTGGCAAATATTTGTGTTGTCCCATGAACTTCAGTGTTCCTTATTGCTTATTCTTTATTCCCTTTTCCCTATTCTAGATCTTTAATTTTTTCATACAACCACGTAATACTGGCGATGCCCACTTTTTTATCTTCTTCCATTTCGGCATAAATTTTAGCTATTTCTGTTTTGTCGCCGGGGTTAAGGCGCATAAGTTTACGCACGTATTTTATAAAATTTAAAAAAAGTGCACGTCGTGTATCGGTAACTTCTTTGTGGCGATGCAAAAATGTTT
>ENA-OBIO01000726-OBIO01000726.1-metagenomes-genome-assembly--contig:-NODE-726-length-15647-cov-4.80426_pt1 | contig 15647 bp, 9 predicted proteins | sample MGYA00153383_OBIO01 | MGnify analysis MGYA00153383 | reverse complement strand
CCAATACAGGGAGAATGGAGATATATAGAAATATCTGCCCAACCCCAAGTACTGTGCTGGCGGGGACGATCGACGACCTAAACGTGCCGATTGGTGACGCATAGGATCGCCCGATTGAAGCTGAAGTAAATGGGACGATTGCCGAGCTAGGTGGTGGTTCGATCGTGGAACTTCGATCTAAAAACGAGCGAAATTTTAGGGAATCATTTTTCTGGCGATCGAGGCTGACACACAGCAGCGCACCAAAGTGCATCGCAGCTAATGAAAGTGTCACAATGTAAACTATTTGTAATGACTCTGAAGTTGAAAAGGCGTTATTTAAAAATCCATTCTCATTGAGCTGGAAAACTTCTAAGATGATTTGTCCACCATTAAAGATCGTGGCTGAAAGTAGAAACAATACATACGGATCGAATAAGCGTTTGGTCGCTAGATACCAAGATCCAAAGAACCAAATTGTTAGTACCAAAAAGAGATGGCACATGATTTGAAATGATGCTTCTGCTGAAAACATAAATCCAGATGGATTGATAGCATAAACTATCCCAAATACAACTAATCCAATCAAAATATATGATTGAATTAATACCACCAGCCAGTTGTTACTGTTTTTTTGCATGATCGTCCCACTTCTCTCCACCAGTATGTATTTTCTAGTACACCGAACATTCCAATGCCCCTGCGCTCCAATGCTCAGATCCAGCTAAATAAGGGCTTTATTTAGAGTACCCATTTTCACGCCCTGTTCCACCTGAGTACCGCCATAAATCTTCATCAGTTTGGCAACCCCAACTTGAATATTGAAAGGACTCTGCTCAACAATAGTTAGAGCTTCCTGCCGATCGATCGCCGACTGATGCCCACGGATGATTTCCGATGCCCACACCGAGGCTGGTTGGGACAAACTCAGTCGAGTGACTAGCGGTTTGACAATACACACCTCCGTCGTAATCGCTTCAGACAAAAAGGCTGGCAAACCTGCTGCTTGCACCTCAATTCCTACCAGAGGTAGCCCTTCACACAAAGAAGGCATCACAAACGCATCCATTGCTCCCTGCATCAAACTCGGCACATCGGGACGACTACCTGCAAAAATCGTGCGATGTCCGATTCCCTGTGCTAAGGCTTGCTGCTCGATCTGGGGTCGTAGATCGCCCTCACCCACTAATAAAAGGTAAGCTTGTGGCTGTTGTTTGAGGACTTCGGCAAAGATGTCCACAAGAAAAGTGTGGTTTTTTTGCTGCTGAAATCGACCGACATGTCCGACGACAAAGGCTGATGCTGGTATTCCCAGCTCGGCCCGAACGCTTGCGGCATCGCTAGCTGTGGCAAATGGTGTCAGATCGATACTACAGTAATAAATTTGCCAACGCGGATCTTTTTTCCAGTTTTTGCCAAATAAGTCGGCGCTAGCAACATCACTGCACCCCAATCCGATGGTCGCGTGGCGATCGATCCATCTAGTCATCAATTTCAAATACAAGCGTCGCCGCCAGCTAGAGTTGGCTTCTAGAGCGGTAGAGTCGATATGACTGTGGCAGACTCGAATCGGTACGCCAGCTTGGTGAGCTAACTTGAGCACATAGCCATTGTAGTGATGAATATGGCTGTGAACGACATTGTAAGGGCCATATTCGCGGAGGATTTGTTTGAATTTCTGAGCGTACTCGACCGGATTGGATGGCCCCGTACAGGGGATAATCTGACTACCTAGAGCGCGAATCTCATCGTCATAAGCACACGTAGCGGTCGTATTGACCAGAAAGTCCATTTGGAAGATGTTTCTGTCGATACTGCGTAAGATGTGCATGAGCCAAGTTTCCGCACCCCCACGATCCATCATCCCGACAATGTGGAGAATTCGGATGGGAGGGCGGCTGGGAGGAAGGTTCATAATTTTTTTTAGGCATCTGAATCGGGAAATGTAAACAAAACGACTGATTTCTCGATCGGGTTGTGCCTCAAGTTTACGTATACACTATCCTGAACGTCATCGGCAGTAATACGCAATACAGTAGGGAGGCTTTAGGCTTTAGGGGGTAGGAAGTCTGAGCGTTGCTGAATTGATGTAGGATTGTGGATTTTTAAAACCAATCTAGTTCCCAGTCCCTAAGTCCCCAAGTCCCCAAGTCCCCAAGTCCCCAAGTCCCCAAGTCCCCAAGTCCCCACTATCACTATTGCGGCGATAGTGCCGTAGATCGTTGTTTGAGTTTGAGCAGCGCGTGAGTAATTACGCCTAAGTTCAGTAGCAACTGGACGACGGCTGCCAAAGTCAAGGCTAGAGCGGCACCTTTCATTCCCATCGTGGGAATCAACCACAGACATCCCAGTGCTGAAGTTGCCGTTACGGTCATAAATAGTGGGATTTGGACGCGAAAATACCTAGCTGCTGTCATGGCGTATCCTAAGCCGGATGATACATAGCCGATCCCTGCGGCGATCGTCAACCAGAGGAATACTTCTTCATGCTGGGCATATTCTGGGCGATAGATCAGCGCAAGTACTTGCTTGCCACCAATCCAGGCAAGCAGCACCCCACCGATGCCAAAGCCAGCAAAAATAGTTGTTAATTGGAGCAATAAAGTTGTAAATTTACGTCGTTCGGCTGCGGCATAATACTTTGCCAGTCGTGCGCTACTAGATTCGGCTAATGCACCGATCACGATATTACCGACTACCATTAAGTATGATAATGCTCCAAAAATACCTAGTGTTTTTTCACCTAAATAGTTTTGAATAAAATATCGAGGAACATTTAAATTGAGTGAGATCAACATCATCACAAATCCTAATGGTAGTGATAACCAGGCTAATTTAGCTAAACTTTTTAGCTCCCAACGCGATCGCGGCATCACGATATTTAGAGCGAATAAGATCTTCGCCAATCCCATTGGCAGTGATAACTTGGCTAATCTGTAGATATTTCTCGAATTCCAGTCAGGTTTAATACTAATTACCGATGACATTTCTGCCGATCGCGCTAGTTTTGCGGATGAAGATTTAATCAGGATTTTTGATGTATTGGGTAAATCGATAGTGATGAGTACTATCCCCCAAGCCACTGCCAATCCGACTGTCCCCCAGAGTACGCTCCCAGAGATGTAGACTCCCAAGCTCATCAGTGTCAACGAGAGAATACCTTTGACGATCATCGAGCGCGCAATCCGATCCATCTGCTCGTTTTGTTGAACAAACCCATAGCAGACATCACCGATCGACTCAAATGCTTTGGCGGTGGCGATCGCCAAAATTGTCAGAGATGTCTCTAGTTTGTATCCGGCGGTAGCGACAATCCCGAAAATCGCCAACATTGACAAAGTTGTACCAATGATTCTGAGTGCTAGATAGTCACCAAACAAAAATTCTTGTTTGGCGTCTGTAACCTGAACTGTGCGGAGATGGAGATTAGTAAACATAATTACTGGGGCAGTAATTGCTAACCCTAATGTAAATTGCCCCACCATTTCTGGACTTCCCAATTTGGCAATTACTACCAGCATTCCCCATTGGCAGGCTGCATAGATAGCATTTCCAATTAATGTCCAGGAAAAGTTGTGGCGTAGTTTCATATTATTGTGATTTTTTGTGCTACTAGCCCGATTTTTGGGAGCCAAGTAGTCTGTACTAAAATTTTAGCTCATAGATATATAATTAATTTAATTTAAGCATTTATACCGAGTGGTTAGTGATGTCGAGTTGAGATTGATATGCTAAAATTGATGTATTTGGATGAAATTATCATTTGTCGATCGAAATTGCCTGACTCTTTTTAGCAATAAATCTCATAATTTTAAATAATTGGTAATAATTTCGCGATCGGACACTCATGCTTCAGTTGTCCTCGAAGATATATTAAAATTCAGATATATTTACTATGCCGTTTAAGTTGTTGCCGATCTACATAGCAGTGAATTTCCTTGGTTTGAACGATACTGGAATGCAAACAAGAGATTTACAAGCGCGGGTTAACAATTTGAGTCAACTACCCATTGACTCAATTCAAGCTCGAAAGACAACTAGTGCTGCTACCACCTCAGCATCTATTAGTACAGCACCAATCTTGCCAACGCCACCACGGATTGCCAAGCGATCGGAATTAGTAACTAGCTTTGGGGCAATCCCCAACGATGGAAGCGATGACACGGCGGCGATCCAAAAAGCGATCGATACCGTCGCGGACAAAGGCGGTGGTAGCTTGATGTTTCCACCAGGTACTTATAATATTTCGATCCAACGTCAGGGGAAATATCTACAAGCTCTCAAGTTGCGATCTGGGGTGAGATTGGCAGCTAGTACTACCAAAGGCGCAACCCTCAAGCTGGCAGATCGCCAGGGTAATTATGAGTCGCTGATGGGTACGGCGGAATATGGGACACCCCTGACGGATTTTGTCATCACGGGACTGACGATCGACTCTAACGGTCAGAATAACCCCGTAATCGCCCCTGAAGGTAGTGGGGGTCAGGTTAGTGCCGATTTTGGCGATGACAAAATCTTCTTGCCGCGAGCGGTGTTGCGGGTGTATGTGGGAAAACGGATCGCGATCGATCGGACTCGATTTACCAACCAAACTGCGGTATGGTCCGTGGCAGTAAATGGTACGCTCGATGGGATGACTGATGTGGCCATTACCAATTCTCGATTTGACAATGTGGGTGGGAATGCCGTTGATTACGATCATTCTTCGATCTATACCCAAGGTTCGCGGATGCTAGTGGCGAAAAATAGCTTTGTCTCCCGTGGTGCTGGGACAAAAGGCGCACGTACGGCGATCGAAATTCATGGCAGCGATCAGACAGTCAGCGGTAACACCATCAACGGCTACGCGAATGCGATCAATGTCACGGGTGTAGGCACTCCAGTCTCCCAGCGTCAACTCTATCAAGACAATATCATCACAGGTGTGAATACGGGATTTACACTCTGGTACAGTATCCCCAAAGGTGGCAATCCCGATCGACCTGCCTTGCAAAACGTCACAATCCGACGCAATACTGTCAACATCAATGCAGATAGCTGGTTGGCTCCTGGTATCGTCAGCAACAAAGGCCCCTCCGCTGGCATATTGCTCGATCCCAATAGTGACGCACCGATCCAAGATTTGACAATCGCCGACAATCGGATTAACTTTGTCAATGCCAAACCTATAAGTTACGAACACGATCGATTTTCCAGTGGGATCGCACTGTGGAAATATACCCATCCAAACGTACCAATCGATCGACTGAGTATTTCTGGCAATCGGATTACCAATGCTCCAGGCGCGGGGATTTGGTCGAATGCTGCACTGGGCGGTGCTGGCAGTTCCAGGATCGAAAATAACACGATCGTCAATCCAGCGCGGAGCAATCGACTCTCTGAAGACAATTCTGGACTCTCTCATGCGGGGATCTATCTTCAAGCCAATAGCAAGAATAAAAATCTGCGAATCGAGCGCAATACGATCGTCGATACACTCAAACCGCGATTGAAGTATGGCATTGTGGCGAATTCGGCGTGTGCGGGAAATTGCGGGATTCAGAAAAACATTGTCAAGGCTCCAGCATCGACTCCCGTGCAAGCAAATGTCAACTGGGGCGGGCGCACTCCAGTCTCAACTCGTTCGTCACGCATATTGACAGATGTGGGGAAAATTTTATTATTAGGCTTGTTGCCCATTGCCCTGATGATCGAGCCAATTTTACGATCGAGGTCGAAATAAGCGGTCGTAGTCAGGATGATACAATTGCGATCGCGTGAGTGGAGCGATCTTGGGAGTATCGTCGTCATCATAAATCTGGGCTAATGCCGGACTAATAATATACATCGTCGTGCGGGTGAGGTTTTGGGTGGTGGTGACTGCTGCCATCTCTGTTAGCGGGACTACCCAGATTTGCTCGTCTTCCCAGCCGATCCGAAAACAAATAGCTACAAGTGTATCTGGTGGATAATGTTGGAGTAATTTAGTTTGGGCTGTCTCGACATGACGAGCGGCTAAATAAAGACATAGACTTGCTCGGTGGGCGGCTAAACTAGCTAAATCTTCAGCGGCGGGGACGGCTGAAGCTCTACCTGTGGGACGGGTGAGGATAATCGTCTGGACGATTTCGGGAACGGTAAGTTCGACTTGAAGTTTGGCAGCAGCCGCTTGGAAAGCACTAATTCCTGGGACTAGTTCGACAGTAATATCTACAGCTCTGAGGGCGTGGATTTGTTCGGTGATGGCACTATAAAGGGTGAGATCGCCTGAGTGCAACCGTGCGATCGTCGCACCCGATCGCACTCGATCGAGTATTATCGGTACAATCTGTTCGAGCGTCTGATGACTGGTTTTGATAATTTCTGCATCTGGGCGGGTATGTTGTAAGATGCGATCGGGTATGAGTGAATCGGCATACAGGATCGCATCAGCAGTCGCGATGATTCTTTGTGCTTTGACGGTTAATAAGTCGGGATCTCCGGGACCGACACCGATAATATATACTTGCGTTGGTGTTTGATTCATTTATTTGGTGTGAGTTGATACGCTGAGGGGTTAAGAGTAATGCTTGTAATAACCACATCGGCAAATGAAGAGAATTTGTAGGTTGCGACTTTCCCAGTGAGGGCAGAACCTGGATCTGGGGGTACCGCCCCCAGACCCCCCGTTGAGAGGCGGCGTTCCGCCTCTCAAACTCTCCTGCGTATGGATGGCTGGTGTGGAGCGTAGTGCGGCATTCGCTGCATTTTAGATTTTAGTTGGAAGTTGCTCGATTCGGCGGAGCCGACGTTGTGCGAACGGGATCGATCCAGGTAATGACTTGTAGCCATTTTTTAACCGGAACTGACGTTATTTAATCTAATAATTCAGCCATATAGCAGTCCTATTTGATTTGTAAGAATATCGTATGGTGTGTTATCGCTCAAGCGTAACGCACCGAAGGGAATAACTAGGGTTTTCGTTCCGAGAAGAGGCTGTGCCTTCGGCAGGCTACGCCAACGCCAACGAATAAATCTCATGAATCATTTAGGATTGCCATATCACTTCGCTGTCAACTGTCAAGTGTCTAAGAAATTACTTGAATTTGTGAACCTTTGCTTGTCTTGTGTACTTCGATTCGGGTTTGGAAGGCTTCGCGAAATTGGGGCATGTGAGTGACAGTGAGGATGCAGGCAAAGTCGGCAGAAATGGCGTTGATGGCTGCTATTAGGCGATCGCATCCTTCGCGGTCTTGGGTGCCAAATCCTTCGTCTACGATGAGCATCTGGAGTGGTGTCCCAGCGCGTTGAGAGAGGAGTTTGGCAAGTGCGAGGCGGATGGAGAAGTTGATCCGAAAGGCTTCGCCGCCAGAGTATGTTTCGTAGGATCTGGTGCCGTTAGCGTCACCGATGACGATATCTAATGTGTCGATGAATTTAGCATTTTTGATATTTGATTTTTTGGTTCGACTGGCTTTGGTGGCTTTTTGAGTGATAAATTGAACGTGAAATTGATTGTTACTAAGTTTGGAGAGGATTTGATTACTTTCGGCTTCGAGTTGGGGTAGGACGTTTTCGATGACTAGTGCTTGGATGCCGTTTTTGCCAAAAGCTTTTCCGAGTTCATCATAAATTTTGTATTGGGTTTTATAAGTATCGAGTTGCTGCTCTTGCGATCGCAGTTGCTCTTTAATATTATTTAGTTGAGTGAGCTGTTGTTCTAGGCTACCTAAGATCGAGAGATTGGTATCTAGTTGTTGGCGACGTTGGATGAGCTGTTGTTCGATCGATCTAATTCGTTCGTCAGTATCGGGGACTTTGGCAATCTCGATCGCGATTCGATCGATATCTAGGATTGATTTTTGGCGATCTTCTAAATTTTGTAGCTCGTTAGCTGCTAATATTTTTAGACGAGCGAGGATTTGGGGATGAGTTTGTTTTGCTTGGTGTAGTTCTTGATATTGCAGTTGAATCGATTGCGATTGACGGAGGTTGGTAGAGACTTGATTGTGATGGTTGCGATCGTATCCTAATTCTTCAATTTGGCGGATGATTTCTGTCAGCTCGATCTGTACATCTGAATTAGTTTGAAGTTGAATAATTTCCTCTTCGATTTTGGCAGTCTCGACTAGTAATTGACTCTTGCGATCGATTAGTTGTTGCTGCTTGCGTATAGCATCTTTAATTCGTTCTTGCTTGATTTCTGCCCAGCGTAATTTATCAACATCACCTCGGGCGAGAGCATGACTCTGTTCGCTATAGCTAGTTGCTGCTATTTGGACTATTAAATCTTGCAATTGAGATTGTAATTCACTTGCATAACTTTTAGATTCGATCGCTATTTCGATCTGAGATTTTTCGATAGCAATTTCTTGAAGATTTACTTTCAATTCATCGAGCGAATCTAGTTGTGCTTGCAATTTACCTCGCTGTTCCCGCAGACTTTCCGATCCGGCTAGTTCGCGCTGTAGCTGTTGATACTCCGCGACTAGAGCTTGACGTTCTTGGGTATAGCGCGATTGCTCTTCCTGGGTGGCTGAAATCTGTTGCTCGATATTTCCGCGTTCGCTTTTGGCACTACTCAATACGTGTTGCCAATGATTTTCATCTAATGGTAAGTCGCATACGGGGCAACTGGCATTAGGAATCTCTAGCAGCTCTAATTTTCGATCTAGTTCTACTAATTGCCGTTGATAATTGCGAGTGTCTGCTTCCAAGCGTTGGAGATTCTCTTTCTTGACTAAACCTTTATCTTCAATCCGCTTTTGATAGACTTTTTTACGATCTAGTTCAGTAATTTGTAAGTCTAATAAATTTAATCGATCGACAATCTGAGGATACTCATCAGTTTTAAGTTTGACTTGCCGCTCTCGCAAGATTAGCTCATTTAATTTAGCTTGGATTTTTGCTGTCTCTCGATCGATCTTACTCTCTAATAAAACTCGCTCTTGTTGGAGTGGTAATACTTCGGCTTGCAATCGATCCAATTCGATCGATCTCTGGCGACAGATTTGCAATTGAGCCATTGCTTTAGTCACATCTCCCGACGTGGCTAAAATATCGATTAGTTCTGGCTCTTGCTGAATGACTAAAGCTAACTCGGCTTGACTTTTACCCAGGCTTAACTGTAACTGTCGATCTTTTTGAGCCAATTGTTGCTGCAATGCTTGGAGTTTTATCTGGAGCTGTCGATCGAGATCGAACTGCCGATCCAAAATCTCTACCTGTTGCTGTAAACTGAGATAAGCTTGGTAAGCGATCGAGATTTCATCGCTGCGAATTAGTAAACTGTCCAAGCGATTTCGATCGATCGTCAGGAGCTGAATATCTGCTTGAATTTGGACTGATGCTTGAATTAATTCGCGATCGCGTTTTTGCTCCCATACTAACTGTTGTTGCCAAGTCTCGCGCTGTCTGGCAATAGTTTTAAAACTTTCTAATTCCTGCTCCTCAACATTTTGGGCTTGCTGCAATTGAGTAATTTGTACCTTTACATCATCGCGCTGTAGGGTAATCCCCTCAATTTGAGTCAATTGCAACCGATCCTCCGCCAAACTTTCCGTCAATACCTCCACTTGGAGTTTATATTGCTTGGCTGACTCCTTGGCTTTATCTGCTAATTGCTCGTAGCGATCGAGCTTCAATAAATCTGCTAAGATCTGCTTGCGATCGGTTGGCTTTTTGAGCATAAACTCATCAGCTTTGCCCTGACGTAAATAGGCAGAATTAATAAAAGTATCGTAGTCAATTTTCAGATAGTCATCGATCAATGCTTGGGTAGAACGAATCCCTTTTTGGGTGAGCGTGCGAAACTGTCCCCCACTCGTCTGAATCTGAAACTCCAATCCCCCGTTTCCATCGCGCTGACGGGTGCGAATAATCCGACAAGTCTCACCGTGCATCCCAAAGGTAAAATCCACCCGCACATCCATCGCCCCTGCACTAATCGCATCATCCTCACTCACCGCCCGACATTCACCCCAAATTGCCCAGGTAATCCCTTCTAGGAGCGAAGATTTGCCCGCACCATTGGCACCGCAAATACAGGCGGTATGCAGCCCTGTAAAGTCCAAGCTGGCTTCACTGTAGCTGAGAAAGTTCTTGAGTGATAGTTGCAAAGGAATCATAATCAAGCGCGGAAAGGGACTTCACCTACCCTCTAGGATAGAGAGTTTTGGGGCATTTGTGGTATTTTTGTGCTAGTTAAACAGTAGGGATTGACACTCCTTTGGGGGACATCGTTGTTTTATAAAATCGTGCGGTACAATACAGAGTGATAGGATCAGCGGCACGATTGTGGGAGGAAGTTGCTTTGGATGAGTTACGAACGGCTTTAGAACTGGCTACCGAAGACGAATTACAGCAATTAACTAGGATTCTCTTTAGCCGTAAGTTCAATCCTTTAGACTACGTACGTACCCCAGATCTGGTAGAGATTCAGAGTCAAGATCGAGATAGTTGGTTAGATACGATCGAGGATCGGTTTCGATTTTTGGCGGCGGATGGCATCACTGTCTTACAAGGGCGCACTCAAGGAGTCAGCTATCGCCAAACATTGGTGCAAGTCTGTCGATATCTCAAGATCCCTTATTCCAAGCAACTCAGTACCACAGATCTCGAATCAGAAGTTTTTTTGCATCTGATGGGCAAAAGTTGGCACAAATTACCGTCTGGAGATCGGGATGCACTGACAGTTAGAGTCCAGAAATCTCTAGCAAATACCCGTTTCGACCAGCCTTTACCAGCACATATTCAGCACGATCCAATTAAACTAATCCTAAAAGGTAGTGGCGCGATCGCGGTAAGTTCGGTAATTAAACCGTTAGTTCTCCATCAAATCGCCCGTCAATTTGCTTTTCACTTTGCTAGCTATGAAGTTGCTAAACAAACCCTAATTCGGGGCGGACTCGCAGCTACAAGCCAGTTGCAAAGCTACATATCTCTCTATATGGCAAAACGCGGTATGCTGCTCTCCACCACCCAGCAGGTGGCTGTACGTGGTGTTTTTACCATTTTAGGCCCAGCGATGTGGGGCTGGTTTTTTGCGGATCTGGGCTGGAGATCGATTTCGACTAATTACGGGCGGATTATTCCCACGATTGTGGCATTGGCTCAAATCCGATTGACTCGTTCGACTGATTGGGAACCAGCTTATAGTTAGATCTGTATAGCAGCTAATTTTTGGCGAAATTAGTTGGGGGTATCCCCTAAGTTCGATCGTCGATTTGCTCCAAATACCAGTCACTAAAACGATTTGAGAGCTGTTTACAAGAATTAGCTGCGGGGAAGTTCGTTCGAGTAACTTAGATCTAGACGAACTTTTCACCCCTGAGCTGGGTTGCCATTGCCGATCGTATGACCAATTTACCATTTGACCCGCAGACATTACCGACATTAATCGCACAGGGTTACATTATCAGCCAGACTCATCCTAGTCTACCGCTGACGATTTATAATTATACAGCCAAGGCTCAATTCGATCGCTATTGGGTAGATGCAACGCTACACTGTCGGGGATTGGTGCTAGATGACCATTATCGATCGATCGCCAGACCATTACCCAAGTTTTTTAATCTCAGTGAATATCAGGGCACGATTCCCGATGGGGTGCCAAATATCTACGAGAAGCTAGATGGATCGTTAATTATTCTGTTTGACTACCAAGGGCAATGGGAAGTCGCTTCTAGGGGCAGTTTTGCATCGGAGCAAGCACAAATGGCACGAGTATTACTCGCCAATTATCAAGCCGATCTGGAGACACTCGATCGAGAGTACACCTATTTGTTCGAGATTATCTATCATAGCAATCGGATTGTGGTGGACTATGGCTCTGCACAGCGATTGGTGCTACTCGCGGCGGTACGTACTCAGACAGGAATAGAGCTAGAGCATACCCAGGTAAATTGGAGCGACATCGCCCAGACTTATCCAGTGACGACTCTCCCCGAATGGCTCAAATCTATTGACGAAACTCAAGCCGAGCTACACAACCATGAGGGATTTATTCTCAAATGGTCGAATGGTTTTCGACTCAAATATAAGCTAGCTGATTATGTCCGGCTCCACCGCATCATTACTAGAGTCCAAGCCAAAGATATCTGGGAATGTCTCAGCCAAAATCACAATCTCGACCAGTTTCTCGATTCTGTTCCCGATGAATTTTATAACTGGGTGAAAGATACCAAGCTAGAGCTAGAAACTAAATATCAAGCAATTGAAACCGAATGTCAAAATGCTTTTCAGGATTTAGGCAATCGAAGAGAGACAGCAATGTATTTTCAAACCCAAACATATCCTGGCGTATTGTTTCTCATGTTGGATAAAAGAGACTATAGCCAAGTCATCTGGAAACTGATTAAACCTGGCTACGAGCGTCCATTTCGCTCTAGTGGCGAAGAATAAGTAACCTCATTCATTCATCCTCCAAAATCCAAAATCCAAAATCATCCATGTCACTCAAACTCATCCTAACTAAAGGCTTACCCGCTAGCGGTAAAACAACCTGGGCTAGAGAATATATACAAAAACATCCAGAAACTGCCAATATCTGTAAAGACGATCTGAGATTACAACTCAGCGGTACCAACAAACGCGAAAAACGAATTATCAAAGTCCGCGACTTGTTGACAGAACATTATTTCGAGCAAAGTTATTCGGTGATTTGGTCTGATACCAATCTCAATCCAGTTCATCTCAGACGAGCGACTGAATTAGCCACACAATATCAGGCTGAACTCGTGCTCAAAGATTTTACAGATGTATCGTTGGCTGAATGTATCCGTCGCGATTCGATCCGATCGAATTCTGTCGGACAAGTGGCGATCGAGCAGATGTATTATGATTACTTACATTTACCAGAGCCATCACCAGCGATCGATCCACTACTCCCAAACTGCTATTTAGTAGATATCGATGGTACTCTAGCAATCAATCATACTCGTTCTCCATTTGCGTGGGATCGAGTCCATGAAGACGCGCTCAATCCAGCCGTAGCGATGACGATCGAGAAATTGGGACAAGATACTAATATTATTCTATTATCCGGTCGATCGAGTGTTTGCTACGATCTTACTGTCGCGTGGTTGAAACAATATCAGATTAACTATACAGATTTATTCATGCGTCCGGCTAACGACCAACGCCCCGATGATGTGCTTAAATCCGAATTATATGATGTTAATATTCGCGATCGCTATAATGTAATTGGCGTAATTGACGATCGACCAAAAGTGTGTAGGATGTGGCGAAGTTTGGGTTTGAATGTCTTTCAAGTGGGGAATCCCGACTATGAATTTTAAGTGTAATCGAGCGGCTCCAATTTTTGTAACTTAAAAACTACTATAAAGAACTAGCAATGTGGTATAAAAAAAGTATATTGAGAGTAGAGATAGAGCCGAACAAGTAGGGAATAATAAACAAGATTAGATATATTTGTCCTGACAAATTGTCTTCCTTGAAGTAATCTTGACAAACCTACCACTTATGTCGGACTCACAGATCGAGTTGAAATCTGCACAAACACTAGATTTACCCAGGCATCAAGTCAACACAAAAGTCCAAAAATTGTGTCAACAGGGTAACGACAGTGCGTTTAGAGGCGAACACCAACAAGCGATCGAATTCTATCATCAGGCAATAGCACTCGATCCTAACTTGGTATTGGCTTATTGCGATCGAGCTGGATCGTTACTGGCATTAAAAGATTATCGACAGGCGGAACTCGACTACAAAACAGCACTCAGGCTCAGTCCAGCGTTAGCGATCGCTGATGGCGGATTGGCGCGGGTGTATTATGCCCTCAGTAAGTATCCAGCGGCTTTAGTTGCTTGCAATTTGGCAATTCAACGCGATCCTCAAAATTTAGATTTTTATCACTGTCGCGCTCTAATTAACAAAAAACTCCAGGATAATCAGAGTATCCTGTTCGATTGTAAGTATATCCTCGAACAACAGCCCAGTGACATTTCAGCCCGCTGGTTAAATGCCCGCGCTCATTTTCAGCTCGGTAACTATCAACTAGCAATCTTTAACTTTAATCAGTATCTAAACATCCGAAATGATGACTTTTATGCTCATTATTATCGAGGTATCTGTTATGAAAGATTGGGCAATCTCGCTCAGGCATCGAGCGATCTCGATCGGGCGATCGATCTCAACAACAAGTTGGCAATCTTGTTCCGCAGACGCGGACGGATCCGACAGCAACTAGGTGATTTTACTGGTGCGATGGCGGACTACGATCGGGCGATCGATTTAGATCCTCACATGGCACAGGCTTATGCAAATCGCGCTGATATCTATATCAGTCGCGGGGACTATCCCAGAGCGTTGATGCAGTCCAATCAAGCCATCCACTTCAATCCTCAGCTCGTAAGTGCTCACTATCAGCGGGGCGTAATCAATACTGAAGTTGGCAATCTTCATGCCGCGCTCGCTGATTATCACCGTCTGATCCAGATCGATCCGCAGGATCTCAACGCTTATATCCAACGGAGCTGGATCTACTTTCGACATGGTGAATACCCCGCAGTGATGCAAGACTGCGAAACGGTGCTAAGTGCCGATCGCAACTCGGTTCCTGCCAATTATTTATTGGGGGTAGTGCAATCTTTGTCAGGCTTTAAACAAGAGGCGATTTTTAGTTTTACGAAGGTGATGGATTATCACCCTAGCTTCATTTGCGCTCTTTATCATCGGGGACTATTGCAGTACGATCTCAAAAATGTCGAAAAAGCGATGAGTGATTTTCAGCTAGCCCAAGAAATTCAAAGTCAAGGCTTAGATTGTACTGCCAAGCGCGACGAAACTGGACTGTACGCCGAAGGGTTAGCTTTGTACCACATGGGGCACCCAGCTACCGCCAGAGTCATTCTACAGCAAGCAGCGTTAGTCGCTCAAAAGCTCAAAAGTGCTGTTTTTTATCAACAGATTACATTCACGATCGAAGCTCTAGGTATGGATTGATTCGTCCGATCTGGAGCGGGAAAAAGCCGATGTTTACTTCAAGAACCCATTTGAGATCTTTTCAGGAGGAGAATCGACCGCCGCTTAGGCGACGCGCAAGCTTCGAGTGCGACCTGAACTGGTCATTTAGTCCGTGGAGCCTTCTCCACTAGAGGATTCACACCCTCTACCCCTATGTAAAAGACTTAGAAATAAGTTCGGTCACGGTCAAGTAAGTAATGAAAAAACCGGAGTGCAGACCACAAAAGTAATCGATCCGGCTAGCCTAAAGCGGTATCGAAGCTAAGGGGAGTTTTCTCATAATGAATTAACGTGAACTGTCGTTAAACTACGTGATTGCGCCAAGAGCCAAATCAGGCTGACAGGCTCTAACCAAAAGGTAAGTAGGTAGTTTTAATGTTACGAAGTCATTAAAACGTGTGAATATGAACCCTACCGTAGAAAAGACAGCATTTAACAGAAAACGTCACACTAAATGGCGCAACAGGGTAAACCCTACAAAGTCTAGATGAGGTTGAATACCACTAGTAAGTCCAAGGTAACGAAGACATAAATCTTTGGAGGGTAGAGGACGTGCGTAAAAAGCGAATGCCAGTCGGTAATCGACTGGATAGAGGCGATAAAACTGCCTCTGACCGAAAGGGAGAGCCGACTTACTCTGGGTCTTATGAGCAAGAAACTAGAAGTCAGAAACTAAATTCAAGGACAAGTTAGATGTCGTACACCAGTACAACAAACGGACCAAG
>ENA-OBIO01000724-OBIO01000724.1-metagenomes-genome-assembly--contig:-NODE-724-length-15675-cov-4.01498_pt1 | contig 15675 bp, 15 predicted proteins | sample MGYA00153383_OBIO01 | MGnify analysis MGYA00153383 | reverse complement strand
AGCGACTTATTGCGCAGAGCCAGTTCGGCGTCCACCACTATCCCAGCTCCCACGAGCATCTATGGGGCGACAAAGTTGGCGCAGGAGCACCTTCTTTCCGTGTGGTCGTCCTCCCACGATTGCGATCTAACTGTGCTTCGACTCCAAAACGTCTACGGACCGGGACAATCGTTAGCCAACCCCTACACGGGGATCGTGTCGCTGTTTTCCCAGCTGGCGGAAGAGAAACGTTCCATTCCACTCTTCGAGGACGGGAATGTCGTTCGCGACTTTGTCTACATTGATGATGTCGTATCCGCTTTCGCGGCCGCATTGTCAGGATGGCACGCGTTTGGACCATACGACATCGGGTCCGGAATCCCTACATCGTTGCTCAGCATCGCCAGCACGATTGCGAACTACCATGATGCGCCAGCGCCGACCATCACGGGCGCTTTCCGCGACGGAGACGTCAGATACGCGGCGGCAACACTCGAGCTCAGCACCGCTGGACTCGGATGGGCTCCGCGTTGGCGACTAGTGGATGGTGTTGCAGCTCTACAAGACTGGATCGGAAGCCAATCAGTTCGCATCGAATCCGAAGGACGAGCAATTGTCGGAGAGTCTGGAAGTCATTGATCCCCATGTCGGAATGAGGAAAGTCGGTTTTATCAAACTTGACCACTCGGCGATCTTCGGTGTGATCTAACCATCGCGCGACGTGGCCCCGTCGAGATGAAGAGTGCGGCCACCCCGCATATTGCTGCGAAGGTCGCTGCGATGAGCAGCGTTCCGCCGGGCGGATTCCAGTTCGGGTCTAGGAGCATTCGCTTCCATGACGCTCCATTTCCGCCGAGCCCAACACTGTATCGCTTGAGCGTATTGATGAAGGCGTACAACTCACTGGCAAACCACAAGGTCGCGATTACGCGGATAAAACGGCCCACCGTCCTCGTTTCGAGCCTGGGGAGTTGATCCGAGAGGGCAGCGGCGAGTCCCACCATCAAGCAAACGAAGAGGGGGAGCGCGTAGCGTCCCTGCCAGATAATTCCTCCTCTGGTGACATAGATGGCTTGCAGCGTTGGGGGCAGTAGCGTCAAGCACGTGAAGAGGGAAATGGCAAAGACGAGGAGCCGGCCTCGGAGTGCCACACACGCGGCGACAACCAGACTGCCGATGAAGAACGACCACACAAAAAAGACGGCGGGTGGCGCCGGTGTGTCGAGCCAACCGAACACACCAACGTAACCTTGCCCGTAGTCGAAGGTGCCCGCGAAGATCCGGGCGAATCCTCTCAGTGGAGATGCACTGACGCTCGATCCGGCGACCGGAGATGTCGACGACGTTTGTGCTGTCCCGAGCGAGTTTGAGAGAAGAGTCCACAGGAGTGCGGCCACTGTGGACAGTGCAACGCCAAAAACAGTGATCTGTACCGGCCGACATCGCATCAGTTGTTGGATCTGAGACGAGTTGGAGAGAATCAACGGAACCAGCAAAGCGATAGCAACCCACAGAGGAGAGATCCCCCGCATGTTCGCGGCGACGGACGCGGAAACCAGCACGATCATTGAACGAAGGAAAAGCTGAGACTCAGAGGGGTATTTTACGATTCCCAGCATCCCCACGAACGCAGCAAGGGTTGCGGTGATCTCCAAGGCGTTGGGGTTCATCACTGCATCAAGGAAAAAGACCATTGGTGTGAGCGCGGCCGCGAATCCCAGGAGCGGAAGAGTTCGTCGATGCCAGGTGGAAATGATCATGAATGCCAGAGCGAGGAAGAGCGAGCAAAGAATTCCGCTGACGAATCGCATGGCGTAGACGCCGGAGACTGTGGTGAAGATCAGGGAAGGCCACCCAACTAACGCGTAATACAGAGGATTGTAGAGTCCTGCCGTGGTCACACTCGTCACTGTGCGATCACCGTCCGAGCGAATCGCGACTGCACAGTCGGCCGTCACCGTGACAGCGTAGGCAAAACAAGCCTGGCTGTTCGTATGGGAGATATACGCAGGAACGTTTACGCTTGTGCCGCCCTCAGCGGCTGGCCCTGCAACCTGGCCGCGCACAACGGCCGCCGCTTTGATGATGTGCGCGGGTTCATCGGGTCCGCCGGAGATGGGGGTCGCTAGTGACCAGACGCCGGTTATCAAGGAGAGAACCACCCAGCAAGCCGCGAAGGTTTTCCATCGCGAACGACTTGAAAGGCACCGAAGCGTGAACCCAGGAGAGGCCGACCTGCGCGGTTTCACACTGTCGAGCGATCAGTCAGCATGGCTCGAATACTATCGCGACCTACGAACCCGCGAGTTCGGAAGACACCATGATACCGACTAGCTCAGGAAATGAAACGCTTGGCTCCCAGCCGGTTTGCCGGAGTTTTGAGGGATCCCCAACCAAGTGACGGGGGTCGGCAGGTCGGTAGAGCTGTGGATCGATGATCACTCGGCGCTCCCAGTCGGAGATTCCGACTGCGCCGAAGGCCTCTGCCACAAACTCGCGGACCGAGTGGGAAACTCCGGTTGCAACGATGTAGTCGCCGCTTTCTGCTTGCGAGACGATGCGGATCATCGCGTCGACATAGTCTGGAGCGTAGCCCCAGTCTCGTTGCACGTCGATGTTGCCCAGGGTGATGGTCTCTTGCAGACCGACCGAGATTCTTGCGACGGCTTTCGCTATTTTGCGAGCGACGAATGCCTCCGGCCGACGAGGGGATTCGTGGTTATAAAGTACTGCTGAGCTCACGTACATACCGCGAGCGCGGTACACACCGGCCATTTCGTGGGCGAATGTCTTGGCGGCTCCGTAGGGGGTGACCGGCTGCCAGGGAGTGTTCTCAGTTTGCGGAACTTCAGTGGTATCGCCGAAGATCTCGGCACTCGACGCCTGCAACATCCGCACGTCGCGACCTAATCGCTGCGAAAGCTTCCACGAAGCCTCCAGCAACCGAATCGGGCCGACGCCGAGAACATCCGCTGTCTCAGCCGGCTCGTCCCAGGAACGGGCCACTGAAGTGTTGCCAGCGAGATTGAAGACCAGTGTCGGCTCGGTTTCGTCAACCAGGTTTCGAATTTGCACGGCGCTTTGTAAATCGGCGACGTGAGCGGTGACCGAAGGGAATTGTTCGAGGAGGCGCCGGGCTCCGTCCACGGAGTGACACATGCCGTGAACCTCGTGGCCTGCCGCGAGTAGTTTGTCAACGAGATAGACGCCGTCTTGACCATTCGCCCCGGTGATGAGGGAACGCTCAGTCATGCCATGCTCCGATACACAACGATGTGAACATCGCGACATCGCTCCCAAGTGAAATTCTGAACCTGTCGAGCGCCCCGCGAAGCGAGATCGACGTTTCGAACGAGCGCCTCGAGAATGCCCGAGGCAATGGCCTGGGGGTTGAGCGCATCGAAGAGCACGGCAGCATCACCGCACACCTCCGGAATCGAGCCGGCGTTCGAAGCCGCCACCGGGCAGCCGGATGCCATTGCTTCGAGGGGCGGCAGCCCGAATCCTTCATAAAGGCTCGGAAATGCGAGCACTCCGGCCGAACGGTACAAGGCCTTCAGCTCGTCGTAGCTCACGAGGCCTTTGCGATCCACCCAATCAGGCAGTGCCCCAAGACTTTCGAGACCTCCACCGGTTAGGACCAGTCGTATGTTGGGTATCTGATTGCGAACCATTGACATCGCTTCAATCAGGCGCGCGTGATTCTTGTGTGGCCAGCCTCGGGCTGGATAAAGCACGAAGTTGTCGCGCGGCCCCGAATTGGGGACGAATTCCGTCGGATCGACACCGAGGTGAGCGACGTAAATCTTCTCCGAAGAGAGTCCGAGTAGCTCGACCATCCGCTTTTTCGCGAACTCGCTGATCGTGATCACCGCGTCTGCGCGTCGAGCGGCACCCTCATAGAAATGCTGACGGTAAATGAGCTCAGCTCGGGAGAATAAGTGCGGCAAATCGAGGTGTTGCACGTCCAAAAGCGTCTGCACGAAGGCCTGCGAGCGTTTGGGGCGTGGAACGGGCACTGTGAATGGGAAATGCACCACCTGCGCGCTCGCCATCTGCCGTCGAATTGCAGGGCCGAAGATCGTCGAACTGGCGACCGCGCGAAGCCGCGCCGCAGTCGATCCGCCACCACGTGTCTCACCGATGACTCTTTCATCAATCCCTTGGCTGAATCCCCGCGCGCTAGATGGCACATAGGCAGTCGCCCTCACACCGTTCGCGGTTGCTAGCTGGCGCGTGAGCTCACGAGCATAGGTCTCGCTGCCACCCATTCCCCCAGGTACCAGTGTGAGCATCGACAGCGCGACGTCAATCATCGACGACCGCTCAACAACGGCGGGCCTCAGGAGGATTGGACACAGTCAACGTAACGCGTTCCCCCGAGCTCGAGGGCTCTGATGTCGGCATCGACCATGATCTGCGCGAGACGCGGAGTGAGGATGGTCGGAGACCATCCCAGTTGGTCGCGGGCCTTCGAAGGGTCGCCAATAAGCGAATCAACCTCGGTGGGGCGCAGGTATCGATCATCGAACTTTACAAATTTCTGCCAGTCGAGACCGGCATGGCGGAAGGAAAGCTCAAGGAAATCCTTGACCGTGTAAGCGGTGTTCGTTGCGACGACGAAATCGCCCGGAGTGTCACTTTGGAGCATCCGCCACATTGCTTCTACGTACTCCGGGGCATAACCCCAATCGCGCACTGAATCCAAGTTGCCCATGAAAAGATCCGATTGAACTCCGGCGGCGATCCGGGCCACGGCACGCGTTATCTTCCGGGTGACAAAAGTGTCGCCACGACGGGGTGACTCGTGATTGAATAAAATTCCGTTTGATGCAAACAGTCCATATGCCTCGCGATAGTTCCTCGTTATCCAGTAGGAATACAGTTTTGCGACTCCATAGGGACTTCGTGGGTAAAACGGCGTGTGCTCGTTTTGTGGAGGGGGAGTAGCACCAAACATTTCGGAGCTGGACGCCTGGTAGAAGCGGGTCTCAAGGCCGATTGCGCGGATCGCTTCCAGCAAGCGGATGGTGCCAAGGCCGGTGACATCCGCGGTGTACTCGGGCTCATCAAAGCTCACTCTCACATGAGACTGGGCAGCGAGGTTGTAGACCTCGTCCGGCTGGATTTCACCTAAAAGGGTAACAAGCCGCGAACCCTCGGTGAGGTCGGAGTAATGAAGAAAAAGGTTCGGGTGGGGCGTATGTGGATCCTGGTAAATATGGTCGATGCGATCCGTGTTGAACGTCGATGAACGGCGGATGAATCCATGGACTTGATACCCCTTGCTGAGAAGCAATTCGGCAAGGTAGCTTCCATCCTGCCCGGTGATACCCGTGATGATCGCTTTTTTCGCCGCGACCTCCACCATGTGATCTACTCCGATTTGTGTGACAAATTGCGACTGGATCGAACTCGAGACCGACGATTGAGCCGCCATGAGCTTAGCGCAGGTGCCACGGCAGTCCGCGCCTACAGCGCGCGCGCCCGCGCGTCCACGCGACTGGCCGCAAACGCGGAGGCCCATCGGATCGGCCGATGCCACAGCACACAAAAGAATTGAATTGGTTTCGGTAGGTAGCGCCGCTTAACGGACTCTGCCTCCCGGCTCGAGTCCAGCCTGTTAGCCACCGTGAGCGAGTCTGGGTGCCACCGAAACGCTGAGACGGCACTACGAGTCCAGGCGAAGGAACCGAGCTTACGAAGCTTGAGAAACGCATCCAAATCCATCGTGTACTTTAGGCTCGTATCGAACCCACCGATCTTCTCCAGAGCATCGAGCTTGATCAATGTGCCTGGATGCGGAATGAGGTCGGGCCCCCAGGCGAGCAGTAACGTCGCGAGCCGACCCGCGTTGCTGATCGTGATGGTGCGGCCCTTCGGGTCGATGTATTCGCAACCGCCAAAGGCGAGTACAGCGCGAGGTTTCGTTTCGATCAGAGACCGCAGGAGCGCGAGGCCACCCGGTCGAAAGAGATCGTCGTCGCCAACCCAGGCGTAGTACTTTTCCGTCGAGCGTGCAGCGAGACCGCAGTTAATCGCTGCCGAGATGCCCTCCCTCGGATCATCAACGATGACGGCACCCATGGATTCGGCCAACGCACGCGCCTCAATCGCGCGGGGCGGCGCAACTACAACGAGGGTCAATTCGAGGTGGGCACGCTGTTGATTTACGGACTCGATGCTGAGCCGCAGGGTGTCTAGACGGTCACCAAGAGTCGGAAGGACTACCAGGACCTCGGGTGCGGTCATCGGTCTATCTTTCTAGATTGCTACGATTCTCGGACTGCTAACTGCGCGGCTCCCAGGAATGGCCGTTGATTGCTGAGATTTGAACCAAGTTTAAAGGCAGCCTAATCGTAACGAGAATTCACATCGGAGAACCGTTGGAACCGCTTGATAGGAGCGCGCGAATCTACGTAGCGGGCCACCGTGGACTGGTTGGCTCGGCTGTTTGGCGATATCTCACTGAGAAAGGGTTTTCGCATCTCATAGGAAGAACTTCTATCGAGTTGGATTTGCGAGAGCGGAGCGCTGTCTTCAATTTCTTTAAGGAAGAGCGCCCGGAAGTTGTAGTCGACGCGGCCGCGCGCGTCGGCGGGATCCACGCGAATGATACGTTCTCGGCTGATTTCTTGAGTGAAAATCTTCAGATTCAGGTCAACGTCATGGATGCGGCGAACGAAGTCGGTGTCGACCGGCTGCTGTTTCTGGGGTCTTCCTGTATATATCCGAAGTTCGCCGAACAGCCGATCAAGGAATCTTCGCTGCTGACAGGCGTACTCGAGCCGACAAACGATGCCTATGCGATAGCGAAGATCGCGGGAATAATGCAAGTGCAGGCTTATCGTAAGCAATATGAGCGTCACTGGATTTCTGCGATGCCCACAAATCTATATGGCCCTGGCGATAACTTTCATCCGGAGAATTCCCATGTTCTCCCGGCTCTTCTCCGACGCATCCACGAGGCGAAAAGGCAGAACGCTCCCGAAGTCGTGATTTGGGGATCGGGCATGCCACGTCGTGAATTCCTTTACGTGGAAGATCTCGCGAAGGCGTGCCTGTTTTTACTCGAAAACTACGACGATGCTCAAACCATCAATGTCGGAGTTGGCCAAGATCTGACGATTCACGATCTCGCGGTGCTCATCGCCGCTGCAGTGGGGTACCAGGGCGCGCTTCGTCAGGATGCCTCCAAGCCTGATGGCACGCCGCAGAAGCTTCTCGATGTAAGTCGCCTGAACGAGATCGGTTGGCGAGCCACTACCGATCTGCGCGATGGAATCGCCAGTACCTACGAGTGGTACTTGAATCACTTCGACAGCCTTCGAAAGAGTTAGCGCTGACCCTCGTTGGTACTATCTGTCTATGGTCAGCACCTTCCAAAAGACGCTCGTGGTAATACCAGCGTTGAACGAAGAAGAGAGCGTCGGGGCAGTAGTGCTCGAGGTGTTCGAGAAGCTACCGGGCATCACCTGCCTCGTCGTCGATGACGGGTCTTGGGACTCAACGGCTATTGAGGCTCGCTCGGTCGGTGCGTTGGTCGCGCAACTGCCTTTTAATCTCGGAGTTGGTGGTGCTATGCGGGTGGGTTTCCGCTATGCCCTCGACCATGGTTTCGACAACGTGGTCCAGGTGGACGCTGACGGTCAGCATGACCCTGCCTGCGTTGTTGCATTGCTGCGAAATCTCAAGAACGCGGACCTGGTGCTTGGAGCTCGATTTGCTGGGGAAGGGGACTACTTCGTGAAGGGCCCGCGACGTTGGGCGATTCTGTTGTTATCCCACTTCCTTAGCCGCACCGCCCACACGAAGCTCACGGATACCACTTCCGGATTTCGGCTGAGCGGTCCTCGCGCTGTGCGCCTATTTGCCGAACACTATCCAGCGGAATATCTCGGAGACACCATCGAATCACTTGTGATCGCTGCACGAGCCAAATGTGTCATTGTGCAGGTGCCCGTTGCGATGCGCGTGCGATCAGGCGGCCGTCCGTCGCAGCATCCGGTCAAAGCCGCGGTATATCTTGCCCGTGCCGTACTCGCTCTATCCTTCGCGCTAATGCGACCGCCGGTCCGGCTCAAAGAAGTGGTGGCGTCCGCGACATGACCGTAGCGTCCCACATCTTTGGAGTTCTTTCAGCCCTTCTCACTCTTGCAGTGGTGATCGAGATGCTGCGGCGTCGTCGGTTGCGCGAGCGCCATGCCGTCTGGTGGCTGATCGCTGGGACTCTCGCCCTGTTGATCGGGGTTTTCCCAACAACGTTGGTGTGGGCCGCACGCCTCGTGGGTGTGGCTATCCCTCTGAACCTGGTGTTCTTCGTCAGCGTTGCGGTGCTTTTCCTCGTGTGTATCCAGCACAGCGTGGAACTCACCGTGCTTGAAGCTAAGACCCGGACTCTCGCCGAGACAAGCGCGCTGCTTGAGATGCGTATTGGGGTGCTCGAGGCGCAGATGCGCGAATCGGAAAGCAATCGGTCGCAGGGGCTCGACCCTCACTAACTACTCTTGGGTCGGCCTGCGTTGCTCACCCAATCCTGCGCTCACAAGGTATGCACCGTGTATTACCAGCCCGACGATCGGACCTACTGTGAGGGCAGTGACTGTGCGACTTGCGAAATCGAGCGGCAATAACAGCGCAGCGATAGTGGTGAATGCGGCGGCAACCCAACCTGTGCTGTAGACAAAGTGTTTTGAGCGCGCAAGCAGTGCGGGGGCCGTGATGCACAGGGCAGTGACGAGCGCAGACGAGCAAGCCAGGATCGCAAAGAATGGCGCGTCCGGCTGGAGGGTATTTGGAAATATGAGGTGAAAGACGGTCGGGCCGAATAGCCATCCAGCGACAGCCAGTACGACCCCAGCCACAAACGTGACTCCCAACAGGCGAAAAAAATATGTCCAGAAGGTGCCAGCGTTGTCACGAAAGTGCACGATGAGATAGCTCTGCAGAGACAGGGCAACGACGATGAGCGGCGCGCGCGTGAGCGTGATTGCGACGATGAACATGCCGACGGTCGCCGGTTGCTCGGAATGTGATGTGAGACCGAGTAGCAGCGGGAACCCGGTGACCATGATTGCCGTTCCCGTGGCAGCGAGAACCGTACGCGCCACATTCCCAGCGAGCGCTCGATAGCCGTCATCGATCCGTGATCTCCCGACTATTGAGAGCCGGATAAATGGCCATAGCGTCAAGAGCGTCAACGGGAACGGAACAGCGACAGCCCACGCGAGCGCAACGATATTGTGCGTGAAGACCAGTGTGATCGACAGGAAAGCAACCCTGAGCAGCGCGTCGACCGTGATCATGAAGGCGAGGGGTATCCAGGCGATCACCCCGTACAAGGAACCGGCGAGCACCGCGACCATGACGTAGCTCGCCGCTCCGACCGCGAGCGGCAAGATCAAGCTCCAGCCTTCGGTCGGGAAGACGGATCGTTCCCAAAGCGGGGCCGTGCCGGCGATGGTAGCGAAAACTGCTAGCCCTGCGATGATCCCGAAACGACACGCTCGGAACGAACCGTCGATTATGCCCTCCCTGGCGGGCAAAGTGGCCCGAGTCACCTCTTGTTGGATACCTCCCAAAGCCCCGACGGCAAGGTAGACAGATGACCAGAAAACTGCGAAAAGAGCGTACTTTGCAAGTCCGATTTGATTCGGAATGAGGATAGTAACCGCGTATGAGGCAACACCGGCGATCGCTGTAGCCATGAGGATGATGGCGAATCCAGGGAGTTCTGGGGCCCGCCGCCCCGAGGGTGTCGCCTCAATCACTTTATTACTCTACCGGGGTGCCGGCATCACGCCTGCTTGGTGGCGAGTCGCTCTCCGTGAGGCTGGACAAGGTTCTGCAAAATATCGAGCCTTCCCAGGCTGGCGAATGTAGCGTGTCGGCGTTCTCGATTTATCGCGATGATCGATGCGATGTGACGTTGCCGCGGAGTTGAAGTGGGCGAGCTCGGTCTCGAGGATAGTTTTGTCGCGAGCGAACGCCACCACAGGCGGTGTACCGGCTGTGCCGAGCGATTGCATGCGACCGGCGAAACGCTCGAAGTGATCGGCGACAGAATCTTTTCGATCTCCTTGCGGCTTCAGTGCTCGTTGTTCCTGCCGTTGCAGTGTCGGATAGACGACGCCGATTAGATTCGAGTCGTGCTGGCGATGGTCGATGAGTGGTTGGTCGACGATATCGAGCCGACCGGTCGCCGCGGCAATGATGGCCAGCCATTCGTCCTGCACCCAGTCAGGCGAGAACGGTAGGGCGCTCCCGAGCAACCGGCTTCGTAACATCACGGTCGCACCGGTGACGAGGTGGCGCTTGAGGAGCATGGGGAAGCTGCCAGGTGAATCGATCCTCGCGAGGTCCGGTCCACTGACTTCGAGGGCTTCGAACAGCGTGCGGCCGAGCGGTGTGCCGTCCCGGTCGACCAGCCGAGCGTCACTGAGAAGGAGATCGAGCTCCGGGCATCGGTCGAATTCCGCTGCGGCGTGCGCGATGCGATCCTTTCGCCAAAGGTCATCCTGGTCGGAGAGTGCCACCAGTTTACCGCTACATGCACCCATCGCCCGTTCGAAGTTGCGGGTGACTCCGAGGGCTGGATCGTTCTACCACACAGTGATCGACTATCTGGATTGGCCGTTCTCGACAATTGAGCGGGTGACCCGAATCGTGCCGTCGGTGGAGGCATCATTCGAGATCACGATCTCATCGGGAGGCGTGGTTTGGTCGAGACTGCACTGCAACTGTGTCTCGATGAATTGCGCACCGTTGTGGGTGCGCAGCGCGACCGAGATCGTTACCTGTCGTTCCCGACTGGTGCGCGGGTAGCCGCAAACGCCTTCCGCCAACTCAACTCCCGTGACGCCTTGACCGAGCACACCACGAAGGTGAGCCAGCCGAATTCCACCAGAAGCGAGCTCTCCGCGAGCCCGCTCACGAGCAGCACCACCAGCACGAGCGCCGGCCAGGCGTAGACGAAGCTGCGCTGGCGGCAAGCGAGTAGCCAGGAGCGGATGAAGGCGAGCGCGACCATGAAGACGAAGGCGAAGAGACCGATAAGGCCGACCTGGAACCAGACGTCTAAGTAAGCGTTAAGGGCCGAAGACTGAAGCCCGTCGCGGATGTAAGTGAAGGGGGGAACGCCCTCCCACCAGTGACCGGCCCAACCCCATCCCTCGAGTTCGTGGATGGGGATCAACGCCCTGATAGGCCGCCAGACTGCAAGCCGCAGATTGACCTCGCTGCTGGCGCTGAGGGCATCGATGATCGGGGTGCGCAACCCCCAGGCGATGGCGCCAACCGTGATCGTGGACCCGAGAAGAATGAATTGCCAAATTCGTTTGCGCTCGGGGGAGACGCGGCGGAGCCCGTACAAGGCGAGGGTTGCAAGGATCACGACGACGAACGTTCCGAACGCGACAGGGGAGCGCGCGAACACGAGCGTCAGGCCGCCGAGCACCAGCGACCCGATCGCGAGGTTGCGCGGCACCGACCGGGTGCGAAGCTCCGTGCCGAAAGTGACGATCGCCACGAGGGTGACAATGCCGAGTTGGTTTCGTGTTCCGAAGATGCCCTGGATCGGCCCAAGTTCCCTGAGGCTGCCCTGGATACCGAGGAATCCGAGCGGGGTGTCGATGAGGATGCCGGAGAAGATTTCGAGAACAAGCGAGAGCACGAGTGCACCGCGCAGCACATTGCCAAACGCCCGCGCGATCTGGATGGTGTCGCGGATGAGGGCGACGTAGATTCCGAGCATCGTCACGGCGAGCAGGTAAAGGGCGCTGCCGATCGTCACCCAGTTGTACTCGCTCCAGAACAACGAAATTGTGGCCCAGCCGACAAACACGAGCAGGGATATCGGCAGCAGGCCGTGCCATTCGATCTCCTCGCGCCGGGCGATCAGAGAGAGCGAAGCCAGCACGACCAGCCCGGCGAGGATGGCCAGCCAGCCCGCCCAGCCGATCAGCTCCCTCAGAAGCAATGAGGCGGCGAGAGCCCCGATGATCGCCTGGGTGAGCGCGGCCGAAAACCGGGGGGAGCCGAGCATCTGCCGTGCGAGCTCGAATGCCGGATGCCGCGGTGGCGCCAGGCTCACCGGCAGACCCCGGTCATGAGCGGCCCTCTCTCATGGCCGGTTCCGCAGCGTCGCGGGGGACAGCTCGGGCTCGACGGGTTCCAGGCCGAGCGGGCTGGTCTTGGTCTTGACCGCCCAGATCACCAGCAGCATCAGCCCGCCCTCGAGCAAGATGCGACTCTCGGCGATGCTCTGCACTAACTGTGCCGTGAGCATGAGGAGGGGCAAAAGCGCAAGCCAACTGTGCGAGCCGGGGTCACCCCGCCCGGTGACGACGCGGTCGACGGCGAGGAGCCAGGAGCGCACGAGCGTCGCGAGCACGACAGCTCCGAACACAACCAGGCCGACTATCCCCAACTGCAGCCAGACGTCCAGCCACGCGTCATGGGCGTGGGGCGGTTGCACTCCGCCGGCCTTCTTGAGGGTGTTGAACGGGGCGATCCAGACGATCCAGTATCCGAGCCATCCCCATCCCGCACCGGGGCGTTGCTGGGCGAGCGTGATCACCTCGTGCCAGATAGTAAATCGTCCGGTGAAGTCCGAGCTCTTACCGAGTAGCCCGAGGATACGGCTCTGCGCGAGATCCGCGAGCACGGCGAGGGCGGCGACAACGAGGGTGATGCCGCCGTAGGTATACGCCCGCCCGCGCGGCGTGCGCGCTCGGCGCACGAGCAGCGCCGCGAGCGCAACGACGATAACCACGGCGAGGGCGACGAAGATGGTGGCCGACCGAGTGAGCCCGATCGTGACGAGAGCGACGGCGAGCCAGAACCAGCCCCATCCGCGTTTCACCGTCTTCGAGGCGAGCTGGATCGCAAAAACAATGAGCCCAAGCAGCGCGGCCATCGCCAGCAGGCTGGAATTGCCGACGATGCCCTGGATCTTGCCGAGGTCGAAGAGCAGGTCGCGCGACCAGTAGAGGAGCTTTGCCGGATTGCTTTCTGGCGTGACCCAGACCGGGTAGATCGGGTGTCGGATGAGTGCGGACACGATGAACTCGAACAGGAACGAAAGTGCGAGAACCAGTCGGAAGACCCAGCCGAGCACGAAGAGCAGCTCTGGCCAGGTGACCGTCACCGCGATCGACACGGCGGAGGCGGTGGTCAGCAGCAGCACGACCGCTCCGAGGGCTGTGAAACCGGGGTAGAACGACCAGGCGATGGAGAGGAAAGCCAGCGCAATGAAAGCGAATAGCGGGTAGGGCAGCGAGCCGACACGGAATCGAGCGCGGTTGTGGTGGAGGACCACGAACGAGACTGCGGCGATGCCCACAACGAAGACGCCGTAGCCGTACCAGCTGAGGGAATTACGCCAGAAGTCTCCAGCGATCCCGGTGAACAGCACGAAGGTCGCGAATCCCAGGCGGAATCCGCGGCTGTCGAGAGTGTTCATAGACACAGGTTAGGCGTTGCCGAGGGGCAGCGCTGTTTCCGAAGGGTTGCGCCGGGTGCGCCTGGTGAAACTCCATCCCGTGACCTTGAGCAGCGCCTCGATCACGATCGCCCGGCTCATCTTCGAGATGCCAAACTCGCGCTCGCGGAAGTGGATCGGCACCTCGGCGATTGCAAAGCCAGCATCAAGGGTGCGCAACGTCAGGTCAATCTGGAAGCAATATCCCTTGGAGTCAACGTCAGCGAAGTCGAAGCCGGCAAGCACAGCCGAGCGGTAGACGCGGTACCCGGCGGTCGCATCGCGCACGCTCAGACCGAGCATGATGCGCGCGTAGGTGTTAGCGACTCGACTGAGCAGTTCGCGGCCCTTCGGCCAGTCCTCGACGGACCCCCCAGATACCCAACGTGACCCAATCACCAGCCCCACCGAATCCGACGCGGATGCCGCCTCCAGCATTCGGGGCAGAGCCTCCGGTGGATGTGAGCCATCGGCATCCATTTCGATCAACCAGTCGTAGCCACGCTCGAGGCCCCACGCGAAGCCGGTGATGTACGCGGCCCCGAGCCCCAGTTTGCCCGAGCGATGCAGCACGTGGACACGTTCGTCGGATGCGGCGAGCGTCTCGGCCAATACCCCGGTGCCGTCCGGGCTGTCATCGTCGACGACGAGAATGTGAGTACTGGGAAGCGCTCGCAGTGTTCGTTCAACTACGCGTCCGAGATTCTGCCGCTCGTTAAAAGTGGGGAGAATAACAAGCGTGCGAGCACGCGGCGTCGGGGTCATTTCGCCAACCGTTCACAGGAGATGGGGAATGTCCAGAGCGCGGTTTTCGTGCGGGGAGCGGTAACCACGAGCTGGTTCATTCCTGAGGCCAAAGACTCGCACGATTTTCGCGCGGCTCCTATCGCGTTCGCCCAGGTTGGTCCGTTCGAACGATTGGTCTCGGTCGGGATGTACTGCACCACCATCAACACGACCAGGGCGGCGACCGCCGCGGTGCCGATCCAAGCGATCGGAGCCCGCCGAGAGGCCAGTACCTGCGCTGCCAAGACGATCGAGGCCAGCAAAAGCATGCTTGGTATGACCGCATAGCGGATAAAGACGAAGGGCGCGTGATGGAGGGGGGAACCGCCGTAACCATTCAGGTAGGAATCGACCACCCAGATCACGAACGACCCCGGCACGAGATAGAGGGCGGCGACTCGCTGCAGGGCAGTGCCCCACCGGAGGCAGACCAGCACGGAGAGCACGAATGGGACAATGGCGAGCACCTCCCAGACGAGAGCCTGCTCGCCAAGCGCGGCGGTCATCGTCTGCCGATTTGCGGCGAAATTGGGCAGGGCTACCTGTCCGACATACGCGCGGAGTGCGCCGCCGAGTCCGCCAGCGTGAGCCACCCGCGGTGACAGCAGTGTGGTGATGATCTGCGCGACCAGTCCCACTGCCAGACCGATGCGTGGTGGCCACACGTTATGGCCTCTCACGTTCACCAGGAGCAGCGGCACAAGCACGAGGACTTGAATCTCGGACATGGCTCCGATGAGCGTGACGATCGCAAGCATCCACGCGCCGATTCGCGTGCGCGGTTGGTACAGCAGTATCCAGAGAGTGATCCAGATGAAGAACCAGTGCAGGTTCGCGGCGTTTCCGAGGAGCTCGATCGGTGCGAGTGGGGCGAACACGGTGATTGAGCACAGAACGAGGCGCAGCGGACGCGCCGCGATCACGTCGCGTGCACACCAATAGACGAGGGAAGCTCCGAGACCCACGACCGCGCAACTTGCCAGGTTGATCATGATGCCCGCGTCGGCGATGTCGACCGTTCGAATGACGCCGTCGGCGATCAGGCGCGGCAGCAACTGGAGGTAGCCGGCATACCCCGCCAAGAGGTGCGAGGCCGGGGCTCCTGAGATGGCATCGTTGAGGAAGATTGTGCCGTCCTCCGCCCAGACTGTCTGCTGAGTCGTCGGAGGTAGACGGAACCAGGCTGCGGCGCTCGCCAGAACCGCTAGCGCTGCCGTTATGCCGAACTCGGACCGCGGAACGAACCGAGGACGGGGGCGGCGCATGGGTTAACTCTGTCATGCCGGGCTTCGATGCGGTCGCCAGAGCGAGACACTCGACCGGCCGGGCTAGACGAACGCGGCCGTGCCGGTGATCGCTCGGCAGACAATGAGGGTGTTCATCGCGCGTGCCCTCGTACGCATGGATGGCTTCGGCATCCGCGAAATACT
>ENA-OBIO01000721-OBIO01000721.1-metagenomes-genome-assembly--contig:-NODE-721-length-15720-cov-6.48631_pt1 | contig 15720 bp, 19 predicted proteins | sample MGYA00153383_OBIO01 | MGnify analysis MGYA00153383 | reverse complement strand
GGCGGTGTCGGTCTTGGGCCGGCCTTTGGCCCAGCCGGGTTCAGCCTCTTGCGCCCACGCTTGCGCAGCAGCGCAAAGCAGCGGAACGGCAACGGCGAGTGACAGTAAACGACTCTGGTGCATATCTCGACCTCTTGGGTTGGTTGTGACGAACTGACATCGAACTTCCGGTGCAGCGGCGCGCGTCCAATCGGGTCGACGCAGCGATTGAAACAAGTACAAATTGAGGCCTGTTGAGATGCCATCCGGCGTCGATGTGGGCCTGAGTCTAGCGAGCGATCGCAGCGCAGGCACCAGAGAGATAACCCTAGGCGTTCATGACGACACAACTCGATGTGCGTGAAACGCTAGGCGTGAGAAACAAGGTGGTTGTTTCGCTGACGGTTTGTACTTGACCTTGTCGCCGAAAGTTGAAGCTCCGAGGAGGCGCCACTGGCCTGTTGAATCCGACCGTTCCCGGGTCATCGACGTCGCGGCCGTCGCAGCTGCTGCGGTTCAAACAGCGCGGGCGCCATCCATTTGCACTCGACATCGTCGATCAACTCCGCCGCGGGCAACGTCTATTGCCGCATCGTCGACCCAAAGTTGCCACAAAGCGGAACAGGGGCACCATGCGGGCAAATCGGCTAACGCGGCGGCGCGGCAAATTCGGCCCGGATCGCCGCCGCGTGTGCGTCAATCGCCGGTGCCGGCGCGAAGGTCTTGGCCTCCCACTCGACCGCCCACGGCGAAGCGGGCACCTCGACGATTCGGTCGCCGACCGGCATGGAGCGCGTGCGCAACTGTGGGTGCTCAATCAGGTCGTCAACTGAGTTGACGTTGCCGAAGGCTGTCTTGGCGTGGATCAGGCGGTCGATGACCTCGCCATTCGCAAGCGCGTTGAAGACTGCGGCCACCTCGCCGTCGACCCAGCCGCGGTTCGCGACCCTCGCCGCGTTGTCGGCGCAGCGCGGGTCGTCGAGCAACGCGGACCGGCGCAGCACGAACCGGCAGAAGTCGGCCCACTCCCGCTCGTTTTGGATCGAAATCACGATGTCGCGTCCGTCAGCGCAGGTGAAAGCGCCGTAGGGCGCGATGCTCGGGTGTTTAAGCCCGACGCGCTTCGGCGCGTGGCCGCCGTAGCGCGTCTGCAGGTAGGGCACGCTCATCAGCTCGGCGGCCGAGTCGAACAGTGACACCTTCACGGCGGAGCCGCGCCCAGTGCGTTCGCGCTGCATCAAGGCCTGTTGAACACCGATCAGCGCGTTCATCCCGGCGTTGATGTCGCACAGCGAGACGCCGATGCGACCCAGCGATTCCCCGCCCTGTCCCTCCGCGCCGCTGACCGAGATCAGCCCGCTCTCGGCTTGCACCAACAGGTCGTATGCCTTCATGTCGCTAAGCCGGCCGGTCTCGCCGTAGCCGCTGATGTCGCACGTAACAAGACTTGGGTAGCGAACGCGCAGTTCGGCCGAACCGATGCCCAGCCGTGTCGTGGCGCCGGGCACGAGGTTTTGGATGAACACGTCGGCGCGTGCCAGCAGCCGTTCAAGCAACGCGCGGTCGTCGGCCTGCTTGACGTCGAGCGCGATCGATTCCTTGCCTCGGTTGATCCACACGAAGTACGACGATTCGCCGTTCACCGCGCGGTCGTAGTTGCGCGCGAAGTCGCCCTCGCGGCGCTCGATTTTGATGATGCGCGCGCCGGCGTCGGCCAGCCGGCTGGTGCAGTAGGGCGCGGCGACCGCCTGTTCGAGCGCGACGACCAGCACGCCATCGAGCGGGCGTGCCGGCGCGGCCGCATCAGGTGTGCCCGCAAAGCCGTCGTCGTGGCGTTGATCCATCGCTGCGTTCCCTTCGGTGGTTGGCACAAGACGCGATTGTTGAAACGCGGCGCGCCGCGGCGCAATTGCCGATGCGCGAATCCAGCCTTGTCGCCACCGCAAGCCGACCGTTGCCGGCGCGTGAACACAGCATGTACGTCTTTGGAATTGTCACGGCGCGTGACGCTCGCGATAGTCCGCCGCAAACAAGTTCGACCCGCGGCGGCACACGCGCCGCGTCACCCTTGACCCCCGAGGAGACCTGCACCATGTCTGCCCAGAACCTGCTCACGGACCGCACCGTGATCGTCACCGGCGCCGCCACCGGAATCGGCCAGGCCTTCGCCGTCGGCTGCGCCGCCCAGGGCGCGAACGTCGTCATCGCTGACATGAGCACGGCCGATGAAACGGTCGCGCTGGTCGAGCAGGCCGGCGGCAAGGCGCTCGCGCTGAAGGTCGATGTGGCCGACGACGCCTCGACCCGCGCTATGGCGCAGGCCGCGCTCGACCGTTTCGGCCGCATCGACGGCCTCGTCAACAACGCCGCCTACTTTCGCGAGGTCAAGCTGACGCCGTTCGAGGAGCTCGACCCTGCGATCTGGGACCGCATCTTCGCCGTCAACGTGAAGGGCGTGTGGCAATGCTGCAAGGCGGTGATGCCGGCGATGCGCGAGCGCAAGAGCGGCTCGATCGTCAACATCGCGTCGGTCGTCGCGGTCGCCGGGCAACCGGGCTATCTGCATTACGTCGGTACCAAGGGCGCGGTGCTCTCGATGACCAAGGGGCTGGCGAAGGAGTGCGGCGCGAGCGGCGTGCGCGTCAACGTGATCGCACCCGGCTTCGTGATCACCGGCGCAACCAAGGACCGGCCGATCGAGTGGCAGCAGAGCTTCCTGAAGGCGCGCGCGATCTCGCGTGAACAGCGGCCCGAGGATCTGGTGGGCACCGCGTTGTACCTGCTGTCGGATCTGGCGGGTTTCGTCTCGGGCCAGACCATCGTCGTCGACGGCGGCCACATCATGTATTGAGCCCCCGCGGCCACAACAAACACGAGGAGACAAACACCATGAACGACATCATCCTGCACCACTACGCGTTCTCGACTTTCTCGGAGAAGGTGCGCCTCGCGCTCGGCCTGAAGGGCTTGGCCTACGGCTCGGTCGACATTCCCGGCCTGCCGCCGCGGCCCTTTCTCGAACCGTTGACGGGCGGCTACCGGCGCGCGCCGGTGCTGCAGATCGGCGCCGACATCTACTGCGACACGAACATCATCCTGCCGGCCCTGGAGCGGCTGTTCCCCGCGCCGCAGCACCCGAGCCTGTACCCGGCAGGAAGCGAAGGCGTGGCGCGCGGTCTCGCGTTCGCGTGGGATCGCGCGATGTGGATCCCGACGATCGGCGTGCTGACGCATTTCATCGGCGAACACATTCCGCCCGACTTCATCAAGGACCGCAAGGAAAGCTACCTCTACGTCGACATCAGCAAGGAGGCGATGGCGCCCGACCTGCCGCGCTATCGCCAGCACGTGACCGCGCAGTACGCGTGGCTGAAGACCGCGCTCACCGACGGCCGCCGCTTCGTGTTCGGCGAGCAGCCGAGCGCGCTCGACCTGACCTGCTACCAGACGATCTACCTGCTGCGCAAAAACTGCCCGGCCGAAGTCGATGCGATGCTCGGCATCGATGGCCCGCTGCCCGGCTGGTACGACCGCGTGACTGCGCTCGGCCACGGCACGCCGACGACGATGACATCCGAAGATGCGTTCTCCGCCGCCCGCGATGCGACGCCGCTGACGGTCACGCATCTGCGCGGCAATGGCGACCCGAGCGGCCTGCCGGCCGGCGCGAAGGTCACCGTGACGCCCGACGACAACGCCCGCGTGCCGGTCAGCGGCACGCTGGTCGCGGCGAGCGACAGCGAGATCGTGATCCAGCGCCGCGACGCGCAGGCCGGCGATCTGCATCTGCACTTCCCCCGGCTCGGCTTCGACGTGTTGCCGGCCTGAATGACAACCACGACAAGGAGCCAGCCATGAGCCTCGAATCGAACAAGCAACTTTGCCGCGACTACTTCACCGCCTTTCTCAAGCGCGACACCGCCTGGATGGCCGAGCACATCGCGCCGACATTCGTGCGCCACGACCCGGGCTTGCCGTTCGAGGTGCGCGGGCCGGAGGGCGTAGCGCAATTGCACGACGCATTGCTGCCGGCGTTCCCCGACATGCACCTGCCGCTCGAAGATTTCGTCGCCGAGGGCGAGAAGGTGCTGGTGCGGCTGCGCGTGAAGGGTACGCACACGGGCGCGTTCGGCGACATGGCGGCCACCGGCCACGCGATCGACATCGGCGTGCTCGACCTGTTCCAGATCCGCGACGGCGTGCTGATCGAGCACTGGGCGCTGCTCGACAACCTCGGCATGCTGAAGCAGCTCGGCGCGCTGCCGGCGTGATGGGCGCGGGCCGCCCGTCGACGGAAGGATGACGATGCAACTGCTGCTGAACACGACCTCGCCGTATGCGCGACTCGCACGCATCGCGCTCGCCGAGAAGGGCTTCGCCGACGCGTCGACCGACATCGTCGATCCGTGGGGTGACACGCCGCGCCTGCTCGAACTCAACGCGGCGGCGCGCGTGCCGACGCTCGTGGCAGACGGCGGCAGGCCGTTGACCGAGTCGCTGCTGATCGTGATGTGGCTCGAACACCATCGCCCATCGCCCTCGCTGCTCGGCACGGAGCCGACCGCGGTGGTCTCGCGCGCCGGCATCGCCATGGGCGTGATCGACGCCGCAGTGCACACCCTGATCGGCCGCAAGATCACCGACGCGTCTTTCGATACCGCGCCGGTCGGCCTGCGTCGGCGCCGCACGATGGCCGAAGGCATGGCGCGCCTCGAGGCCGACGCGCCCGCGTATGCGAGCGGAACACCGACGCTCGACGCGATCGCGGCCGTGATCGCACTCGACTACCTCGACTTCCGTTTTGCGCAAGCGGCGTGGTTGCCCCCGTTGCTTTCGCTGCGCGCGCTGGCCGCCCTGCTGGCCTCGCGCGCATCCTTCGAGACCAGCCGGCCGCGCGGCTGACGGGAACAACGATGCGCCTCTATTTCAGTACCACGTCGCCGTATGCCCGAATCGCGCGCGTGGCGCTGGCCGAGAAGGGCCTGGCCGATGTCGACGGCACGCTGACCGATCCGTGGCAAGACGACCCGCGCCTGCTGGCCGCGAACCCGAGTGCACGCGTGCCGGCCGGCGTGCTCGACAGCGGCCTGCCGCTGACCGAGAGCCTGCTGATCGTGCTGTGGCTCGAAACTCAGCGGCCCGGGCCTTCGCTGCTCGGCCCCGAGCCAGAGCGCGCGATCTCGCGCGCCGGCATCGCGATGGGCGCGATCGATGCTGCAGCGGCCATCATCATCAGCCGGCGCATCGACACGAACTTCGACGAGTCGCCCGTCGGCCTGCGACGGCGGCGTTCGGTGATCGGTGCACTCGAACGTCTCGAGGTCGATCCCCCGCAGCTCGCCCACAAGACCGCCGACCTCGGCGCGATCACCGCGGTCGTGCTGGTCGACTACATCCGCTTCCGTTTCGCCGGCGCGCCGTGGCTGCCCGCGCTGCCACGACTCGACGCGCTTGCCGCACGGTCGCGCGAGCGCAACGCGTTCGCGTACACGCTGCCGCGCGAGATGCCAAAGGCCTGATCCGCGCCGATCACTTCACCGGCATGTCGGGATCGGGCAAAGCGGCGTCGCCGACAGCGCAAGCCATCAGGTGGGCCACCAGCGCGTGCAAGGGCGAACCTTCGGCCGGCTCTGCGCGCAGGCACAGCCACATACGCCGATGGGCCCAGGGCTCGGCCAGCGGCACGACGCGCAAATTCATTGCCTCGGCGAAGCTGCGCGCCGCGTTCAGCGGCAATACGCCGACCCCGAAGCGGGCCTCGACCGCACGGCACACCGCCTCGAAACTGCGCACCTGCACGCGCAACGCGATCGGCCGCATCAGGCTCGCGGCCTTGGCCTCGAGCAGGCGAGTCAGCGTGCTGCTGCCTTCCAGGCCGACCAAGTCGCGTTCGATCAGGTCGAAGAAAGAGAGCTGGTCGCCGCAGTACGGGTCGTCGGCTCGCAGCACCGCGGCGAGTTGATCGGAACGATACGGGCACACCCATAGCCCGCTCATGTCCGGGCCTTCGAGGGTCGCGCCGAGATCGATTTCGCCGCGGCGCACGCGGCGCACCGCCTCCTCGCTCCAGCACTCCTCGAGCACGATCCGCACGTTCTCGTGGGACTCCTGGAACGAGGCGATGTCGCCCGGCAGGAACTGCGTCATCGCCGAGGTGTTGCCGTGCACGCGCAGCACGGTCTGCCGGCCGCGCGCGTAGTTGCCCATCTCCGCGCGCAGGTGATGCACGCTGGCCATCACCTCGCGCGCCAGCTGAAGCAAGCGCTCGCCAGCGGGCGTCAGATCCATGCCGCGTGAATGGCGCTCGAACAGCTGTGCTTTGAACTGGTGTTCGAGAAGCGACAGCCGCCGGCTCGCGGCCGGCACTGTGATCAGGCTCGCTTCGGCGGCTCGGGTGAGGTTGAGCATTTCAGCAGCGCGGACGAACAGGGCGAGCGAGTCAATGTCGGGCAGCATGCGGCGATTCTGTCGAGCGGTGAGCCGACTTGCAATTGGTGCAAGTCGCCGTTGCCCATATTCCAATTCCGCAGCGGCGGTGCATTGCCTACAGTCGCGGCAACAAGGCAAGGAGAATTGCAACGTGAGGAAGTTGTTCATAGGCGGCCGCTGGACAGCCGCACGAGACAAACGCATGCTCCCGGTCATCTCGCCGGCCGACGGTGAAGCCTATGACCAAATCGCGCGCGGCACCGCCCACGAAATCGATCTGGCCGTAGCCGCGGCTCGCCACGCGCTCGATCGCGGTGCGTGGGGCCGGATGAACGCGACCGAACGCGGCCGCGTGCTGACGAAGATCGGCGCGAAGCTGCTCGATCATGTGGACGAGCTGACGCAGATCGAATCGCGCGACACCGGCAAGCCGCTTGCGACCGCGCGCAACGACATCGTCGTGCTCGCGCGCTACTTCGAGTTCTACGGCGCCGCGGCCGACAAGGTTCACGGCGAGGTGATCCCGTTCCTGAATGGCCACCACGTCTCGCTGCTGCGCGAGCCGCTGGGTGTGACGGCGCACATCATCCCGTGGAACTATCCGGCACAGATGATCGGCCGCACGGTCGCGCCGGCGCTCGCGATGGGCAACGCGGTCGTGCTCAAGCCGGCCGAGGACACCAGTCTCTCAGCGTTGCGCTTCGCCGAGCTGGCCGCCGAGGCCGGCTTGCCCGATGGCGCGCTGAACGTCGTTACCGGCCTCGGGGAGGAAGCGGGCGCGGCACTGGCTGCACACCCGGGCATCGACCTGATCTCGTTCACCGGCAGCAACGAGGTCGGCACGCTGGTGCAGGCGGCTGCCGCGAAGAATGCGGTGAAGTGCGTGCTCGAGCTCGGCGGCAAGAGCCCGCAGATCGTCTTCGCCGATGCTGACCTGGACCGCGCGGTGCCGATCATCGTCAAGGCGATCATCCAGAACGCCGGGCAGACCTGCACCGCGGGCAGCCGCCTGCTTGTGGAACAGGGCGCGTTTGACGCGGTTGTCGCCCGCGTCGCCGAGGCTTTCGCGAAGGTGCGCGTGGGCACGCCGGCGATGAATCTCGATTGCGGCCCGGTAATGAACGCGGCCCAGCTCGCGCGCGTGAATCGCTACATCGATGCGGCGCGTGACAGTGGCGTGCCGATCCTCGCTCAGGGGCAGCTCGCCGAGGGCGTACCCAAGGGCGGCTACTACGTACGGCCGACCCTGTTCGGGCCGGTTGGGCGCACCGATGCGCTGGCCTGCGAGGAAGTGTTCGGGCCGGTGCTTGCGGCAATGTCGTTCGCCGACGAGGCCGACGCGATAGCGCTGGCGAACGGCACGCCGTACGGGCTGTTGGCGGCGGTCTGGAGCGAGAACGGAGGCCGCGCGTACCGCGTTGCGAAGGCGGTGCGGGCGGGCCAGGTGTTCGTCAATTGCTACGGTGCCGGCGGTGGTGTAGAACTGCCATTCGGCGGCACGAAGCGCAGCGGACACGGGCGCGAAAAGGGCCTGCTGGCACTCGAAGAGTTGAGCTCGACCAAGACGGTTGTGCATTTCCACGGCTGAACCGCGTTGGTTGGGCGACGTTATCGCAAAGCGTTGCGCGTCAGCCGGTATCGAGATTCAAAGCCTTGGCGCGTTGCGCAGCGATGACGCTTACTTCGCTCAGCGGCGAAGAGCAAGCCGACCATGCAGGACACCGCGACGCTAGAGACTCCGACGATCCGTTTACAGCCGTCTCAATCCAGTTCAACGCACTCATTGAAGGAGCCATTACACAATGAACCGTCTAGCACTTTGCCTTTCGACGAGCTTGCTGGTCATCACGCCGTTCGCTGTCCACGCCAACAAGGCGCTGGCCGACAAGAACGGCTGCCTTGGTTGTCATGCCGCCGCCGTCAAGCTCGTCGGCCCGGCCTACAAGGAAGTCGCTGCCAAGTACGCTGATCAACCCGATGCGACCGAGATGCTCGCGAAAAGCATTCGCGCCGGGGGAACGGGCAAGTGGGGCGAGATGGCCATGCCGCCGCAATCGCAGCTGTCAGAAGCCGATGCGAAGAAACTCGCCGCGTGGATTCTCGGCGGCGCGAAGTAGTTGGACGCACCCGGTACTTTCCCTTTGTAGTAACCCGATACCACCTCAAGCTGCAGAGCCAGTGCAACACTGCCGGCCGCGGCCCAGCATTGTCTGGCGCGACCTTAAAAAGTTCAGGAGACATGACATGCGTTTGATTCCGATTGCGCAAGATCCGCTGACTGCGATGAGCGCCGATGGCGGCGGCTGCAACGAAGCAGAAGGCCAGGTTCCGAAGCTGGCCTTGCCGCTGGTGCGGCGCGAGTTTCTCAAAGGCTCCGGCATCTTGATGGGCACCATCGTGGCCGGTTCGGTGCTGGCGGCGTTCGCCCCCTCACCGGTGTGGGCCGTCGAGCTCAAAACGCTGAGCCAGAGCGAGGGCGAGACACTGATGGCCATGGGCCGCGTGCTCTACCCGCACAAGAAGCTGCCCGACGCGGTCTATGCACTGCTCGCCAAAGACCTCGACGCGAAATCCGCTGCCAATGGCGATGCCGCGACCCTGCTGCAGGGCGGCGTCCGCGGTCTGGACCAAGCCGCCGGCGGCAGCTTCATCAAGGCCTCGGCTGCGAAAAAGCTCGCTGTGGTCAAGGCCATCGAGGGCACGCCCTTCTTCAATACCGTGCGCGGCCAGTGCGTGACCTCGCTGTACGACAACGACATGGCTTTCGCCGTGTTTGGCTACCCGGGCTCTGCGTGGGAAAAGGGCGGCTATATCACCCGCGGCTTCCAGGACTTGAAGTGGCTGCCGGCCCCCTCGGCTGAAGCCAGCCCGCCGCCCTACATGGGCTGAGCACGCCCGCTCGATTCATCAGATTTCAGGAGACAAGACAACATGGCGAAATTCGACTTCAGCGACGACTCGGTCGTCGTCATCATCGGTTCGGGTGCCGGCGGCGGCACGCTGGCCAACGAGTTGGCACAAAAAGGCATCAAGATCGTGGTGCTTGAAGCCGGCGCTCTGCAATCGAGCGCGACCTTCATCAACGACGAATGGAAGTCGTTCGGCCAGATCGCCTGGCTCGACAACCGGACGACATCGGGCACCTGGCGCGTCGCCAAAGATTTCCCGAACCTTCCGTCTTGGATATGCAAGACCGTCGGCGGTACGACCACGCACTGGGCCGGCGCCTCGCTGCGTTTTCAGGAGCATGAGTTCAAGGCCAAGACGACCTACGGAGGCCTCGCGGGCACGAGTCTGATGGACTGGCCGCTAACGCTGGGCGAAATGGAGCCTTATTACGCCAAGGCCGAAGACAAGATGGGCGTGACGCGCACCAACGGCATCCCCGGCTTGCCTGGCAACAACAATTTCAAGGTGCTTCACGCCGGCGCGAAGAAGCTTGGCTACCGTGAGGTCCACACCGGTAACATGGCGATCAACAGCCAGCCGCGACACGACCGTGGCCGCTGTATGCAGCTCGGCTTCTGCTTCCAGGGCTGCAAGAGCGGTGCGAAGTGGAGCACGCTCTACACCGAGCTGCCCAAGGCAGAGAAGACCGGCAACATGGACTTGCGAGCCGAGAGCCACGTCAGCCGCATCGAGCACGACGACACGGGCAAGGTCACCGCCGTTGTTTACTTCGACAAGACAGGCGCAGAGCAGCGCCAGAAGGCGCGCATCGTCTGCGTCGCCGGCAACTCGATCGAGACACCGCGATTGCTGCTGCTCTCGGCTTCGAACCTTTACAAAGACGGACTTGCGAACAGCTCTGGCCAGGTCGGGCGCAACTACATGCGCCACTTGACCGGCTCGGTCTATGGCATGTTTAAGCAGCCGGTGCACATGTACCGCGGTTCGACCATGGCCGGCATCGTCCGCGATGAGGCTCGCTTCGATTCCAAGCGCGGTTTCGTCGGCGGCTACGAGCTTGAGACGCTGTCGCTTGGCATCCCCTTCATGGCTGCATTCCTGAATCCGGGCGGCTGGGGCAGCGAGTTCACCGAGTACATGGACAACTACACGCACCTCGCGGGCATGTGGATCGTCGGCGAAGACATGCCGCGTGAAGGCAACCGCGTGACCCTCAACACCAACTTCAAGGACAAGTGGGGCAGCGCGGTTCCGAACGTGCACTTCGACGACCACCCCAACGACATTGCGATGCGCGAACACGCCTTCACGCAGGGGCAGCGCGTCTACGCTGCCGCCGGCGCCATCAAGTCGTTCCGCACGCCGCCTTACCCTTCGACGCACAACATGGGCACCTGTCGCATGGGGGCGTCGGCGAAGGACAGTGTCTGCAACGCATACGGCCAGACACACGACGTGGCGAACCTCTTCATCTCCGATGGCAGCCAGTTCACAACCGGCGGCGCCGAGAACCCGACTTTGACGATCGTCTCGCTGGCGATCCGCCAGGCCGACTACATCGCGAAGCAGATGTCGACGCGCACGATCTGACGTCGATCGGGCGACTTACCCGCAAATTGCTAAGGAGCCCACCATGTGCGAGTTCTTCGTCAAGGCCGATCCCATCCTGTACGAACAGCGTTCGCGCCCGATGCGCATCCGAGGCGTGCTCACCAGCATTCGGCTGGAAAACATGGTCTGGGACATCCTCGCCGAAATGGCTGAGGAAGAAGGTTGCACCACGAACGCGCTGATCTCGTTGTTCCATGACGAGGTGCTAGCGCACCGCGGCGAGGTGCCTAACTTCGCCTCGTTCCTTCGCGTGACCTGCATGCGCTATCTTCGGCGACGCGTTACCGTGAATGCGCCGCCTGTCTCGCCTCGGGTGGTGGCGCTTACCCGCGTCGCCACTTGAATGCGCGGCATCCTGCCGCAGCCCCTTAGCGATACCTGAACTGACTTTGTCCTCATGACCTTCGACACCGAATCTGAACCTGGCGTTTGCGAGACGCCGAATCCCGCATCGACCGGCTTCGTGTTGAACCACAGCATGTTGCGCGTCAAGGATCCGAAGCCCGCGCTCGACTTCTACACCCGCGTGATGGGCATGCGGCTGCTGCGTAAGCTCGACTTTCCGGAGATGAAATTCTCGCTCTACTTCCTGCATCGGCCACAAGACGGCGAGACGCCGCCCGAGGAGGTCGGTGAACGCACAGCGTGGACCTTCTCGCGGCCCGGCATCCTCGAGCTGACCCACAACTGGGGCACCGAAACCGACGCAGACTTCAAGTACCACGACGGCAATGCGCAACCGCAGGGCTTCGGGCACATCTGCTTTTCCGTGCCCGACCTCGATGTCGCCGTGCGCTGGTTCGACGAGAACCAGGTGACTTACGTCAAGCGCCCCGACCAGGGCAAGATGAAGGATGTCGCCTTCATCAAGGACGCCGACGGCTACTGGATCGAGATCGTGGAAGCGGCGCGCCTGAAGCAACTCGGCCGCTGAACTGGTGCGAAGCCCGATCTGCATGTCGTGCCTCGCGCACGATCCACAAGGAGAGTTGAATTGTCGTCCCTGAACATCGCCTGCCACTGCGGCCACGTGAAGATCAAGCTCACCGGTGAGCCTGTCGTCGACCTCTATTGCCACTGCCAGGACTGTCAGCGCATCACCGGCGCCGGCTGCGTGCCGTATTCGATCTACCCGCAAGCCGCGGTGGAAGTGACCGAAGGCAATACGATGCGCTGGGCGCTGAAGAGTAACCAGCGCACCCGCTGCACGAAATGCGGTACTTACCTGTTCGGCATGCCCGAAGGCATGGGCATCCACGGAATCAGCGCCTATCTGCTTCCGCCCGGCACTTTTAATCCGCAGATGCACATCATGTGCAAGGACGCGCTGGTACCGGTCAAGGACGACCTGCCGCATTTCGCCGGTTTTCCGGCGAATTTCGGTGGCAGTGACGAAAGAGTTGCCTGGTAGATGTTCTGGCTCCCGAAGCGTGAACCAGCAAACACCGACAGTCGAAGTGCAGTGAGGCGGCGGCACAGGTTTTGCCGATAGCGATCCTCAACGGACCAATTGATGACAACGACGATCACCGTGCTTCACGAGAATGTCGACGATGCAACGTTCGATCTCGACGACTGCATGGCGAATCACATGCCCTTGGTGGACGAGAAGTTCAAACCATTCGGCCTCACAAGCTGGCGCGTGCTGAAAGCGTGGAAACACCATTTGGCGACAAGCCGGCCCATAGCATCGTCGCCAATCTGGAGTTCGATTCCGCCGATCAATTCAGGGCTGCCGTGGCGGCGGAGGCCGGCCCGGTTTTCGGCGACCTTCCCGACTTCAGCAACAAGAACCCTGTCGTCGTGATCGGCGATCTGGTGCGCTCGGCCCCGTAGTCTGCAAAGCCGCCCGCCGTTCGGGCCTGCGCGCGGTCGAACTAACAACGGCCTCGGGTCGCCGCACGGGCCCTTCTCAATCGACACCCGATCCCGTAGGACGGGCCGAACCGGGGTAGGAAGCAGCTGCGGCGTACATCACGTTGATCCGGGCGACATACTTCGATACCGGGCCACGTATTGGGCGTCCGACGTGCTGTATTGATTGCGGTCCGAAGCCGTGGCGAAAGAACAGTGCGGAGCCCTTCGTTGGCCGAACATCGTGAGCGCTGCCGTCGGGCCGGTACAGGCGTGTGTCGCCACCTTGCACGCCGTCGTCGGGGCCGTTCAGGTACAGCAGCATCGTGAGGCAGGAGCGCAGGTGCGCAGGCCATTGCAGCATGCGGCGTCGTTCGACATCGAGCGAGAACCCGGGCCATTCGCCATCGATGTGGCGGTTGAACACGTCGCCGTCGTCGTAGCGGTACATGTTCAGCCGCTCGGACAGGCGCGGGTGCAGCGTCATGCCGTCGATGCGGGCAGGCAGCAGCACAGCCATGCGCTCAAACAGCGGGCCGAGCGATTCGGGGTCTGTCACCCAGTGCACCGACTTGTTCAGTCGCATGCCGGGCGGCGTGGCGATGCCGGGCGCCTCGTCGCGATAACCAAATCGTTCGCTGGCCTCGACCACCGCGTCGGCTTCGGCAGCGGTCAGCAGGTTGTAAATCTCGAACGCGAGCAGCCCACCGAGTTCGATGTCGTGGCGTATCGAGCGCAGATCGGCGTCGGCGCGCAAGACGAGTTGCAGCGGGGGCGCGACGAACGCATGGATCGGCGTGTCGGGCACGATGCCACCTTGCGGCAGCGAGCCGGGCAGCAACGCAACGCTGCGGTGCGCTGGCCACGCAGACAACGTGCGGTCGGCGTTGGGAGTGGCCATCACCACGCCCCCACGTTCGGCATCGACGACCACGGCTCGGCCGGCGCCAGCGCCTGGCGTGCCTGCAGCAGCTCGATCGAAATGCCGTTGGGCGAGCGCACGAATGCCATGCGACCGTCGCGCGGCGGGCGATTGATAGTGACGCCGTGCGCCATCAATCGGTCGCACGCGGCGTAGATGTCGTCGACCGAATACGCAAGATGGCCGAAGCTGCGGCCACCGGTGTAGACCTCCGGATCCCAGTTGTGCGTCAGCTCAATCTCGGCCTCGGGCTGGCCCCGCGGAGCGAGATAGACGAGCGTGAAGCGCCCGGCCGGTGAGTCGCCTCGGCGTGTGATTTCCAAGCCGAGTGCGTCGCGATAGAAGCGCAGCGATTCCTCAAGGTCAGTAACGCGGACCATCGTGTGCAGGTATTTCATAGACCCGATAGTAAGAAGTTATCCGTAATTAGGAAACTCTAGTTATGAGCCGCATCGCAAGCGGTGTTCGGACAAAGACATGGCGAGACGCAAGCGAGTTGTTTCCTGGGTGGTAGCCGATGACTCTTGGCGGCGCGTGGAGCCGCTGATTCCTGCCTCGCCTTGCAAGCAAAATGTACGTGCGTAAGCCCGGAGCTAGGCGACAACCCAAGCCCGCGCGACAAATGTTCGAGCACCGAGGGCCGGTGGCGTTGGCCCGCCTCAGACCTGTCGATAGCGAGAAAGACGCCATGTCTGTCAGTTGGGGCGGCAAATGACCAAGTAGCCGCTGTGCTTCCTCGCACAACAGATACCTCACACGGCGGATCGGCTCGGCAACAGCGAACCAGTGGCCGTCCGTGCATCGCTACTTGTTGGCGTTGAAATACGCGTTGCAAATAGCCTGAGCCGTGATGGACTCGAACGTCGCGTTACCCTTCATGTAGTCGAACGGGACGACGTATTTGCCGCTCATGTCAGACGTGATGAGCTTGCCGGAGTCGGCGCGACAATCACTCAGTGTCACGGCCCAGCGAACGAGGTCGACGTGCTGGGTTCTTCTCGAAAGCATTCGGCCGTTGATCGCGATCAGCGTTGAGCTGCTCCCGCTGGCGTCGACGGTCATCGAATTGCGCTGGCTCCACCACTCTTCCTCATCCGTCTGGGCGAGCATCTGCCAACGGATGTCACCCTCCGCCGTTTCCGAGTGGCCGGCTGTCGCGAGCAGAAGGCCGCAAAGCGTCAGGGCGATCGATTTCATGGTGTTCCCAAAATGTCCGTTGATCGAATCTGCCCGAGGCGCGGTCGGCCCTGCGCGACACGCTGGCTGACACCGCCCCTCGCGCCGTCAAGTGGTCTATTTTTTGTCCGTGCCGTCTGAGTTGACAGGGACCGTACCGCTCGGCCCGATGCCGCTGATTTGCACGATGACTTCTTCTTCCTTCGCGCCGTCGTAGTGAATTTCCTTCGCGGTGTGAACGGAGAAGCCGCCGGTCTTTACCGGGACCGTATTTTCCGGATCGAACTTCGCCCCGGCGCCTGTCCACCACGTTCCCCTGATGACGGTGACGTAACGGGCCTCTGGATGCCAGTGCGGCTGGCTCATCGTTCGAGGCGCGAACTTCGCGCGGATCGTGTAGATGCCCGGCTTGCTCGGGTCGCCGTCAACCACCGTGAAGGTCACGCCCGGCAGTCCCGGATAGTCCTTCCATTGCAGTTTGTCCATGTCGACGACCGAGATGGTTTCGTCGCGCGTGGCAGCATTGACTTCACTGTTCAATACCAAAGTCAGCAGGGCCGCAGTTGCCAGTAAAGTCGTCGTTCGCCGATGCGTATTGCGTTTATTCATGAGAGTCTCCAAAAGTCAGGCGCAGGCGCAGGTGATTGGCGCGCATTGCCAGCGCCAATGCGCTCCTGCCTCAATTGCCGGTGAGCACCGCTGCGTTACTTGCCTGCGTAGCTGATGCGGTAGATTGCACCGGCGTGGTCATCGCTGACGAGCATCGAGCCGTCCTTCAGCACCAGGAAGTCGACCGGACGGCCGAGGTACTGGTTGTTCTCGACGAAACCGGTCATGAA
>ENA-OBIO01000720-OBIO01000720.1-metagenomes-genome-assembly--contig:-NODE-720-length-15764-cov-3.02451_pt1 | contig 15764 bp, 11 predicted proteins | sample MGYA00153383_OBIO01 | MGnify analysis MGYA00153383 | reverse complement strand
AATAATGATGGAACAGCGCTCCTGTTTGTTTCGTCGCGAGGAGATCACGCTTTGGTTGGTATTTTTAATTTAGAAAATAAAAAGACAAAGTGGATTGCACCATCATTCAATCACGATAGTTCGCCGCATTGGTCAATAGACAATAAGAAAATTGTTTTTGTTCGCCGACCTGGAACAGGCGGTACACCCGATTCGATGCTCGTTAATCGGCATCAACCTTGGCAAATTTTTGTTGCTGATATTGCGACCAATAAAGCCAACGCGATTTATACTGCACCAAAAACTTTGCGTGGCTCCGTTCCGACAACACATGGTGGCGTAAATTTACATTGGGCTGCTGGCGATAAAATCGTTTTTCTAAGTTATCAAGATGGTCAACCACATTTGTATTCTATTCCTGCCAGTTTAGAGGCGCAAAATTTTACGCCTCTACTTCTCACACCCGGCGAATTTATGTGCGAACACATAAGTCTGAGCAACGACAAAAAATTCTTAACTTTTAGTGCCAACACTGGTAGCAACGCACTCGATATTGAACGTCGTCACGCTTGCATCGTTAGCGTTGATAAAGCTGATATGCGCGTTTTGACGAACGGTAATGGTTTAGAGTGGACACCCGTTTTATTAAATAATAGTCAAACGGTAGCGTTTATTGCTGCAACGCCAACGCAATCGCCTTTGATAGCTATTAAAAATTTGGCAGCGAACGCAAAGGCAGAAAATTCTTCATCTATAAAATTTCTCGGTGCAGATTTAATACCTACAGAATTTAAACAACAAAAACTAATAACGCCAAAGCAAGTTATTTTTAAATCGGCGGATGGTTTTACTATTCATGGACAATTATTTTTACCCGAAGATGGTGTATCCAAAAAACCTGCGATTGTTTATGTTCATGGCGGTCCGCCACGACAAATGCTTTTGGGTTGGCATTACTCCGATTATTATTCGAATGCTTACGCTTCGAATCAGTATTTAGCGAGTTTGGGTTTTGTGGTGCTTTCTGTCAATTATCGTTTAGGCATTGGTTACGGTTACGAGTTTCACAATCCTGAAAAAGGTGGCGCGACGGGTGGATCGGAATATGCCGACGTGAAAGCCGCGGGTGAATGGTTACAAAAACAAAACTATGTAGATGCGCAAAAAATCGGAATTTACGGTGGTTCGTACGGTGGTTACTTAACAGCAATGGCTTTGGCGCGCGATTCTAAACTTTTTGCTGCGGGTGTTGATATTCATGGCGTGCACGATTGGGGAATTGCCGAATCTATTATGTCAGAGTTTGATGGTAAAACTGAAAAAGCACCCGATTATGAAAAAGCCATTCAAATTGCCAGAACGTCTTCTCCGATTTCAGACATTAAAACATGGACATCGCCTGTACTTATTATTCATGCCGATGACGATAGAAATGTGCGATTTAATCAGAGTACCGATTTAATCAATCGGTTAGAAAAACAAGGCGTAAATTATGAAACGCTTATGATTGTTGACGACACACACCATTGGTTTGTTTGGGAAAATGCAGTTACCGTTTACGGTGCAGTCGCCGATTATTTTGTGAAGAAATTTATGAAATAACAACTCCGATATTCCGACATAATCCATTAAAAAACCAAGCTGAACTTTTTTTCGTAAATATTTGTTATAACTACCAAAAATATAAAACTTAGTTCTAAAAATGTTTGGCGTTAAATTTTAGTTAAACACTTGTTATTAATCAAATACTTAGCTCCTTCAAACGTTATTAGAATTATTAAATTAAATAAGCTAAGCCATGAAGAATATCTTTTCATTTGTAGGGGCGGGATTGATTGGCGGTTTAATGGTTGTAGGTGCAACACAACTCTTAAATTCAAAAATAAACGTATCGCCGCGTTCTAATTCACAATTTGTTTCACAAAATACGCCTATTGCAGCGGGCGCGATGGATTTATCGCAAGCAGCAGCGAGTGCTTCACCTTCCGTTGTTTTCATTGAAGCCGCTGAATCGGAAGCAAGCGCACAGCGCAACAGACAGGATGATCCTTTCACGCAATTTTTTGGTTTTCAACAACCAGCAAAGCGCGGAACAGGTTCGGGCGTAATTTTAAGTTCAGACGGCTATATTGTTACCAACAATCACGTTGTTGATTTTGCTGACGAGGTTAAAGTGACGCTACCAGACGAAAGAAAATTTATGGCGCGAGTCATTGGTACGGATCCACGCAGCGATTTGGCGGTTTTGAAAATTGCTACAACAGGTTTACCTGCCATTCAAAAAGGCAACTCAGATGTTTTACGTATTGGCGAATGGGTTTTAGCGATTGGCTATCCTTACGACATCGGCACAACTGTAACTGCAGGTATTATTTCTGCCAAGGATAAAAAATTGCGTGGAGATAACTCGAATGCTATTGAAGATTTTTTACAGACGGATGCGGTTGTAAACCCGGGTAATTCGGGTGGTGCTTTGGTAGATGTGCAAGGTAGATTAGTCGGAATAAATTCTGCGATACAATCGCGTACAGGAAGCTACGAGGGTTATTCGTTTGCAATTCCGATTAGCTTAGTGGATAAGACGGTTGAAAATATTATTAAGAACGGAAAAAACGGTATTACAAATAATAACCGCAACGGGTTAATTCAAGGCAATAAAAGTAATAACCCACGCGGTGTTCGGTTAGGCGTTCAGATGGTGAATGACGAAGATTTTTTACGCGTCGCTAAAGATAATGAGATTGATGTTAAGGAAGGTGTTTTTGTAGACGCTGTACAAGATGGAAGTAATGCGCAGTTTGGTGGAATTTTACCAAAAGATGTAATTATAAAAGTTGACGGCGATAATATTAAAAAAACAACTGACTTAAAATCGAAGTTACTAAAATATAAAGTAGGCGATACCGTCAGAATAACAGTAGTTCGTAATGGGGATATTCAGGATTTAAAACTCACATTGCGTCCAAGCTAATTAGGATTTAGAATTTGACAATTGTGTGACAAATAGGACAAATATTTTACCGATATTTGCGAACTAAACTCTGTTTAATTTTGTTATACAAATATAAGATACTTGTTTAAAGTTGGTTTTTCGTTTTGTTTTGATGCGCTCGGTTGAAAAACTGAGCGCTTTTTTTTGTCTTTCGTAAATTATATCTATATTTGTATAATTAAGTTGTTCAACAGTTTAATACTTCATAATCCCACCTGTCATTGTTTCGTTAGTGTGTTAAGCTAATGCAAATTTTTATGTTTGCACATACACATTTATTGAAATTGTATCAAATTTGAGCGTACAACATAACTGTAAAATCGAAAGCCATTTTTTCATTTTGATTTGAGGTTGATAAATGCCAAAACTGCACTTTTTTATTCTGCTACTGTTTCTGTCAATTGTAAGCGCAGCTTACTCACAGAAAGTGGTATGGGTTGGCGTGACGAGTACAAACAACGGAAGCACAACGAATCAGATTGCGAGTTGCAGTTTTATAAATAATAGCGAGATGAAAATTCCGCAAAATTTAGCACCTGCAACCAAATTCAATTCTATTTTTAATACGTTGAATAATATTTGCGTCAATAATAATTTTAGTTACGAAGTTCGTTTGCGCGATTCAGTGAGTTTAGTTAATGGTGGTGAGCGTTTTGTAACAACGAATTTATTTTCGTCTATCGGCATTTTAAATATTTCTGTGGCAGAAAGCGCAGCATCAACACAAATATTTTTAACACTTAATGGCGTTGCACTCGGTTTCAACAAAACAGACTTAGTTTTCGATTTAACTAAATGGTTGACTCTTAAAATTATTTTTAAAAATGGCATACTTAGCATTTTAGCAAACGGAAAAAATGTGGCGAATACAATTTATTCTGGCGCTGCTAACTCAATTTGTTTATCGCAGTTTATAATGCAGGGATCGGGCGAAGTTGACTACGTTAAAATTTATGATAACACAGTCGGCACTTTTTTTTATAATGAAAGTTTTGACGACTGTAATAATTTAGTAAGTGCGCAAGCGTGTGTACCCAAAACGATTAAAATAATTGGAAATTCACCGTGCATCGGCGATTCGTTGGTGCTTAGTACTAACACTGGTGCCACTACCTATGTGTGGGCAGGACCCAATGGTTACTCAAGTAAGCAACCACGTGTGGTCATCCCAAAAACCGATAACACATGGAGTGGCACTTTTTATTTAACCGCCCAGTTCGATGGCTGTTTAACGGCAACCGATTCTTTTAAAATTAATTTAAAACCTTCGCCGATTATTGATATTGGACGCGACACTTCTATTTGTAGCGGCTTAACGTATTTGCTCGATGCTAAAAACAGCGGCGCAACTTATAAATGGCAAAACGGAACAACAGGAGAATTTCAACAAATTAAAACATCGGGCGTTTATGCCGTCACTGTTACAAATACGAATGCTTGTAAAACGACTGCGTCAGTGAAAATAGATTTCGCTGCAACGGGTATCGTGCCCCGCGTATCTATCAGTCGAGCGAGTTGCGCAAACGTTTGCGATGGCAGATTGCGCGCTTCAGCAACTGGTGGTTTTGGTGCGCCCTATATTTTTAAATGGACAGGCGGACGCATAAAAGATTCAATTGTTGACGCTTGCCCAGGCGATTATGGTTTAACCGTAACTGACTCGAAAGGTTGTAGTGTAAAAGTGGTTGCGACTTTGCCTTCGCCAGTACCAATTTTTATTCAACCTACTTTCGATACACTCTACAACGGTTTTGCTAATAGATGTAACGATTCTAAAAATGCAGCTATTAAAGTGCGCGCAACGGGTGGTGGTGGCGATTTTACTTTTCGTTGGTTTACAGATCCGCCACAAATAACGGATTATATTACAGGTGTCGGCACAGGGAAGATTAAAGTTTTAGCCACAGATAAAAATAATTGTAGCGATACGCTCATCGTTAACGTAGATGCACCGCGACCGATTGAAGCGTTTTATAAAATGATTCCACCGCGCTGCTTAGGAGATAAAAACGGTCAAATTATTTTAGATAGCTTTGCGGGTGGCACGTTTCCGTTTAAATTTCAAATGTCGAATGCTGCTTTTGATGTGAATCTCAACGGTTGGCAAAATTTAGCGAAGGGTAATTACGTCGTTAATATCACAGATGCGAATAACTGCAAGTCGCAAAAAAATTTCGTCGTCGAAAATCCACCTAAAATAAACATTCTCGCTACACCCGATACACTTATTCATTACGGCGACAACGTTAAACTTTACGCGGGTTTAGATACGCCATCCATTCTAAAAAGTATTTCTTGGTTTAGTTCGCGTGATACAGCGATTGTTTATTCTTGTAAAAACTGCGCAACACCAAATGTCAATCCGCGCATTCCGACTTTATTTAAAGTTACAATGACAGATTCGTTCGGTTGTGTCGTCACGCACGATATTATTGTGCAGGTTGATAAGCGTCGTCCTGTTTTTATTCCCAATATTTTTTCACCGAACGATGACGGCAATAACGATGTGCTGATGGTGTTTGTCGGCAATGGCATAAAAAAAGTTCTCGACTTTCAAATTTTTAATCGTTGGGGACATCAAGTATTTTCGCAACAAAATGTTACGCCTGATAATTTTACGACAGGTTGGGACGGCATGGTGAATGGTATGAAATCGCCAGTTGATACTTACACTTGGTTTACGCGCATCCTTTTTGACGATGGTGAAACAGAAATTTTAAATGGAACGGTTAATTTAGTGCGATAAAAGAAAGCCTCATCTTTTCTTTTTAAAGAAATTGGTCATCAGCTCACCACATTCTGCTTCACAAATACCTAATTCGACGATTGTTTTTGGGTGAAGCATTTCTTTACCAAAGCGCATAAATCCGCGTTTATAATCGGATGCACCATACACTAATCTTTTTAATTGCGACCAAGCCAAAGCACCAGCGCACATTGCGCAAGGTTCTAAAGTTACGAAAAGCGTACATTCATCGAGATATTTGCTGCCAATGTGTTGCGTTGCTGCCGTGATAGCAATAATTTCCGCGTGCGCTGTTACATCGTTAAGTTGTTCTGTTTGATTGTGAACGCGCGCAATAATTCGGTTATTCCAAACAACCACCGCACCAACGGGTACTTCATCTGCGTCCGCCGCTTTTTGTGCTTCTTTCAATGCTTGTTGCATGAAATATTCGTCCGAAAAAATGGTCATGCTTAAGCTTTGAGACATGAGCCATGAGCCATGAGCTATGAGTACCACCTTAACGAGGGCTCAAAGCTCAAAGCTAATGGCTCGGAGCTATTTAGATTTTCTCTTTAAAACTTTCCGAATCGCAGCTACTACATCGCTAATGCCTAAACCATATTTAGCGAGAAGTTCATCAGGTGTTCCGCTTTCTCCAAAACTATCGTTAACCGCGACATATTCTTGGGGTGTTGGGCAATGTTGCGAGAGAACCTCTGCCACAGCCGAACCTAAACCACCTGCGCGTTGGTGTTCTTCGGCACTAACAACAGCACCCGTTGCGCGCGCTGCTTCAATAATTGCATCAGCGTCGAGCGGTTTAATGGTGTGAATATTAATAACTTGAACGCTGATATTTTCAATTGCTAATTCTTTGGCAGCCTCTAAAGCATGCCACACTAAATGACCTGTTGCAAAAACGGTAACATCTGTTCCAGCTGTTAAGTGCAAAGCTTTACCAATTACGAAAGGTTTATCGTGCGTGAAAATAGGCCAAACGGGTCTGCCAAAACGCAAATACACTGGTCCGTGATAATCGGCGATAGCAATTGTAGCCGCTTTGGTTTGTGCAGCATCGCAGGGATTAATTACCGTCATGTTCGGCAACATCCGCATCATACCAATATCTTCTAAAATTTGGTGCGTTGCACCATCTTCTCCCAAAGTTAAACCTGCGTGACTTGCACAAATTTTTACGTTTTTATCGCTGTATGCTACCGATTGTCTGATTTGATCGTACACGCGTCCCGTCGAAAAATTAGCAAACGTTGTCGTGTATGGAATTTTACCCGTTATGGCTAAGCCAGCAGCAATACAAATCATATTTGCTTCTGCAATACCAACTTGAACGAAACGCTCTGGAAATTCTTTAATGAAAGCATCGAGTTTCATTGAACCTGCTAAATCTGCTGTAAGCGCCACAACGTTTTTATTGCTTCTACCCAATTCCAAAATACCTTCTCCAAAACCGTCACGGGTTGCTTTTTTACCGATAACGGTTATTTCTGTTAATTTTTCTGACATGACTGACTTTTTATTTGAGTGTGCGCATAATTCGCAGCACAAATATAAACATCAGATTTTGTTTGTACAGTTCTTTTTATAAAATCTTCTGAAATCGAGGTTTCAATTATTCAAAAGTTGGGTGCACATTTTTTGAATCGCTATTTCTGTATGGTTTAATGAAGTTCTCGTTCGATTATGTTTATCAATAAAAACGTAATGGGGTAAGACTTCAACCTCATACGCCGATTTAACTTGCTCTAAAGCATTCGGTTGAGCAGTAATTCCTTCAATTTTTAAATCTTGCAGAATATTTTTATAAGCGTTGATGTCTTCATCGAGATTAATATTGAGCAGAACGATGCCATTTCTTTGCAAATCGTGCCGAAGGAAAGCTGTGTTTTTAAAATTAGTTATACACGCCGAACACCAACTTGCCCAAAAACTAACCATTACGACGCGTCCGTTATAATCCGAAAGTTGGCGCACGGTGTTATCGGGTAAAGTAAAATTAAAATTTGTTGCCAACGGAAACTTTGCGTGAAACTCGCCGTGCGAAATCATTAATTCATTGAAATGTTTAACGAGTAGTTCATCGGGACAAGTAGCTACAAAATTTTCCCATTTTTGCGCTGCGAATAATTTATCTTTTTCTGAAGCAAGTGTCTCTTCCAATAATTTTAAAAGAAGGAAATAAGTTTGTTTGGTCGTTCCAATGGAAGCAATCGTTGCATATAATTTTTGAGGTTCTGCATTAACATTTTTCGCGTGGGCGTGTGCGAACATTTTTAATGCATCGGCAACAAACGGTTCATTTTGGTGCTGCGAATCCGCAAAAGTAAAAGTTTGCGTAGGAATAACAGATTGCGCGCCGCGCAATTCAGTGGCATCGGCGAAATTATGAAAAACGAAATAGCTATACAACCGACGTTGCAAAGTATATTGCTCGAGCCTAAACAAATAGGAAAACAAATAGCGACTTATTTCGCTTTTGTGTTCGTACAGTAAATCCATAGCGACATCGAATCGGCGATGAACGAGCATATTGAATTGCGCGGCGTTGTAATTTTGAGCTTGCGCGTAAGTAGGTCTATCAACTAAAGTTTTTAAATATTCGGAAGGTGTTTTAATAATTGGGTTAGAATGAAATTTCTCGATCATCTGCTGATAGAACCGATTGTCTTTCGCTGTCGCTCCGCCGAAAATAGGTTTGAGTGCATCGTCTTTTTCGCCCGAAAAAATAATTGAAAAATCATCTGCAGGTTGAATGAAAATAAGTTCTTCACGCGTTCCGCTCCGTAGAATCGCCCACACAGGATTTTTTAAATCGAAAATAAAATGCGTTCCGAATTGTACATCCAAATCAATTTTAAAATAGCGCTCTAACGAGTCCGATTCTGTGAAGGTGAGGGTAACAAATTTTTCTGTCGCGTTGCGCACTTTTATTTGCACAAAAGTATCGGCAGCATAAATATTTTTTAGGTTGCAAACACTTGCGATGAAAACTAAAAAAAAAATTCGGAAGTATAAATTTTTTGAAAACAGCACGGCAATATTTTTATGGTTTATAAAAATACAATAGAGCGCGCAGTTTTAAATCATTCAGTGAAATGAAAAAATAAAATTACTGCGTTTCAATTATGGACGACACAAATATGTGCCCTTACATCATTTTTTACTTCGTATCTTTTGACCGCGCGTTTTAGGTTTACCGTATTTTATACGCATTGCCTCAGCGCGACGAATTTTATGATTTACTTTTTGTCGAAGTAACGATTTTTCGTGAAATGCCGCATTCGTCTCATCTTTTTTCGGCATTTTGGCGCGAACGGATTTCATCATTATAACAGGGAATTCTTCGGGAATCAAGACATCTGAAATCGGTAAATCTTCTGGTAAAGGTAAAATGTCAATCGTTTTGTTCATCAACGTTTCAATCTCAACTTGATGGTCTTTTTCTCTGTCGGCAATAAAAGTAATCGAAATACCTTTTTTATCCGCGCGACCTGTTCTGCCAATGCGGTGCATATAATTTTCGGGCGAATCGGGCGTATCCATATTTATAACGTGCGTCACTTCTGAAATATCTATGCCGCGCGCTACTAAATCGGTGGAAATTAAAGCACGTATAGTGCCGTTGTGAAAAAGTTTAACGGTGTCGAAACGTTTTGCTTGGGCTTTATTGGCATGCACAACGCCGATTTGTTCTGGAAATTCTGTATCAATTTGCTCAAATAAAACGTCAGCTAATTTTTTGGTGGAGGTAAACACCAAAACTTTCGTCATCTCCTGATTTTCATGCAAGAGTTTTTTGAGCAGCGTCACCTTCGTATTGAAGTTCGGTACATAATACGCAAATTGCTCAATGTTTTCGAGTGGCGTTCCTGTCGGCGCAGCTTCAATTTTTATAGGAAAATTAAAATAGGAATCAATTAGTACTTCGACTTTATCGGTCATGGTTGCCGAAAAAACCAAATTTTGTCGCTTTGCAGGTAAGTATTCAAAAATGCGCACCAACTGAAATCGAAATCCGAGATCGAGCATTTCATCCACCTCGTCAATAATCAATCGCTTAACGTCTTTCAACCGCAGTTGTCCTTGACCGACTAAATCCAGTAAACGTCCTGGCGTTGCTACTAAAATATCTAATCCCGTCTTAATTAAAGTTATCTGACTATTTATGTTCGAGCCACCGTACACGCCACCAACTTTGACGGAAGGCATATATTTTATCAGTTTTTCAACTTCTTCAACCACTTGCACTACCAATTCGCGCGTTGGAACGAGAATTAAAACTTCTGGTTCAAAATTATGCGTTTTAGAAAACTTCCATAGCTGCAAGCACGGTAAAATATAAGCGAAAGTTTTACCTGTACCTGTTTGCGCTATACCAATTATATCTTTTCCAGAAAGGGCAACTTTAAATGTTTTGGTCTGAATAGACGTAGGCTCAGTGTATCCTAAGTCGCTCAAAGCATTAACAAGCGGTTTATTTAATCCTAATTCTTCAAAAGTCATCGCTATCAATTTCAAATAAAAATGCAAAGGTAACTTTTATTGTCGTAGGAGGGGTTTTAAAATTACAGCGCGAGTTAAACAAGTTTGCGTAAAGTTTTTGAAAGATGAGCGTTTGAATTCAAAGATATTATTAAATAGAAAAATAAAAGCAACTTGCGAAGAAAATTTTCAGGTTGTTAAATAATTTTGATTTTCGCTTTAACCGATTTGCCAATTAAGTAATTTATAAAGGCACTGCAAGAAACGAGCATATATTTATACCAATCAATCTGTTAATAATGTAAATTTAAAATAGGATTATGTAACTATTAGAACAAATAAAAATATCACCTTTGTGCCGCTGCGAAAGTTAATTTGCAACGCTCTAACATAAAAATAAATGATTAATTCAACGAGATTGCCACTAGGCATTAAAACCAAAAATACATTAGTTTATTTTGCATTTGGTTTATTTTTTGTGGTAACAGCTTGCGAAAGCACACCTACGGAAAAATTAGTATCAGCACAAGAAACAGCAAAACAAGCGAACACCGATTTAGAAAAAGCTAAAGTGGATTACCTGAATGAAATTGATAATTACCGTAAGGAAGCAAACGCTAAAATTGCTGAAAACGATAAAAGTATTGCCGAATTCAAAGCACGCGTTGCAAACGAAAAACAAGACGCTAAAGCGGAATATAAAATGAAAATTGCCGAGTTAGATCTTAAAAACTCTGACATGAAAAAACAGATTAACGATTATAAAGCTGATACTAAGGATAAATGGGAAACGTTTAAAACCAATTTCAATAAAAGTATGAATGATTTAGGTGATTCATTTAAAAAATTAGCAGCCACGAAATAGCAAAAGGTAAAGAGTAAAAGTAAATACCAAAAGGCAATGCAAAATTTAAACAGAAAAGTATGAAAAAGTTACTTTTTTTTACTGCTTTCATGTTTTTTAAAACTTCTTATATTATGGATGCTCAAATCAAAAAAGATCAGACAGACGGCGAGATAAATACCGAATACAGAAAAACGCGGGATATTATGAACAGTAAAGGTAAATTTAAATCAACTTTTAAAATTGCTAATTCTGTTCGTAAACCTGCGAATGCTAATTTGAAAGAAGGGATTGCAATGCGCGAAGGTAAAATGGTTTCTGTTAAAGATGAAACTGTATCGCCCATGAACTATAATATAACTTTAGTGAATGGCACACACGTTAACAATATAGGTGTGTGCGAATTAAAAAATGGAAAGAAAATTACGCTGAAAGAAGGTGACTTCATGGATTTTAACGGTGTGTATGTTCCCAAAAAAAAATAGCTTTTACTTTTTTGTTCTAAACTTTGTTGAAACTGTATAATTACTAAAACTAAATAAGCAGAAACATTCTATAGAAGTCAATGAAAATGAAGTAACATATTAAAAAGCAATTTTCTAAAAAACTTTTAAAATTTTAAACTAATGAAAAATATTAAAAATATTGTTGTTCCAACCGATTTTTCAGTCACTTCGCGAAACGCTTTTGGTTATTCAAAAGGTTTGGCAAGCGTGTTAGACGCTACAATTACGGTTGTTCACGTCAAAGAATATTTGATGCCTTCTTACGATCTCGCTTCCGTCAATGTCACACAGATTACAGAATCTGAAGCTAATCAAGCGCTTCAAAATTTTATAAACGATGAAGCGAGCGAAAAAGAAATAATGAATAATTATTTTACCTCGCATAAAACGCAAATTAAAACTCAAATTTTAGATGGCTCTGCCGATAGTAGCTTAATTGAACTTTCTGATGATTCAGACACAGATTTAATTGTTATTGGAGCGACGGGGTTGCAAGATTTTATTGCCCGAATGACTGGTACCACGTCACTCAATGTTGCAAAAGGCGCACACTGCCCCGTATTATTAATTCCAGAAAACACGCATTGGCAACCGATTAAAAAAATCATGTACGCGTGTAATTATTTTTCTTTATCGCCAACAATGGTTAAAGAAATTAATGATTTTGCGCTTACTCTGAAAGCAACTATTCATTTTGTTCACGTGGCTGATGTAGATTCCGATGTACTCAATGAAGATGAAGACATAAATTGGAGCGAACTATTTTTTATGACCGATCCAAATTTACGCTTTGAAACACATTCTATTTATGGAAGCAACAAAGTCATCGAGTTGAAAAAATACGCACTTAGAAACCAAATTGATTTAATGGCTTTTGTAAGCCGTAAACGCAGTTTTTGGGAAAACTTATTTACCAAAAGCGTTATCCAAGAAATGGCTTTCGCAGATATTTCTAAACCAATGTTGGTTTTGCATAATAGTTAATAGCCCTTATCTTACAGCTATTAACTATTAGTGTATTTCCTTTATAGAGCCTGCTTTTCGGGGCAGGCTTTTTTTAAGTTAAGAGTTCAAAGTGAAAAACATAAATAATTTCATCTCTCAATTCTCAGTTCTGATCTGTCAACTATAAAATATTTTTATGGATCCAATAAAAGTCAGTTTATTCAAAAAATATTGCGTAACTGCCGAAAAAAAAGAAGCCCTGATAGATCATATTTTAGCTTTTGCTTCCAAACTCGAGGCTAATGAAGATGGGACAGAACTATTTATAGTCAGTACTTCTCCAACGGATGAGAATGTTATTTTTATTTACATCGTTTATGCGAACGAAGAAGTTAGAACATTGCACGAAAACTCGGATACATACATTACTTATCGCACAGCAGTAAATAATTTAGTAAGCGGAATACCAGAAATTATTTTCCTCACACCTCAAGGCGGGAAAGGATTAAAATAATGGATAATTGAGAGTTGCCGATGGAAAATTAAATAATTCCCTTTAGGTTACGCAGATGTTGATGTTATAGCGCATGTTACTTTTAAAAAAAACATGCGAATAGTTAACCGAATTTGGAAAGGAAAATTGATGACTAAATCATCGGAGTAGTTGCTTTTCTACAATGTTTTGTAAAATTCCTAAAACCAAATCTACATTACCATCAAGCATCATATCTTTTGGGGTAATAGAAACCAAAGAATCTTTTAATCGTAAAAAATGCCACCGATTTTATTCATGGCAATAAAAAAACCGCTCCATTTTGAGAGAAGCGGTTTTAATTCAGTTCATAATTCGTGATTTACAAAATAGGTGTTTCTTTTTCTAATTCAGCTACGTGCGAGGCTGGCGCGAAAGGGCGTTTACCAATCAGTGCTTCTACGTCCGACTTCACTAAAACTTCGCGCTCTAATAAGTGTTGTGCTAAGAGTTCGAGTTCTTGACGTTTTTCACGAAGTAAATCTTTAGCACGTACAAATTGTGCTTCGCAAATTTTGCGTACTTCGTTATCCATCAACGTTGCCGTGTTATCAGAATAGGGACGGTTATACGAATCTTGCGACATACCGTAATACGATACGTTTCCGACTAAAGTATTCATACCATAAATTGCAACCATGCCGTAAGCAATGCGCGTAATCTGATCTAAATCATTTTGCGCTCCCGTAGAAATTTTGCCGAACACAACTTCTTCCGCTGCGCGTCCACCGAGTGTCATACAAATTCTATCGTTCAACGCTTCTGTGCGCGTAATGTATTCGTCCTTTGGTAAATATTGCGCATAGCCGAGTGTACCAATTCCGCGCGGAACAATCGTAACTTTTACTAATGGACTGGCGTGTTCTAAAAACCAACCGCAAATAGCGTGACCTGCTTCGTGATAAGCGATGATGATTTTTTCTTCGGGCGCAATAATTTTACTCTTGCGCTCCAAACCACCAATCACTTTATCGAGGGCGTAATTAAAATCGTCCATGCTAATAGACACTTTATTTCTACGCGCTGCAATCAATGCGGCTTCGTTACAAACGTTGGCAATATCGGCACCTGCAAAACCAGGCGTCATTTCCGCTAAAACGGAAGGCAGCACTTCTGGAATAATTTTTATGTTGCGAAGATGCACGGCGAAAATTTGTTCGCGACCTTTTAAATCGGGTAAATCAATTCCTATCTGACGGTCGAATCTACCTGGACGCATTAAAGCGTTATCGAGTGTATCGGCGCGGTTGGTTGCTGCCATTAATATAACAGCTTTATCCGTCGGGAAACCATCCATTTCAACTAAAAGTTGATTGAGTGTATTTTCGCGCTCGTCGTTACCTCCTTGAAATTGTCCACGACCGCGCGATCTACCTATCGCGTCAATCTCGTCAATAAAAATAATACACGGTGCTTTATCGCGCGCTTGGCGAAATAAATCGCGTACACGACTTGCTCCTACGCCGACAAACATTTCAACAAAATCAGAACCAGAAATCGAGAAAAACGGAACGTTCGCTTCACCTGCAACAGCTTTTGCCAATAAAGTTTTTCCTGTACCTGGAGGTCCGACCAATAAAACACCTTTTGGAATTTTTCCACCGAGTGCTGTATATTTCTTTGGATTTTTTAAAAAATCTACGACTTCCATCACTTCTTCTTTAGCTTCGTCTAAACCAGCAACGTCTGCAAAGTTTGTATTAACTTTTGCATTTTGGTCGAACATTTGTGCTTTCGATTTGCCAATATTAAATATTTGCGAACCTGCACCGCCACCTGCACCAACGCGGCGCATAAAAATCATGAGAAGTGTACCGAAAATAGCGAAGAAAAATAAACCGTTCAGAATTTGCGGCAAGAAACTTGTTCTTTGGTCGTATTCTAAAATGGGTTTATTGAGTGTCGGATTTTTTGTATAAAAATTTGTCCAGAAGGAAGTAAACGCTTCTTGTGGCAACCTAATTTTAAAATTCGGTCGGTTCGGAATACGACTGCCTGTGATGCCATAGTTTTTATACCTATCGGGTTTGATATAGATTTCAAGACTGCCTTCGTTATAGGCTAAATTGAGTTTTTCTACATCATCCTTGCGTAGCATATCTTCTAAATCGTTCGTGTTTTTAGAAGTTTTTTCTATACCTTGCATCATGTAAACATTAATGCCTATGAGCAAAATGGCAATCAAACCATAAACCCAATACGTACCGAGGTTATTCCCGTTACTGGGTTTTGTTGGCTTGTTGCTATTCCCGTTGATACTATCTAAATCATTTTTTTCCATGCTTTACAACGCTGTTGACGGATACTTTTTGTAGTGAGTGAAATTAAATTGGGCTAAAACAATTACGCGCTAACTCAATTACTTTATTGACGTAATTGTTAACGGCATATTGTAAATGAATGCAAAATCTATAATAGTGTTCTTACAGTGCATATTTTTCCCCAATGTAAAATTAATTTAAGTCGTCGTATTGTGTAAACGTTCCATCGCTCCATAACGCTTCGAGCTCGTAAAATAAACGCGCTTCTTTATGAAAAACGTGGACGACAGTTTCAAAATAATCCATCACAACCCAAGTTGATTGCGTACCACCTTCTAAATGATAGGGCGGAATACCCATCATATCTTTAATTTTGCGGCGAATACTATCGGTGATGGCGCGGACTTGTACGTTCGATTCACCTTCGCAAACGATAAAAAAATCGGCGGGTGCATCGTAAAGTTTACTTAAATCTAT
>ENA-OBIO01000719-OBIO01000719.1-metagenomes-genome-assembly--contig:-NODE-719-length-15784-cov-59.5651_pt1 | contig 15784 bp, 12 predicted proteins | sample MGYA00153383_OBIO01 | MGnify analysis MGYA00153383 | reverse complement strand
ATTATATAATCCGAGCATTCCCTCATTTTCCCATCGATTTAACCAGTTATACATAGTCTTATAACTAAATTTAAAGATTTTTATCAGATTTTCATTTTTGACATTTTGTGAAACCAAAATCAAAAAATGTGCTCTTTGGCGCACTTGATGATGTCTGCTTTTGCGATAAATTCGGTTTAGCAATTTCAACGAAAGTGGATTGATATCTCGAAGTAAAAACATATAAAACCTATTTAAATACAACTTAATATTTTTAGTATATCATATTAGTTGTTTTGTGTAATTAATTTTGTTTGACTACTTACAGCCGTTTTCCGTCTTGCAAAGCCCGCATCCGCACCGGAATTTGTGCCGCATCTGGATTGCACTTAATCGTTTTTGCCTGTTGCCATATTGGTAAAGCTGCCAAATTTTCAGCCGCCAACTGGGCATCGATAAAGTTGGGAATATGACCAAACGGATCGCCAATAGATGCGGCTTGCTGTTTCAGCAAAGACCAAATTTCCGTTCTTAACTTGTCTTTGTCACGGTGATATCCAATCCAATCAGTTTTCATGTTATATTATGGTACAATATATCATACAAATTTTACTTAAATTCTTTAGTCCGCGAAGGTGGACTTCGTTTTTGTAGGGGCAATCCCCCCGTGGTTGCCCTGGTTTCAACCGCCGAATAACTTATATGAATTCTACCGCAAAACCCAGTTACTATCAAGTCGGCGGGAGTCTCACAAATAACGCTCCCAATTATGTCAAACGGCAAGCAGACGACGACTTTTATAACGGATTGAAAGCCGGGGAATTTTGCTATGTTTTAAATTCGCGGCAAATGGGGAAATCTAGCTTGCAGGTGCGGACAATTCAACGGCTGAGAAGTGAGGGAATTGCTTGTGCGGCGATCGACATTTCGGAAATTGGCAACCGTGGCGTGACTCCCGAACAGTGGTATGCTGGTCTTCTCCGCATTCTCGAAAATAACTTTAACTTGTCTGATGTTGTCAACGTGCGGACTTGGTGGCGCGATCGCAATTTTTTAACTCCGGTTCAAAGATTGAGTGAATTCATCGAAACCGTACTCTTAGCCAACATTTCCAGCAATATTGTCATTTTTATTGACGAAATCGACAGCATTCTCGCCCTGGATTTTCCCGCCGATGATTTTTTAGCGCTAATTCGATCGTGCTACAACAAGCGCGCGAATAACTCAGAGTTTGATCGGCTAACTTGGGCACTCTTAGGTGTAGCATCGCCTACGGATTTGTGCCGCGAGCAAAATGCCAGCAGCAATACGCCTTTTAATATTGGCAAGGCGATCGAGCTAACTGGTTTTGACAAAACAGAAGCGCAACCGCTAGCAGCCGGGTTGGCAGAGATTACAGACAGTTCTCAGGAAGTTTTGAGAGAGGTTTTGTATTGGACTGGTGGGCAACCGTTCCTGACTCAAAAGCTGTGTAAACTGCTGTTTGAAAATGTAGATTTAATCCCGGATTTATCCCAGGGCGGGCACGGGGGGACGGGCGGGCACGGGGGCATCGCCCCTACATTCGGGGGGAAAAAGGTAATTCACACTTCTAAAGAGTGGGTTGAGAAGGTAGTGCGCTTGAAAATCGTGGAGAATTGGGAATCTCAGGATGTACCCGAACATTTATCGACAATTCGCGATCGGCTTTTCAGAGAAAACCAGCGGATTGTCAGAAGACTCGGATTGTATCAGCAAATTTTAGAGCAAGTTGAAATTGTCCCCGATGGTAGTGCGGAACAAATGGAATTGCGATTAAGCGGATTAATCGTCAAACGCCTGGAAACTTTAATAATTTCTAATCCTATTTATGAAGCTGTATTTAATAAAAAATTAATCGAACAAAAACTAGAAAAACTCTCGCCTTACTCGGAAGCGATCAAAGTCTGGCTGAATTCTAACTGTGAAGATGATTCCCAACTGTTGCGAGGAGATGATTTGCAATCAGCATTAGTTTGGGCGGCAGATAAAAGCTTGAGAAATGAAGATTTTCATTTTTTGACAGCCAGCCAAAAGCTGATTTTGAGCAGCCAAAATCAATTGCTGCATTCAGCTCAAATCGAAACTCGAACAGCTCAGGTAGAGGCTGACTCTGCCAAACAAAAAGCCAAACAGTGGATCGGCATCGGTTCTACGGTACTGGCAGGATCGTTACTTGGTGCGATCGGCTTTTCTACTCTCGCTTACCAGCGGTTTAAATTAGCACAAGCAAGTATTGAAATCGAACAAAATGGCAGCGATGCTTTGCTGTTGGCGGTATCTCAAAAAACAGAGAACAGCCAAGCTTTGTCAGAGGCTTTACTGAGGGCGATCGCCTCCGGGAAAAGATTAAAAACCTTGGTTGAAAACAAGCCGCACCTAGAACAATATCCGGCAACTAGACCGCTGTTAGCCTTACAAGTAATTCTCGACAAAATTAGCAAAAAACAACAGATTAAAACATCATTACTTCCGCAAACAAAGATGAATTGGCAAGCTCATGCGGGTGCAGTTACCAGCGTCAGCTTTAGCCCGGACAAACAAATTTTGGCAACCGCCGGAATAGATGATAGAGTTCGGATTTGGAACTTTTCCGGGCAGAAACTTGCTGAATGGAAAGCTTTGCAGCAGTCAGTTAATATGCTAAGCTTTAGCCCGGACGGCAATTTTTTAGCGACCGCAGGAAGGGACAGCACAGTTAAGTTTTGGAATTTATCAGGTAAAAAGATTTCTCAAGTGAAAGCAATTGAAGGCTCTGTCACCAGCATCAGTTTTAGTCCTGAAGGAAAGTTGTTGGCGGCGGCCGGAATAGACAGCAATGCTGCAATTTTTAAATTGCCAAAACAGGAAAAAAATATATTATCTATTGTCAAACTTTCCGGTCACAACGGCTTAGTCAGAAGCGTCAATTTTAGCCCGCGAGGTAATTTTTTAACAACTTTAGATGGCAAATCTACAGTGCGAATTTGGAATTTGTCGGGGAAGCTGGAAAAAACATTAGCAGTGCAGGCAATTGGGATTAGTTTCAGTCCAGACAAACAACAGTATCGTTTTGCTACAGTAACCTTGAATGGTAAAGTCGGGCTGTGGAATCTGTCACAAAAAGAATTAGTTAATGAATTTGAAACTTTGCATTTAGATGCAAAATCAATTAGCTTTAGTCCTGACGGAGAGCGACTTGCTACAGTGGGAATTGACAAAACTGTGCGACTGTGGAATTTAGCGGGGCGACAGGTTGCTCAATTTGAGTTTGAGGAGAATGTTGTTAGTGTCGGTTGGAGTGGAGACGGTAAGCAAATTGCTGTAGCTGGAAGCAATGGCACTGTCTGGTTGAGACAGGTTGAAGGGTTGGCAGAATTGCTGAAGCAAAGCTGCAATTTTCTTAGCAGTCAACCGGAGTATTTGAGAAGGGTTTCCACTATCTGCAAGTAGTAATAAAAGCATGGGAAATACGCACACGGTAATGTCGTTTCCCTATCCGTGGACTTTTTCGATCTTGGTTTGTAGGGTGCGTCGCTATGAGATTGTCGCTCTTTTTTGGGGATAATTGATGGCGGCGCACCCTACAAATACTCACGACAAGCTGTCAACTGTCAACTGTCAACTGTCAACTGTTTAATTTACCTTGACAGGGGAAACACTTACATTAGGAGTTTTGACTCTTTTTAAAAGTTCTTGTCGGGCTTGTTCTGGATTTTGCCCTCTGGGTACTTGATATAATAATCTACAGGAACCGTCTTGAGGATTAGCTGCACAGATAATTACTTGTCCGGTTGGGGATGCACCTGCTGTGACAATTTTGTCCCAGTTTCCTTGGGATTGTGAGTTGTTGAGAATTCCAGAAACTCGGGTGCACCGAGTAATCGCATCCTCTCCCGATTCATTAAAATAGTTATCAGCTACCCACAGAATAACGGGAATATTTTTGCCTTGTTGGACAGCAATTGTAGCTGGGTGGCCGCCGGCTGCGCCGCAGAAGAATGAAGCCGTTTGAGCCGAGGCTGGACTGTTTCCTGAAATCTGAGCTGCAAGGGCGATAATTGACGCGCTAAAAACTGACTTTAAGAGCCGAGATTTCATGGGCTGTAATAGGCTTTTTTATTTAGGGTTACTAATACTCTAAAAAGTTAGACTGCTTTTTGCCGGGAAGATTAGGTATTTAGGGGAAAAATAAAATTTATTGTGTAAAGTTTTGCCGATCGCACATAATGACCCGATATCTGCCAAAACAAGAAAGAAAAATGCTCGCAGACGACAGAAAATACGTGCAGCCACAGGGTACAGGCGCGAAGGTATAGGGTACAGATACAGTTTTTTGCGATCGCCTTGCCCTTCCTGAGCTCGCCCCCCTAAATTGGAACCTGTGTTAACATCGGGAAAAATATTCTCTTTAATAATCAACAATGGGCAATGTTTTGGTGCTGAATGCCTCATACGAACCCCTTAACATCACCAATTGGCGAAGGGCGGTAGTTTTGTTGCTGAAAGGAAAAGCAGAGCAGGTAGAACATAACGGGAAATTTATTGCGCCAAATTTCCCGCTACCAACTGTGATCCGACTGCGGCATTACGTCCGAGTTCCCTATAAGGATATTCCGCTTACCCGCCGGAACATCTTGCACCGGGACGCGCACTCTTGTCAATACTGCGGTTATACCGGGGATGATTTGACGCTGGATCATGTGATTCCTCGATCGCGCGGAGGAGGCGAAAGTTGGGAAAACCTCGCTACTGCTTGTATGCGCTGCAATGTCAATAAAGGCAGCCGCACGCCAAAAGAAGCGGGAATGCCGCTCCGCCATCCGCCGAGGAAGCCTCACAGCGGTCTTTATTTTGAAGTGACTAAACACGTTAAGAGTGGTATGCACAAAGAATGGCAAAAATATGTAATTGGCCTTTAACACCCCTGTCAGCGAAAGCGCGGGGGTTTTTTGCGGAAGTTCGGAGTTTTGAGTTATATCAATTCCGCTTGCACCGTCAGGTGAGGTTGACGGTTGACGGTTGACGGTTGACGGTTAACAGTTAACTCGAATTTACTATTCCAATGAATAGAGGATTTGATATTAAAGATAGAATTGACGCATGGGGTTCATAAACCGGCTTTTTTACAGAAAGACGCCCTACAACAGGCAGATTCGGCAAAAAACCCGGTTTATGAAAGTCGCAGTCCGTCTGCCCTATTTTGAATTCAAAACTATCAAGCCAAATGAAAGACCGGCCCTCTATCAATTTAGACGAAACATCTGGCAACCGCGAAGGTGAGGTTGACCCCAGCAGCGACGTTGTATCGACGGCGCCAAATGCCTCTAGGAAACGGCGCAGCAAATCCGAAGTTGCTTCCGAAGAGAATCGTGCCAGTCTGCGTGAAGAATTGCACGATCGCAAAGTCGAGCAATTGCGCCAAATGTTCGATCGGCACAAAGGTAATCGTCAGTTAATATTGTTGCAAGATTTTCCAGATCCCGACGCACTTTCAAGCGCTTGGGCTTACAAATTAATCGCCGAACAATACGATATCAACTGCGAGATGATCTACGCCGGCGCCCTCAGCCACCAAGAAAATATTGCCTTAGTTAGATTGACAGGGTTGCCGTTGCAGCGGTGGACGTTGGAAACGGCAAAAACTAAGGATTTGTCGGCGTATCAGGGCTGCGTTTTCATCGACAATCAAGGCACTACTTGTAACTTAACCGAGTTTATTTTAGGGGCGGGTGTTCCGATCGCCGCCGTGATCGATCACCATAGTTTGCAGGGGGAAATGAACGCAGATTTTACGGATTTGCGCCCGGAAATCCGCGCTACAGCCACGATTTTTACGGAGTATTTACAGGCGGGAATGCTAACTCTTGATGGCAATGTCAGCCAGCACGTCAAGTGTGCTACGGCTTTGATGCACGGTTTGCGATCGGATACGAACGCCCTCAGACAAGCCCAGGAGGAAGACTTTTTAGCTGCGGCTTATTTGAGCCGTTTTTATGACCCGCAGTTGCTGAATGCCGTGTTACAGTCCTCTCGTTCTAAGTGGGTGATGGATGCGATCGAGCGATCGCTCAAACACCGCACCGTCCAGAACAATTTTTCGATCGCCGGCATCGGCTACCTCCGCTATGACGATCGAGATTCTATACCTCAAGCGGCGGACTTTTTAGTCACAGAAGAGAACGTACATACCGCAGTTGTCTACGCAATTGTTCACGACAAAAACGAAGAAATTGAAGTGGTAATTGGCTCGCTGCGAACGAACAAACTTACTCTCGATCCCGACGAATTTATTAAAGAAGCCTTCGGGCAAGATGCTCAAGGACGCTTTTTTGGCGGTGGCAGAAGTCAAGCTGGAGGTTTTGAAATTCCGGTGGGATTTCTGTCTGGCGGGAATGAGAATAGCGATTATGCAAGGCACAAATGGGAAGTATTTGACGCTCAAATCAAGCAAAAATTGCTGAATTTAATTAGTCCGAAAGATAATCCTGTTTACGATCATTAAGTGGGGAGTTTGTAGGTGAGTTTTTTCGGCGTTGCAAGAGCAGGGAAATGTCGATCGCCGGCAGCGCCGAGAAGGGCAAACTTTCTCTTCAGCGCTCTTGGGTCAATGCAGTTGTAGAATAGGCGAAAAATGTCGATCGCGCCAAACCTCACCCATAAGTTCGTAGGCGTAAGCCGGGGCGTAGCCATCGCACAGTCATCAGAAGGACATCGACAGTGCATCTATATCTAATTCGTCACGGTATCGCAGCCGAGCCCGAAGAATACGCGACAGACTCAGAACGCCCGCTGACTAAAGAGGGCGCGAGTAAAACCCGGAAAATCGCCCAGCGGGTGTACGAACTCGAAATCCAGTTTGACCTGATTCTCACCAGTTCCCTGCTGCGCGCCCAACAAACCGCCCAAATCCTGCAAACAGTCGGTTTGAGTTCCAAAATAGAAGAATCCGCAGCCCTCGCACCATCGGGAGACTTCGGGCACTGGCTGAAGTGGTACAAACAGTGGCAAGAAACAGGCAGCCGCAGCTTGGCCCTGGTGGGCCACCAACCTGATTTGGGCAACTGGGCAGAAACTTTGCTTTGGGGGCGATCGCAAGACGCCCTCATCGTCAAAAAAGCAGGTATCATAGGCTTACTCCTTCCTGAAACAGGCTCGCCAGTAGGCCGGAGCCAAATGTTCTGGCTGACTGGGCCCAAGTTTTTCCTGCAATAGAAACAGCAAACTGCGAAATTAATAGAAGGCGCCAGCCCTCTTAAACGCCCATTCAAAAAAGGCAGAAACCGGGTTTGAGGGGCGAAAATACTCAGGGGCGCGATCGGGCGATCCGTTGAAAAACCCGGTTTCTGAGCCTTAAGAGCGCCGGAGTCGCGATCGAAGGATTATTTGTCAAGACGGTGACACTCTCTTGGTTTCTGGTAATGTACTTTGAGTAGATTCAACACACACAAAACGGTATCGCAATGGTCGTCGGCGAATTCAAACCAGGTTTAGAAGGTGTTCCCGCTACCTTGTCCAGCATTAGCTACGTCGATGGACAAAAAGGGTTGCTGGAATATCGCGGGATTAACATCGAGGAACTAGCACTCAAAAGTTCCTTTCTCGAAACTTCATATTTATTAATCTGGGGTGTACTTCCGACAAAGGAAGAACTAGAAGCTTTCGAGCATGAAATTCGCTATCACCGCCGGATCAAATACCGCATCCGGGACATGATGAAATGCTTTCCCGAAAGAGGACATCCAATGGACGCCCTGCAAGCTTCAGCGGCCGCCCTGGGCTTGTTCTACTCCCGCAGAGCTCTGGCTAACCCAGCATACATTCGAGAAGCTGTAGTGCGGCTGCTAGCCAAAATTCCGACAATGGTGGCGGCGTTCCAGCAAATGCGGCGCGGAAATGACCCCGTGCGGCCGAGGGATGACTTGAACTACTCGGCTAACTTTCTGTATATGCTCAACGAGCGAGAACCAGATCCGCTGTTAGCTCAGATTTTTGACGTTTGTTTGACTCTCCACGCCGAACATACAATCAATGCCTCTACATTCTCGGCAATGGTAACAGCTTCGACGCTAACAGATCCTTACGGGGTGATTGCTTCAGCAGTTGGCACTTTGGCGGGGCCGCTGCACGGGGGGGCCAATGAAGAAGTGATTGAGATGTTGGAGCAAATTGGTTCGGTAGAAAACGTGCGGGCTTTTGTTGAGAAGTCAGTTGAAAACAAGGACAAAATCATGGGCTTCGGTCACCGAGTTTACAAGGTGAAAGATCCGAGAGCAACTATTCTCCAAGGGTTAGCAGAACGGTTATTTGACAACTTCGGCCGCGACGATTATTACGACATTGCTGTCAAGTTGGAAGAAGTGGTTGAGGAGAAATTGGGTCACAAAGGAATTTATGCCAATGTAGATTTCTATTCTGGTCTGGTTTACCGAAAAATGGGAATTCCGATCGACTTGTTTACGCCGGTTTTTGCGATCGCCCGCGTGGCCGGCTGGCTGGCCCACTGGAAGGAACAGCTAGAAGCAAACCGCATTTACCGCCCCACTCAAATATATACGGGGACTCACGGCGCTCCTTATATTCCGATCGAGGAAAGGTCTCAAACATTTGACAGTTGACAGTTGACAGTCACCTGACGGTGTAACCGGAATGGATATAAAAAGTCAAAACAGCCTACTCTGTCTGCCAACAACTGCCGTGCTGGGTTTTGCCCCTCTTGTACTTTGTCCTGTTTGTTGGCGACAATATTCTTAAGTGACGATTTTCAGGAACTCCGGTCCTCAGACTTGCGGGTCTGAGGCTTTTTATTGCAATTTAATTTCTAAATTCCCATCTTCACCACCGGGTAACTCGCCTAAATGCTCATCGATCGCATCTTCTAATTCCTTCCTAGAATAATTATAAGTCAACAATAGTAGCCCAGTAACTGGTTCCCAGGCTCTGCCTGGGAACCGATATCCAGAGGCTCTGCCTCGCTTTCCGAGCCGGAAAAATGGAGGCAGAGCCTCCCGATCAGCATTACCAGGCAGAGCCTGGTAACAAATAGATGCTAAATCTAAACAGATTGAGTTATATGATGTCGGCTGGTCAATTTATCCAATTGATTCACCAACAAACTCAGGAACAATCCCACATCGGTGACAACACCAGTAGATTCGATCGAACCCCGATCGCTCAATTTCGTCACCACCGCCGGATTAATGTCCACACAGACCATCTTCACGCCAGCAGGCGTCATATTTCCCACACCAATTGAGTGCAGCATAGACGACAGCATCAACACCATATCCGCACCGCGCAACAGCTCAGTATATTCTTCTTGAGCCTTAACTAAATCCATTTGCGTGTCGGGAAGCGGCCCGTCATCGCGAATCGAACCTGCCAGAGAAAACGGTATATTGTTCTTCACGCACTCGTACATCACACCGTTAGTAACCAGCCCAGCTTCAACAGCTTTTACAATACTGCCATAACGCCGCACAGTGTTAATTATTTTCAAGTGATGTCGGTGTCCGCCACGCACAGCAACACCGCGTTTCATGTCAACCCCCAAAGAGGTTCCCATATTCGATTGTTCCATGTCATGAACGGCGATCGCATTTCCGCCCAACAACGCTTGCACATAACCTTCGCGAATCAAATGCGCTAAATGTTCGCCACCGCCAGTATGGATCACCACCGGCCCTGCGGTAACAACAACTTTACCACCCCGATCGCGAATTTGGCGCAATTCCCACGCCACTTGTTCCACTACCAATTCGACGCGGCGCTCACTAGAAACGCTCCCAGACATAAAGCTAAATTCTTGAGAATTGCGCTGTTCCCGCGATTCTGTTTTGCGGATGGTACGGATGCCGACCACATCAACAACGACTTTTTCTCCTACTTTTAAATCGCGCAGTAATTTACATTTAGCCACTAGGCCGTCAGCAGTTTCTGTAATCGCTACTGCGCTATCCATCCGCTGATTTTGCACCTTCACCCACTGATTATCTACCCGCACTTCCGTCGGATAAATCGTACTAACATAAAAGTCGTCTGGGCCAACGCCATCTTGCACAACAGGCTCCAAACTAGCATCACAAATTTCTTGCGGCGGGGCTACTGCACCAAGGTCAATCAGCATTCCCATCATTTCTTCCATCACATCATGGGAAGGAGCCGAAACTTTAACATCAGCACTGGATGTGCTTTGACGCTGCTCTCCCAGATTGAAATTGAGCACTTGGAAACTGCCACCGAGATCGACAATTAAGTCTAAAGCACGACTAATTAAACCAGCATCAAGCAAGTGGCCTTCCATGCGAATTGTGCGGCTTTCTACCATCACGTTTGCCGATCGATCTTCTTGCACCGGTTCGATCACCCGCAGTGTGAGACACTTACAAGCACCGCCAGCTTTCAAAAATTCACTCATCGGCGTTTCAATCACTTTAAACCCAGCCTTGGTGATGCGATTTTTTAAGCCTTCGCTCACCTTATTCATTACCACAATATCGTTAATATTGACAGCATTGCAGGCAAAATTAGCGGCATCTGCTTCTTCAATAGCAATCCGTTTTTCTGGTGCAACTCGCATTTCAATTAAACGGTTTGAGTAGGAATCAAATGCGGTTGGATAGTAAAGCAAATAGCCGCCGCTCAAGGGACAAAAACAGGTGTCTAGGTGATAGAAACGTTCGTCTACTAAACGCAGCGATAAAACTTCAATGTTGAGCCATTTTGCGAGTAACGGGTGCGAGTCGAGTTCGGAACGGAAGCCGTATCCTGCCCACAACCAGCGTCCTTCGCGATCGAGCAAAGCATCGCCCGCACCCTCAAATGGCAAGTCTTTCGGCAGTTCGTGAACCGTGAAACCTTTGTCCTCAAACCATTCTTTGAAATAGGGCTCTTCGCCTTGGCGTTCTTTGTGATAGAAACGGCTGAGGACAAAAGTATTGCCTAAAAGTAGACCAGCGTTGGCCGTGAAAACCATATCAGGCCAGCCTTTTTGCGGTGTTACGAGGTCTACAATGGCATTTTCTTTGAGCACGTGGTAAAGTTTTTCCCACTGTTCCACAGCGCGATCGCGCGATGATTTGTGGACATTTCCTTCCATCCACGGATTAATTACATAGTCCACGTCGTAGTGGTCGGGAGCGCACATCAGGAAGCGAATTGAGTCAGTCATAATTCAGTTAAAATGTGGTAGATGCTACAGACTTAAGTTGACAGAGTTTGCTAGATAAAAACTGCAATATTCGCTCGTCACAGCAAGAGTGCAACATCAGGTCAGGAAAAAACGAACTTTTAATTATATCACACTAAGGTCTATTTGGAGTCAAAAGGAGCTGCTCGTGGGAAGTGATCAAATCTTGACAAGGCGATCGCTCGGGCCGCTCAAACAATCAGGTATATAATTAAACTAATACAAACGATATTGTTACCATTAATTTCATCAACCAACAAATAGCCATGACAATCACAGCCACTGAATATAAATATGTGCAACTAGACGATCGCAATATCCCGATTATTGAAGGGACATCGATGAAAATCGTAGAGTTACTTACCTCTGTAAAAGCTTACGGTTGGACTCCCGAAGAATTGCTGCAAAGTTACCCTGTCACCTTACCCTGAGCAAAATTTACTCAGCATTAGCTTACTACTTGGACAATCAACAAGAAATAGACGCAGATATCGAGCGGCGCGAGGAGTATGTAAGACAGTTAGAACAAGAAGCTGGCGAATCTGCTTTTGCTGCTAGAATGCGCGCTCAAGGGTTGTTGAAATGAGCCTATTTTCCTTCTTCCTTCTTCCGTTACATCCGTTACATCGGCTACAAAATCCGTTGCCGAACTTCCTTCTTCCATTACATCCGTTACATCCGCTACAAAATCCGTTGCCGAACTTTTGTTTGCGAAATCGGCAGTTCGATCGCAAATTCTGCTCCCCGTCCAACTTCTGAATGACATTCCAAGTTACCGCCGTGGGCGTCTTTCACAATTTGGTAGCTAATCGACAATCCCAAACCAGTGCCACTGCCGATCGGTTTCGTCGTGAAAAATGGGTCAAACATCCTTGACTGAACCTCCGGAAGGATACCGGGCCCGCTATCCGCAATGCGGATCACAACTTGATTGTCCCTATTTATTTCAGTGCTAATCTGAATCTGAGGATTGCGATCAAACATTTGCTCAGAATCATTAGTAACTGGTAGAATATTGTTTATTAATGAGTCTTCCACAGCATCGATCGCATTCGACAGCAAATTCATAAATACCTGGTTTAATTGAGCCGGATAACACTCGACTTCTGGCAGTTCGCCATAATTTTTAATAACTTGAATTTCCCGACGTTTTGGTTGATCCTGCAATCGGTGTTGCAAAATCACCAAAGTGCTTTCTATCCCTTCATGAATGTCGATTACTTTGCGATCTTGTTCGTCGAGTCTCGAAAAGTTTCGCAAAGACAGCACGATCTGCTTAATTCGGTTAGCACCTGCTTGCATTGAAGCCAGGATTCTTGGGAAATCCTCAGCGATAAAATCTACTTCAACTTCTGCTAATTCTTCGGCAATTTCGGGAACTGGTTCGGGATATTGTTGCTGGTATAGCTGGATCAATTTTACCAAATTGCGAGCGTATTGTGCGGCGGGAATAATATTGCCGTAGATGAAGCTGATGGGGTTATTTATTTCGTGGGCAACTCCGGCTACCATTTGCCCGATACTTGACATTTTTTCGGCTTGGATGAGCTGGGATTGAGCATTCTTTAAATCTTCCAAAGTTTGTTCTAACTGTTGCGCTTTTTCTCGTTCTCGCTGTTCGCTAAATTGCAAATCTACTTGTGCTTGTTTGCGATCGCTAATATCGATATGCGTGCCCGTCATCCGCAAAGGATTTCCCGAAGCACCGCGTTCCATAACCTTAGCTTGAGCCAAAATCCACTTCCACTCGCCGGATTTTGTCAGCATCCGAAATTCCGCTTCGTAAGTCGGTATTTTGTTTTGCAAGTGAGCATTTAGCGCTGCTTTAGCTGACGGCAAATCATCTGGATGTACCAGTTGCTCCCAGGAGGTACCACTATTTTCTATTTCCTCTACTTCATAGCCTAACATCGTTTTCCACCGCGAATTAAAATAGACTTCTCCCGTAACAAGATTCCAATCCCACAATCCCATCGCACTACCTTCAAATGCTAGATAAAAACGTTCTTCGCTAAGAAGCAAAGCTGCTTCGGCTTCTTTGCGTTCAGTAATATCCATTACAGTTCCCAACAGTTTAATTACTTCTAGGGTTTTGTTGAAAACAGATTTTCCCCTTGTTTCCAGGTATCGGATTTGACCGCCCGGATGCAAAATTCGGAACTCTTTTTTGTAGCAAGTTCCTCGTGAGATACCAAGAGTGATAGTTTGTTGAAATAACTCTCTGTCGTCGGGATGATACATCTCGGTAATTTCGGCATATGTCGGCTCAAGTGCGATTGAGTCAAGACCAAAAATGCGGAATACTTCTTCTGACCAAGTAATTTTATTTGTGAGGACATCATATTCCCAACTGCCAATATGAGCGATTTTCTGGGCTGCTGCTAGACTAGCTTCGCTTTGTTCAAGTTTAAGTCGCTGCTGTTTATCTTGTTCGAGAAGATTGGCTTGAGCGATCGCAATTCCCATTTGTGCTGCCATAGTTTTCAATAATCTGATCTCATCTTCAGTCCAGTGGCGGCGATCGTACTGGTACAAGCCGATCATTCCGTTTGCTTTTCCCTGGTAGGAAGTGCGGACGGCAATCATCGACTTCCAACCTATTTGATTGCACAAATCTCTGACATTTTCTAGCAGCGGTTCGGCAAAAACATCATCACCAACTACAACTTTATCTTAGGACAATACAAACTGAGCGTGAGGATTACCCAGCACGGGAATTTCCACATCTAAGAAAGATTCTGATTCTGATTTCATGTACTTACCCACACAAGAAATACGGGGAATTGGGTGTTCTGTGTAGGTGTGAATCAAGCAGCTATCGGCATTAAAAACTCGACCGATTTGGGCCGCTGCTGTCTGAAAAACTTGCTCCTGCTTTAAGCTATAGCGAATTTCCAGAGTAATTGTTTCTAACAGAAATCTTTGCTTGATTTGCCGTTCCAAAGCAGCTAAAGCTGTTTGCCGTTCGAGTTCTGCTTGTTTGCGATCGCTAATTTCAGTAGCAGTTCCCAGAATTTTCCAAGGTTTGCCCTCCGCTGTTCTGGCAAACACGGTATCCCGGCTCGAAAACCAGCGATATTCACCGTTTTTGTGCTGAAGCCGATACTCAAACTCAAAGCTTTCGCCGTCTTTTGCTGTCTCAATCCTGCTCATGTGTTCTGAGAATTCCCGCAAATCATCAGAGTGTATTAAGTTAGGAATAAATGCTGCTGACATTTGCTGTATCTCTGCAAGCGAGTAGCCAATATCGGTATAGACTTCGCGATTGAGATACAGAGTCCGCTGTTCGAGCAAATCGTAAACGTACAAAACATTAGGATTCATTTTAATTACTGCTGACAGCCAGCGCTGACTTTCTCGCAGTTGTGCTTCGATCTGCTTGCGTTCTTCTATTTCTGCTTGCAGTCGCGCATTTTGTCCCACAATTTGCTGAGAAAGCCGGCCCAGATGCAATTGATTTTCGACGCGGGCTACCACTTCTTCTACCTGAAATGGTTTAGCAATATAGTCTACCGCCCCCAGTGAAAAAGCTTTGACTTTATCAAATAGTTCATTTAAAGCACTGATAAAAATCACAGGAATATCTTTGGTTTGCGGACAAGCTTTTAGTTGTTCGCAGACTTGATAGCCATCCATACCGGGCATCATGATGTCGAGCAGAATCAAATCTGGTGGATTCGATCGAGCAAAGTTGAGAGCCAATTTTCCATCTCGTGTCGGCCGCACTTTATATCCCCGCTTAGACAAAAGCTGGGATAAAAGGCGCAAGCTTTCTGGGTGATCGTCAACTATTAAAATGTTTTATTTTAAAGCATCGCTTTTAGATGCCAGTGTTTGTATTTTTGTGTTTTTTTTATCTGATGTATTCACAATATACCCCTCAAAATATTGTTTTTTAATCAATTTAAAAACTCATTAAAATCCACAATTATTTGCGAGTAAAACTATTAGATATCTCCCATAATTATTGTGGAACAGGCATCCTGCCTGTTCAAAACTTGCTTTTTAGGAGATGTCTATCAGCTTGCAGCAGCAATAGTTGTGGGTTGACGATGTGTACTAATTATATCAAAAATGTCGGCTATTGAAAATTTTTGCGTAGCCAATTATCGCAGGCGATCGAAAAAACAGTCGATATTCCTCAAATCACCTGCCTGCGTTGGCAACTTTCATTAGATATCGACCATATTTATTGGGGAACAGGCATCCTGCCTGTTCAAAACAGGTAATTCTTGGGAAGTCAGTCTATTAAACGTAAAACTTTTACTGTGTTTAGAACCCGGTTTCGCCTGCATTTACCGAGTTGCTTGGTGCTGTGTTTTTTCAGTAGATACACGTACTTCAAACGGTAACTAAACCTGCCCCGATCGTTGATGTCAACTTAAGTTTAAAATTGTTTTTCTGTGTGGTTTGTATCCAACTCTCGATGTTATAAAGCACTTTGGCGCTTGTTCGTAGGTATTAGCAGAAGCTCTTGTAGGGACACTCCAAGAGCCCATTAGTGTCAACTTAAGGTCAAACCTAAGTAGGTAGGTGGGAAAATTTATTTTTATGTAACGAAACATTAAGTACCCGTATTGGAGTTAAATTTAACACGTTGTGTACGGTAGTTTCCTCTTT
>ENA-OBIO01000718-OBIO01000718.1-metagenomes-genome-assembly--contig:-NODE-718-length-15795-cov-2.80457_pt1 | contig 15795 bp, 3 predicted proteins | sample MGYA00153383_OBIO01 | MGnify analysis MGYA00153383 | reverse complement strand
ACGTTCCCAAAATCCACCCATTCATAGCATATACATTCGGTTCGTTAAAAGTATTCCAATACGCGACGTATTTACTAAAATGATACGCGATGCGTTCGGTATAATCTATAAAATGCGCGATATTTTTTTTATTTTCCCAACCTCCTAAATTTTCAAACCAAATGGGTTGTGTAAAATGATGGAGGACGAGCATTAATTTCATACCCCGCGTTTCTAAATCATCGAAAAAAGCAGTGTATTCTTTTACAACACCGGCATTAAATTCTGACGAAGGTGACGTTTGAATGCGCGCCCAATCAACGCTGCATCTGTAAATCGTTCCGAATCGTGCAATATGTTGCGCATCTTCAGCGCGCCTAAGTTCGTGGTCGCAAGTGCGATTAAAAATTTCTCCGTCGCTCGCAATTTCTCCGCGCCAATTATGATCAGATGCCGTTTCAATTTGCGTTGCTGCTGTGGAAGTGCCAAAAAAAAAGTTGTCAGGAAACTTTATCAATTAAGATCGAAAGATTTAGAATTTAAAATTAATTATTTAATACAATTTTTTGTAAGCGCAAAATAGAAAACACCGTCAATAAAAGATATTGAAACATCAAAGCGACTAAAACATAAGTGGAAGTGTCTGGATGTTTTTTATAAAAAACCAATGCAAAGAGCGAAATGAAAACCATTTTAAAAAGCATACTGCCCATCACTACGCCGATAAACATTTGAGATTTTTTATTTGGGTGTAATTTTTTTAAAAGAAATTCGACCATGAAATTAAAAAAAATGAGGAAGACGGCGACGGAGCAAAGAAATATTTTTTCAGCATTATTTTTAAAAAGGAAGCCTACAGAAAAACATAAAACCAAAGCAAGGAATAAGGAATAGGGAACAGGGAATAAATTATTTTGCTCACTTATTTTATTTTCCATACAATTAACTATCAGTTTTTTATTCCGTTTTCCTTATTCCGTTTTCCTTATTCCTTATTATCTTTCTCTTATAATATTATACATTGCTCCGCCGATAGCAATGAAACACGCGACGATAGTATAATAAGGTTTAGGTGTATTAAAATGTGCATCGAGCCGATTGCCAATAATTGCGCCAACGGATATTATAGCCACCATACTGAAAGCAATATCCGAATTTTTAAGCGGTTTGCTGACTTTTTTTTTCTCGATATTATTTTGGCTATTATTATTTAACGACACCGTTAACAGTTAAAATTTCTGGCACAGATGCGCCGAGTAAGTTTTTATGTTGCAATTGTGATGGTCGCATATTGCACGTTACGTTGAATACTGCGCCAGGCATCACCATAAGTTTATCGGCTTTCACATCGCCAATAACTTCTGCCGTTTCCTTAACGCTGAGTAGTTCGGACACGTCTAACTTGCCGTGAAATTTACCTTCAACGACAGCGTTCTGACATTTGACTTCACCGTTGATATATCCCGTTACGCCGATAATAACTTTTCCTTGACAAGTCAAAGTTCCTTTAATTATTCCATCCACGCGAATATCATTTTCAGCGGTGATGTTACCTTCAACATTTGTGCCTTTCACGAGGCTGTTGAGTGCGTTCGCGTCTAAACTAATTGTTGTTGTTGACCGCGTGAGACTATTTTTATCTTCGACCTTTTTATTTCCAAACATCTGATTAGGTATTAGTTGTTAAGTATGCTTGCCTTTAAAACACAAAATAAAAGTTTTTAGTGGGCTTCACCAAATATTTAACCATAAATATCTAAGACTGAAAAAATTAAGAAATATGTTTCACGCGTTTTAAATGGTAAATTCATCAAAAATGCGCATTTAAGGCAAATAAAATCTGATATTTAAAAAATTGGTGTGCTTTTGGTATTGTAAAACCAAAGAAATAAATATCTCATACCATTACTTTAGTTATGCACACTATCAGTACACTACAAATTATTAAAGAAATCCTAAATTTTCGAAGCCAAAAACTTTTTGCTTTAGTATTTTTATTATTTTTGGGGCTTCAATCGCAACTCTTAGCGCAAACAAGTTGCCCGATTTCAAATGAAATTTCTATTTCGGTTTATCTACAACCAACCATTTCACTCACAGGAGCTACAACAATTTGTGCTACTGGTTCAGCGACATTAACAGCCACACCAAGTGGCGGCGTTCCTGGAACTTGCAGTGTGACTTGGGAATACAGAACCGATACTGTATCGGGTACTTGGACGCCGATAACGAATACGAATAGCAATCCAAATGTTTTTATAACTCCAAATTTAGCAGTCTCAACGCAATATCATGCCTTATTGGCTTGTACAGAAACCAGTTGTACGGGCGCAACATCTAATGCGCAAACAATTACTGTTAATCCATCCATTGCAATTACAACGCAGCCAATTGGATTTGAAGAGTGTACAAATGGTGTGTCTTCTCTGTCAGTTTCAACATTGGGTGGTACAGGTAATCTTGTTTACACTTGGTATTCTGGAGCGGATAGTTTGAATATGAATGTCATCGCTGGTGCTATTGGGTCAACATATACGCCTGTTTCGACTTCCAATGGAACTACATATTATAAAGTGTCGGTTTCATCTGGTGTTTCTGGTTGCGGATCAAAAACATCTTTTGTTGCGAAAGTAATAGTTTATCCGATTTTAACGATCACAACGCAACCCATCGGCTTTGAAGAATGCGTTGGTGGGAATCAAACATTAAATGTATCAATCAATGGCGGCGTTTCTTCATCTACAAAATATCAATGGCAATCAAGCCCTGATGGTTCAACTTGGAAAGATTCAATCGGTCAAACGAATTCAACACTCATACCGACATCTATAAATGCTGGTGTTAGATATTATCAATTAAATATAGTTTCAGGTGGAAGTAATTGTGGTTTTGCTACTTCAACGCCTGTTAAGGTAACTGTATCACCACAAACTGCAATTGTAACAGACTTAAAAGATATTACGGAATGTATTGGCGGCACAGATTCATTGAATTTTGTTACATCGGGTGGTGCTTCAAATGTTACTTACATCTGGGAGTCGAGTACGTCAAACGTGCCAGCAACTTTTACAGCAATTGCTGGAGCCGCAAGTTTGCCAACATTTACGCCTAACCATTCGGTCATAGGTACAACTTATTATCGCGTCAGAATAACGTCGTCGTTCAATACTTGTACTGAATTAGATTCGCGCATTTCAACTGTCACAATCAATCCTATTTTAATAATCACCAGTCATCCGAGCGATATTGATGAATGTTCGGGTGGCAATCAAATTTTAAACGTAGCAACAAGTGGTGGAATAACATCACCGCCTTTAAAATATCAATGGCAATATAGTCCTGATAATATAACGTGGAAAGACTCGATTGGTCAAACTGCTTCTACTTTAATTCCACAATCATTAAATGCTGGTACGCGCTATTATAGAGTGACTGTAACATCTACAGGTTCTAATTGTGGACAAGTGACATCGAATTCAGCTAAGGTTATAATTAGAAATCAAATAAGTATTTCTTCACAAGCGCAGCCCATTGTTGAATGTACAAACGGCAATCAAACTCTAACCGTTACTGCTACGGGCGGTTCAGGTGTATTGCATTATAAATGGTATTTAAGTAATAGTTTAGGAGGATCTTACACACCAATCCCGAATTCAGATTCAACTTCTTATACGCCTAACTCCGTCAGTGATGGCATAACATATTACCGTGTAGATGTTTCTGCTACGGGTAATGGTTGTGGTGTAACGTCCTCTAATCCTGTTCAAGTTGATGTGAGAAAACAACTTCTCATCTCAACCGATTTGGTTGGATTCATCGAATGTGAAACTGGTAAACAAACGCTTACAGTAGCAGTTATTAACGGTACATCAACGAATATTACATCAAACTTGACGTATCAATGGTTTAGTAGTCCTACGCAAGCGTCTGGGTTTATGCCTATTGCTAATTCAAATAACGCAACCTATACACCTCCTTCTACCACTGATGGGACTATATATTATTATGTTCAAATTTCAGATAGTGGTGCAGGTTGTAGTCCAATTCCATCGAAAACAGTGGCAGTAACTATTAATCCACAATTAACTATAAATGCGCAGCCTCAAAATTTAAATGAGTGTACGAATGGAAACCAAACAATCACAGTTGGTATATTAAATGGAGCGGGTGGAATGACTTTTCAATGGCAAAAAAGTTCAGACGGAATAACTTTTTCTGATACAGTCGGTGCAACAAACCAAACATTTTTGCCACCGAGTACTTCAGCTGGTACTACTTATTATCAAGTGATAGTTACTTCAACTGGAAATGGTTGTAAGCCAGTTACTTCAAAAATATCTAAAGTTGTTGTTGCGCCACAAATTAGCGTTGTAACACCGCCCCAAAATATTGATGAGTGTGTCGGTGGTACTGTTCCACTATCTGTAGTTGCAAAAGATGGTTCAGGTACTTTTACGTATCAATGGCAGTCGAGTCCAGATCAATCAAGTTGGGTGAATATTACGGGTGAGACAAATTCTACTTATAATCATCCACCTTCAACAACGGCAGGTGTAACGTACTATCAATGTCTTATCAATACACCGAATGCTACCAATGATAACGCGTGTAAACAAGCAACTTCAGGTATTGCCAAAGTTACTATATTCAGTAAGCCTGTGCTAACGACAATGGCAAAAGTAACAGCCGTATGTACGGATGGACAAGTTGAATTAAACGCCACTAAAACGGGTGGCACAGGAACGTGTGTTATTACTTGGCAGGTTTCGACCGATAATGGTGCAACTTTTAAAGACGTACCGAGTCAACCAACCAGTCCAGATTCAAAATATGTAACACCACCATTAAAAGCGAATACCAAATATCATGCAACGATAACGTGTTCGGGTAGTGGATGCTGTAATTAGTTGCTCGTTGTTAGTTGAGAGTTGTTCGTTTATGAGCGACCCGCAACTCATAACAAAACTGGCAAAGAGAAAAAGGCAAAGTACAAAATGCAAAGTTGTTAATAGAACATTTGTCGCGCGTTTGTTGGAGGGCACAAATTTGTTTCCTCCAATAAACTTTTGGCTAAACCCCCTCTTAATGAAAAACAAACAATATGATTTACAAACGATAAACTCTGAAAGGGTTCAATGTGAATAGGTTTATGAGAGTACGAGTTTTACAATTTTTAACCTTAATTATTCTGTGCGTTTACCAAGTAAAAGCGCAGGTGTGCGCGCCTTCATCGGATATTTCGATTACCGTAGCGCAAAAGCCTGTCGTTTCTATTACGGGTTCGACGACAGTTTGTAATGGTGGGAATGCTGTTCTTTTCGCAACTCTCAATTTTGGCATCGGCGAATCGTGTAATATTACTTGGGAATTCAGCGACGACGACGGCGCTTCGTGGCATTTAATTCCTTTAGAAAATAAAGCGATGTTGATGCTGACGAATTTGACAAAAACGTTGAGCTATCATTCCATCTATGCGTGCGGGGGTGAAGGTTGCGATTCAAAACCGTCGAATTTTCAAAAAGTTACCGTTATAGATAAACCCATCGTAACAATTTCTGCCACTAATCTTTCCATTTGCGAAAACATGCCGCTCACTTTAACGGCTAATGTCACGGGTGGAACTGGTTCCGATGCTTACACATGGTATTCAAGTACGAATGGAAATGACTTTACAACGATTGTTGGTCAGACAAATGTAACATTGACTACTAACAATTTAGCTGTTAATACATTTTTTAAAGTTAGTGTTACTGAACTGGGCGATGGTTGTACCGCAATTTCTCAAGCAGTACAAATAAATGTAAATGGTTGTCGCGGCTCTATTGGCGATTTTGCTTGGCTCGATTGTAACAAAAATGGTATTCAGGATGCCGGCGAAGTCGGTTTAGCAAATGTTCCGGTTACAATTTCCGGTACGCCGAGCGATGGCACAATTTTTATAAACCAAAATTCAATAACCAATGCTTCTGGTTTATATCTTTTCAGTAATTTAAAACCTGGCAAATATGTCGTCACTTTTGGATTTCCTAACAATCCTTCAGGAATAATTTTTACTGGTAAAAACAGAGGTGCTGCCACCGTTGATAGCGACGTAGATCCTTCAGGAAAAACAGATGTCATTATACTCGCACCAAACCAAAACATAACGACAATTGATGCAGGTTATATTGATAACGCTTCACCCGTTTTTGCATCTTCGCCTTCCGATATTACAATAGAGTGCGACGCGCCTTTGGTTTTTGCAACTGTTTCTGCAACGGATAATATAAATCCGAATCCAGCGATAACTTTTAAAGACGACAGCATTGCCTTAGATTGTAAACTCGCACAAAAATTTAAAGCAAAATATACGCGCACGTGGTTTGCTGATGATGGTTGCGGAAATATTTCTACAATCAAACAAAACATCACGACGCGCGATACTAAACCGCCCGTTTTTAATAAACAACCTGCCGATATAACGATTGCTTGCGAAACGCCGATTCCTGATGGTGCAGATATTTTTACGCTTGATGCGTGCGATGGCAAAATAATTCCGCCATTTACGCAACCTTACGAAAAAATTTGTGCGAGTTCAGGTGTTTATCACAGAACGTTTACTGCAACAGATGGTTGTAATAACGTTTCTACGATATCGCATAATATTACGGTTGTTGATACGGTTGCGCCTATTTTTTTAAATTTACCAACGGATTTAACGCTTTCTTGTGGTTCGCCCGTTCCGGATGCGCCGAATATTCTTATAAAAGATAATTGCGACATCACAGCAACTTTTTCACGGGATGCAGATGATTCTATTCCAGGTTTTTGCGCAGGTTCTTACAAAATTGTAAGACATTGGACAGCGGTTGATGCGTGTGGCAATGCACGAAAAGGTCAGCAGACTATTTCTATTTTCGATAACGAGCCGCCTTCAATTGTAAACGTGCCGAGCGATATTACGGTTGATTGTAAAAATATTCCCGCGCCAATTTCTTTAAACGTAAAAGATAATTGCGATATTAAATTAACGTTTGTCTTTCCGACAGATAAAACGACCGCAGGATCTTGTCCCTCAAATTATTCAATTGTTCGCACTTGGGTAGCGACGGATGCGTGCGGTAATGCAACACAAAAATTTCAAAAAATAACGGTTAAAGATTCTATCGCGCCTGTGTTGGCGAATGTGCCGAGCGATATTACTGTCAACGTTGGTCTCGGCGATGCCATTCCTGTTGCAACAATTGTAACCGCTACTGATAATTGCGATAATAATCCGAAAGTGACGGCAAATGAAATTGCGCAAATTGTTTCTGGCAATTGTAAAAATACGATTGTGAGGACTTGGCAAGCAAAAGATGTTTGCGGTAATGTAAGTGCAATTGCAAAACAAACAATCACGATTTTAGATAGCGTAACTGCTGTACAAATTGCCTCGCGAACTCCTGCCAATTGTACGGATGCGAATGGTAGCGTGTCTTTATCTCCAGCGAATTATAATTATACTTGGAGTGATAATGGAACTGGTAATGTCAGAAACGATTTGAAAAAAGGTTTGTACAATGTGACAGTTTCTAAATCGGGATCGTGTTTCATCGTTCTTCCGATCACTGTTGATAGTGTAAAATGTTTATTGTGTACTAAACCGTTAGTTTCTGTTACGCGCACAAAACAAACTTGCGCTAAAGGCAACGACGGCACAGCCACAGTTAATATAACGAATGGTGTCGTTTCGGATTACAATTTCACTTGGTCACCGAATATCTCAACTACTAATTCGGCGCAAAATTTATCCGTTGGAACAAACTATTCTGTACGCATTGCGCGAAAAGATAATGACACGTGTGCTATCACAACACAATTCAGTGTTGATCCTGCAACGGATGTTGTCATTGCTGCTGCAGTTATTACGAATGCCGATTGCAATGTCGCGACAGGTTCAGCAAAATTTAATCCGACCGGAAATTTAAAATACACTTTTAAATGGAATGATTTAGACACTAATAGTGCGCGCGCAACGCTTGCTGTTGCAAATTATACCGTTACAATTAATGATGGCGTGAACTGCCCAATTGTAAAAAATATCGCTATCACTAAAGTTTGCGATAATCCTTGTGTTAAACCTTCACTGGCTTTACAAATTACAAATCAATCGTGCGCTAAAATCGCAGATGGAAAAGTTGGAATCGTCCTTTCGGGTGGAAATACAAATAATTATGAGTTTAAAATTACGAGTGATGTTGGTTTTTTTAAAGACGTCCTCACTCAAGGCTCAAATCTCATAGCTCAGGGCTTAGGGGTTGCTAATTACAGTTTGCATCTTCAAAAAGAATCCGATCCCACTTGTTTTATTGACACGACTTTCCAAATTTTAAAAGCGATTGACGTTGTGCCTATCACTCCAACTATTACAACAGCAATTTGTAATGCGGCATCAGGTTCAATTATTTTTAATAATGCAACAAATTATACTTTTGCTTGGAGCGATGGAAATACGTCTGCATCGAGAATAAATTTAATTGCAGGTACTTATACCGTTCAGATTGGCGAACTTGCTTCAACACATTGTCCTGTTACTCAAACATACAAAATTGATACGGTAAATAATTTACGCAGCAGTTACACAATTAATAAACAGCCAACGTGTGCTTTGAACAATGGTTCGGTAACCATCAATGCTTTAGGTGGATCTGGAAATTATAGTTACTCGTGGGGAAGTTCGAATACACGCAGCGGATTGAGTGCCGTTATCACAACTGTAACCGTGACTGATAAACAAACGGGATGTACTTCAGCTACTACTTTTGCATTGCGGAATGAAAATATTTCAGCTACAATTACTTCAGACAATATAGTAAATCTGGCTTGTGCTGATGGTAATGATGGTCGTGTGAATTATACCGTTTCTGGAAAAAGTGCTAATTTCGCAGAGCCTGCTAAAATTACAATCGTAGAGACGTTGCATGCAACGTCTTTACAAAACGGTTCGCTTGGAGCGGGAAATTACACCATTTTAGTAGCTGATGCGACGGGTTGCGCAGTAACACAAAAATCATTTTCTGTCGTTGCGCCACAAAAAACCATCGTCAGTATTCGTGGCGAAAACCAAGTGTGCAGTAATAGCAGTATTTTATTGGAATCAAGCATCAGCGGTGGTTCAGCAAATTGCGCGTATCAATGGCAGTTTAGCACCAATGGAGGATTTAGTTGGAATCCGATCACCGTTAACGGCACTTCAAATACACTTGTCGTAGATTCGAAAAATCTTGCGCCTTTACCTCAAAAAACGTCTTATCGTTTACAAATGACTTGCGGCAATTGCAATATCTCGCCGTCAAATATTATTGAGGTGACCCTTGTACCAGCGCCAGTTGTTTCCACAGCAATTTTAGGTGGAAGCTCGACATTGTGTGCTGGAGCAAAATTTACAATCACTGCGAGTGTTTCACCAGCGCAAAGTGCATATACATACCAATGGCAAAGTAGCACGGATGGAATAAATTGGACAAATATTATTGGCGCAGTGTCACCCACATTCAACGGCGTAGTAAACGGTTCTGCGCAATATCGCGTAATTGTTACTCCGACGACGTTGACGAATTGCGATATAATATCTGATCCACCTGTCAAAATTATTTTAGGTGGTTGTAAAGGTACGGTGGGAAATTTTGTCTGGTTGGATTGTAACAAAAACGGCATCCAAGATGTAGGTGAAAAAGGTTTAGCCAATGTGAGCGTTAATTTAATCGGAACAGATGATAATGGATTGTCGGTTTCATTGGTTACGACGACGGATGTGAATGGTAATTATATTTTTGCGAATGTAAAATCTGGGAAGTATAACGCCATCTTCAGTGCACCAAGTGGTTCGCGTGGATTAAAATTTTCGCCAAAAAGAACGGGTAATGGCACGAACGATAGTAAAGTAGATGCAACAGGGAAAACGGATGTGTTTACCTTTCTCCCTACTGGCATTATAGATACTATTGACGCCGGGTTTATTGACGACATTAAACCAACATTTACATTTGCTCCTCTGGATAAAACAATAGAATGTGGCAAGCCTATATCGTTTGATATTTCTGCCGCGACTGATAATTCAGGAAATAAAGTTAAAATAGATAGCGTAGATATCTTAAATCGCCTCGCAGTGTGTCCGATAAAATATACGATTACACGCACATGGACGGCTACAGACGATTGTGGTAACGCTTCGACAATTTCTCAGAAAATTAATGTCACTGATACTACACCGCCTGTTATTGGGGATATACCTGCTGATATTTTAGTAGATTGCAATAGAGTACCTGCTGCACCACGAAATATTACTGCAACTGACAATTGCGATGCGACAGTTAAAGTCATTTTTACAGAAAAAATTGATAGCATTTGTAAATACACGCGCAAAATAACGCGCACGTGGTCAGCAGTTGATTCTTGTGGAAATTTTGCCGTTCCGAAATCGCAAATTATTACAACTAAAGATTCTATAAAACCTGTCATTACAAACGTTCCGACAGATATTACCGTCAATTTAGCCAACAACGAAACCATTCCACCTATACCAATAGATGTTTACGCGACAGATAATTGCGATGCAAACCCGAGTTTAATACCAACACAATCACCGTTACAATTTATTGGCAACTGTACGAGCGTTATAAAAAGGACTTGGAAATCGGTTGATGCGTGTACCAATTTTAATTCACTCACGCAAACAATTACGATTTTAGATGCTATTGCAGATGTGTCAGTGGTTTCAAACACACCCGAACATTGCACAACTTCTAACGGTCGTGTTGAATTCTCTCCAAATAATTATACCTATATTTGGAGTGATGGTGGAACAGGTGCAGTGCGTTCCGATTTAAATGCGAAGGATTATTCGGTTACTGTTTCAAAAGATGCCAATTGTTCAATTATTAAAAAAATAACCGTTGCGCGCGAGTGTACGAATGGGTGTATTTCGCCGATTATAACTTTTCAAACAACAAATCAAACTTGCGCAAAAGGAAATTCGGGTACAGTACAATTACAAATCACCAACTTCATTGCGGGTTTGAGTTATGATGTTTTAGTGAAAAATGATAAAGGATATATTTTAGATACGCTCGTGAAAGTAGAGACGTTGCAAGCAACGTCTCTACCTATCGGAAATTATACTTTACGCGTAGAAAAATTAGGTGACACGACGTGTTTTAACACTATCAGTTTTAGTATTAAACCAGCGCAAGATGCCGTCATCGCATCTCCTATCATCACAAATGCTGATTGTAACATTTTAACTGGGTCGGTTAAATTCGTCTTAACCGACACGTTAAAATACAAATTTAAATGGAATGATGGTGATACAAATCGAATCAGAAATAATTTAGTCGTTGGAAATTATACAGTTTCAGTCTCTCTCACTAATTATTGCGATGCGGTTATAAATGTTCCCATTAAAACTACTTGTCTACAAACGTGCGTACAACCAGTTTATACAATTCAAACCACAAATCAATCGTGCGCTAAAGAAAATGATGGCAGCATTCAAATTAGCTTTGAGCCTTCAACTTTGAGTTATGAACTACTCATCAAGGGCGATAATGGATATATTAAAGCTACAGTCGTGGCTAATAGCTTACAGCTCATTGCTCAAGGCTTACCCGTAGGTAATTACACAGTGCGCGTTACCAAATCAACAGATCCAACGTGCTTTACAGAAAAAACATTTATTATTACAGCTGCAAAGGATATTGTGGTTAATTCACCACAAATCATTCCAGCATCTTGTACTTCTCCGACGGGCTCAGTGTTGTTTAATGTATCTGGCATAACACAGTTTTCCTATAAATGGAATGATGGTAATACAGATGTGCGACGCACAACGCTTGTTGCTGGAAATTATACCGTCACTGTTTCGGATGTTTCGGGTGCGCTTTGCCCTATAATTATTCCTGTAACTGTTCCAAACAATAATCCATTAAAAACTACTTTTGTTATTAATTCTCAGCCGACGTGCGGTAAACCGAATGGTTATGTGACATTAAACACAACAGGTGGTTCAGGAAATTATACGTATTCATGGGGTGAAGGAAATTCGCGCTTTGTATTATTTGCAGGTGTGACGACCGTAACGGCAACGGATAGACAAACGGGTTGTCAAACATTAGTTACTTTCACGCTCATTAATCAAACGGTGGAAGCAACAGTTGCTATGGATTCATTAGTTAACTTGGCTTGCAATGGCGATAAAAATGCGCGGTTAAATTACAAAATCACGCCAGGTGCAGGATTTCATTTTCCTATGACGGTTGAAGTGCGTGACAGTCAAAACAATGTCGTGAATAATGGTGCACTCGGAGCAGGTAAATACGTTTTAGTTATTACTGATTCTTCTGGTTGTATAGCAGCTAAGCGGAATTTCAGCGTCATTCAGCCGGTGCGTTCAACTATTAGTACGGTTATTAAAAATCAAACGTGCGATGCGTTGGGCAACATTCAATTGCACATTACGCCGAATCAATTACGAATTACGAATTATGAACTGAGAGATACGCATGGAGCTTTAATTAGCCATGCATCCTTCGCAAATGATACATTTACTATTAATTTAGTGGCTGCTGGATCTTATAGCTTAATCGTTACCGATGGTTCGCAATGTCCTATAGCAACAAATAATATCGTCATCAATGATGCGTGTTTGTGTAGGTTACCAGTTGTTGATTCTATCATTTCCATACCCGCAACTTGTGGACTTTCGAATGGAAAAGCTACGGTTGTTTTGCGTTGCCATTCATTTAGTACAGACGTTGCATGCAACATCTCTTCATATCAATATGATTGGTCTCCTTCGGCTGGCATTCCGAACACGGATGGAAACGAAAGAATAAATATTTCGAGTGGCGTTTACAACGTCTTGATCACATCGAACACAAATGCAGATTGCTACACCAATGCTACGGTTGGTGTCGGTAGTATTGATGGTCCAAAAAATATTACTTATACCACAAAACCTGCAACGTGTGCTTCATCAAACGGACAAGTTATACTTTCCCCTGCTCCTGCCGATTCGCTTACTTATACTTGGCTGTTCGATGCATCGAATAAGGCAACACGGAGTGATTTAAAATCGGGCGTTTATCAAGTTTTAGTTTCCAGAAATACGCTTTCGAATTGCCCAACGCTCATTAACGTCAAAGTAGAATCTGAAAATAATTTAAAAGCGAATGGCTTAGTTACTACAAATCCAACGTGTGGTGCGAACAATGGCGTAGTAACAATTAATGTTTCGGGGGCAAAAAATACATTAACCTATTCGTGGGGAAATAATAAAACTCGCACTGACTTAAAAGCGGGTGTGTATACAGTTACAGTAATAGAATCTGGATCGAACTGCAATGCAGTTGCAACGTTTACAATTAATAATACTCTGCAAGGTTCTGTTCAAATCATTTTAAAAGATTCAGTCGTGTACACGCGTTGCTCGGATTCAAAAGATGCTAAAATAGTTGTCAGTTGTCAGTTGACAGTTGACGGTCTCCGAACGATTTACGATTGCCAACCATCAACTGTCAACCATCAACTGTCAACTAAAATTGTAGATGCGCAAGGGAATGAATATCAGAACGAAAATTTAGGTGTTGGTAATTATTGCATCGTTGTGCTCGATGCAAATGACTGTATTGCAGGTAGTAGTTGTTTTGAAGTTCGCGCGCCACAAAAACTTTCTGCCTATGCAACAGAAACCAATAGAACGTGCGATGCGGGCGGGACAATAGTATTGACGACATCGGGTGGTGCAGGTTTAGCGCGGTTTTCTTGGAGCGATGACATTTCTTTAAATACACAACAGCGCAGTAATTTAGCGCAGGGTGCCTATGCTGTTACAGTTTCGGATGCCAACGGTTGTACAACAATTATTGATACGTTGATGATTAGAAACGATTGTCCAACGCCAACACCATGTAGTACAATTTCAAATTTTGAATTCCAAATTACGCCAAAAACTTGCACACAAGGTGGAGCAATCTTTTTAAATAAAAAACAAAACAGTTCGGGAATTGCGCCTTTTGCTTTTGATTGGCTCGACATTTTAGGAACTAACAATCCGCAAAATCGAGTTGATCTGCAAAAAGGAAATTATTCTGTCGTAATAACTGATGCTCAAGGTTGTAAAGACACGCTCAAAAATATTTCTATTGCTGATAATTGTGACACAGCTAAACCTTGTTCGTCACCACAATTCGGCAATATAAGCGTTATAGATAGTCGTTGCGGAAAAAATTCAGGTATCATAGCTTTGAGCTATGATACCTTAGCTTTGAGCTACGAGATTTATAACGATAGCTCACAGCGCATAGCGCAAGGTTCAAATCTCAAAGTGGGTAGTTACACCCTTAAACTTATCAGCAGGAATGATTCAACTTGTTTTTCTACAAAAACTGTTATAGTTAGAAATCAGGATGGATTAATAGTTGCTACACCGTCTATTCAATCGGCGACGTGCAGCGCACCTAATGGCTTAGTGGAATTTTCAGGAACTGATGCAGCATATAATTATGTGTGGAACGATAAAAAAACGGGTGCCAAACGTTCAGATTTAATCGCTGGCGAGTATACAATAACTGTAACGGACTTAAATAATGCTATTTGTCCTCAAGTTTTAACAGTTACAGTTCCTTCCGTCAATAATCTTTCGGCAACTGCCAATATTGTGCGTGAACCGAGTTGTGGCGGCAATGACGGACAAGCCAACATTCGAGTTTCAAACGGCTCTGGAAATTATTCGTTCTCATGGGGAGCGAGTAACGTACGCTCAAATTTATCGGCGGATAATTATGGCGTGACTGTTACAGATAATGTATCAGGTTGTACGACGTTTTCAAATTTCACACTTAATAACGCCGTTTCTGGTATCTCCGAAGTTCAATTACCCGCAACAATTATTTATACCAGTTGTGCTAATGTCAACGATGCAAGTATCGCAATTACCTTAAAAAATAGTCCGTCGTTCGCTTCTCCAACACGGATAAAAATAAAGAATGAAGGATTGAAAGAATTAATTGATACTATATTAAATCCTCCATTCCTTAATTCTTTAATTCCTTCATTTACAACTCAAGGCTTAGGTGCTGGAAAATATACCATTTCTGTTTTTGATGCACATAATTGTTTGGCGGGTTCTTCCTCGTTTGAAGTTAAATCACCCGCTGCAATCAATTTAATTGTTTCGACGCAAAGTCAAACATGTTTACAACTTGGAAAAATAATTTTGAATAGCAATGTACCGTTAAGCTATAAGCTCATAGCTGTTAGCTATGAGCTTCCAATCGTGAGCGGGGCTTATAGCTCAAAGCTCATAGCTAAAGGCTTGAAAGCGGGTAATTATAATATTATTGCAACCGATGTGCGCGGTTGTTCCATTACGCAAAATAATATTGTAGTAGCTAATGATAGTGTTAATTGTACACCTGATGGCAATACTTGCACGTTAAAAGCAACCGCGCAAGTCATCAACAAAACGTGTGATGCAAATAAAAATATTATTTTAGGTTCAATTGCAGTTTCGCAAACAGGTGGAACAGCGCCATTTAAATACAATTGGTCAATTCCGATTAATACTGCGACTGCAACATCACTCAATGCTGGAATTTATTTTGTCACTGTAACGGATTCGAAAGGTTGCGCCGATACGTTGCGCAATATTATTTTGGTTGATAAATGCGATACCAGCATTATCAATCCGAATCCGACTTGCACGTTAAAAGCAACCGCGCAAGTCATCAACAAAACGTGTAATGCAAATAAAAATATTATTTTAGGTTCAATTGCAGTTTCGCAAACAGGTGGAAC
>ENA-OBIO01000716-OBIO01000716.1-metagenomes-genome-assembly--contig:-NODE-716-length-15806-cov-2.66123_pt1 | contig 15806 bp, 11 predicted proteins | sample MGYA00153383_OBIO01 | MGnify analysis MGYA00153383 | reverse complement strand
GCTAATGCAGTTATACAGCAAAAGTTGCAAGCCAATGCAGCTAAAAAAAGTAGTGGAGAAAAAAATAAATCACTGGTATTTTTAGAAGCCAATAAAAAACGCGCAGGTGTTATTACAACTGCAAGTGGTTTACAATATGAGGTTACAAAAAAAGGAGATGCAAGTTCTGCTATGCCTAAAGCAGAAGATACTGTGGTTGCAAACTATGCAGGTACTTTAATTGATGGTAAAGAATTTGACAACTCTTACAAAAGGGGTACACCACTAACTATTCCTGTAAGCGGTGTTATTAAAGGCTGGACCGAAGTTTTGCAATTAATGCATACCGGCGATAAGTTTAAAGTATATATTCCAAGTGAACTTGGTTATGGCGAAAGAGGTGCCGGTGCAGAAATTCCACCGGGAGCTACCCTAATTTTCGATATGGAATTATTAAAAATTATACCAGCTGTAGCCGTTGTTAAATCTGCGATTGTTCCGGAAATGAAACAAGCTACAGACTCAACAAAAGCTCAAAAATAATTTCGTAAAAATGGAAGATTTAAAATTCCCGATCGGCAAATACGAACCGCAGCCATTTACTGAAACCCAATTGGCAGAGTGGATAAATGATATTAAATATTTGCCCAATCATTTGGAAAATACCGTTGAAAATCTAGATGAGCATCAATTGGATACACCTTACAGACCTGATGGCTGGACGGTAAAGCAATTGGTTCACCATGTGGCAGATAGCCACATGAATGCTTATGTACGTTTTAAATTAGGATTAACAGAAAATAACCCTGTTATAAAACCTTACAACGAGGCTGCATGGGCAGAATTAAGTGACACTAAAACTTTACCAATTAATCTGTCTGTTACATTGTTGTTTGCATTGCACGCAAGATGGGTAGCGGTTTTGGCTAATATTAGTGAAGCAGACTGGTCTAAAACTATTTATCATCCTGAGCAAAAAAAGGAAATAACTTTATGGCATTTATTGGGAATGTATGCCTGGCACTCACGCCACCATACTGCTCATATAACTGCCCTGAGGCAAAGAATGAACTGGTAATTTTTTTATCCGTTTAAACGCAATGATTGTTATTTTTCAGTTTAATTACTGCTAAATATTTATTGCGTTTAAACGGATTTATTTTTAAATATAATCTCATGAAATGGAAGGTGCTATCTTCAGAATATATTACTAAGCATCAATATTTTACTGCGCGTAAAGATGTTTGTGAAATGCCCGATGGTAAAATAGTACCCGCCTATTTTGTAGTGGAGCTACCTGAATCTGTTTGTGCTATGGCAATAACGCTTGAGGGAGAAGTTATTATTGTAAAACAATACCGCCATCCTGTTGGCGAAATATTATTAGAATTACCTGGTGGTTTTGTTGATAAAGGTGAAGATGCTTCAACCGCAATTGCCAGAGAATTAATGGAAGAAACCGGTTATGAATTTTCGCAATTTGATGCACTTGGTAAAGTTGCAGGTAACCCCGGGGTATTATCCGGCTACACACATTTGTTTTTGGCAAGAGGTGGAAAAAAAATTGCAGCCCAGCACCTGGATGCCAATGAGCAAATTGAAATAGTACTTACTCCATTAGCTACCGTAAAAGAGCAATTAAAAAACAATGAATTTGTACAATCACTGCATATTAGCTGTATGATGTATGCCTTTCAAAAATTAGCCGAAGAATTATAAATAAATATCAATGCCGTTAAGTTAACAAGCAACGAAATAAATTTTACCGGTATGGCGGTAAGTTGTCAATATATTTTAATTACAGTATTATTAAAATGAGTTTTAAACATTTATCCTAATTAAAAAAAAATATTAAATGTTTACTTTAAGGCCATTGAAATAAATATGGTAAACAAACTTTTATATTTCAGCAGATAAATAAGTTATTTCAGGCCTGTCAACTTCTCCAACTAAAAAAATACTTCCACAAACAATTATTATATCCTGCTTTTTAGCTTTTGCTTTCGCTGCTGTTAATGCTTTATTTACATCGCCATAAGTATTGCCATATAATTTTAATGTAGCGGCTTTCTCTTTTAATTCTTCCGCAGGCATAGCCCTTGGAATATGCGCATTGGTAAAATAATAAAGTGCATCCCCGGGCAACAGGGCCAATACATTCATTATTTCTTTATCTTTTACCATTCCAATTATAAAGTGAACAGTAATTTTTTTATCAGGTAAAGGCAATAGAGCCTGATTTTTAATTAAATTAATTTGTGCAATAACTTGTTTAATACCATCTTCATTATGGGCTACATCCATTACTACTGTTGGGTTTTGGCTAATAACATCCCACCGCCCATATAAGCCGGTTAGCTTTTTTGTATTTGCCAGAGCAAATTTTACAGCTTCGCCGGTTATATTAAAACCCAGCACTTTCAATATTTTTACTGCACATAAAATAGCTGGTAAATTTTTTGTCTGGTACAAACCATTTAGGTCGAGGGTATAATTATCGTTTAAATTTTCAGTACTGTTAGTAACGTTGCAAAAAAGATTTTGTGCTGTAATATTTGCAGCTGAAACTATGTATTGAGCTGATGCAAAAGTAATGGGGGCATCACATTCGCGTGCCTTATCAATAAAGATTTCTTTTGTTTCCTGAAGGTATTCACCAATTATAACGGGAATATTTTTTTTGATGATGCCTGCTTTTTCAACAGCAATTTTAGAAAGCGTATCTCCTAAAATATTTATATGGTCTAACCCGATATTTGTTATAATCGATAAGATGGGGTTAATAATATTGGTACTATCCAATCTGCCTCCAAGTCCGGTTTCAATAATGGCAATATCTACATTTTCTTGTGCAAAATAATCGAAAGCCATACACATAGTCAGTTCAAAAAATGAGGGTTCAATTTGAGCAGTAATAAGGTTGGTTTTTTCAACAAAATCAACAACAAATTCCTGCTTTACCATTTCGCCGTTAATCTTTATCCGCTCCCTGAAATCTTTTAAGTGAGGCGAAGTATATAAACCTGTTTTATAGCCTGCCTGCTGTAATATGGCCGCTAACATGTGGCTGGTACTGCCTTTGCCATTGGTACCTGCAATATGTATACTCTTAAATTTTGTCTGTGGATTTTGTAATGCATTGCAAAGGGCAATGGTATTGTCGAGGTCTGCTTTGTAAGCTGCAGCACCAATACGGCTGTACATTGGTAACTGTGCAAATAAAAAATCTATGGTTTGCTGGTAGGTCATCTTTGCAAAGATAAATCCTATATAAAATTTTTGTAACTATTTTATCAATTTAATAAAATTAAGATAGAAAGCCATGTAATAATTACCTGCCTACTAATATTAATATGGAGAAGAAGCTCAAAAGAAAGCAATAAATTGTTTATTTAAGCACAACAATTTATTATGCATTATAATTAAAATAATCCGTTTAAAAGTGACTATTAGTTCTGCACCTTAAAATTAAATAAGATAGTAGAAACCCCGCCATCACTACTTGCGGGAAATTTTAACTGAGCGGCTTTTCGCCTGGCTATAGAAGTAATGGTGTTATTAAAAGTGGTGGTGCCTTTTGCAATTTCGCTACCCGTAAAACTACCGGAAGCACTGTAAGTAACATCAAGGTAAACCTTTGCATTTTCATTAAAATCATCCTCAAACTTAAGCGATCCTAGATTTAATGGCCGGGTTCCTCGTGTAACAGAAACGCCAGATCTACCACCCGGATTATTACCATAACTATCCGGTTTGCCTGTTTCTGTGCCAGCATCACCTTTACCGCCGGGTTTACTGCCCTGGTAAGTATCTCCGTTGGTTTCGGTAGCGCCATTGCCTTTTCCATTACCTGAGCCATTGTAGGTAGCCTTTGGTTTTTGCGGTTTAGGGGTGGGCATTACAACAGGGGCAGGCGTTACAACTTTTACAGGTTTAACTACCGGTATTGTCGCAGTATTAGTTGGTTTTATTATCGCTTTTACAGGTTTATCAACCGGGGCTGCATCTTCATCAGCTTTTTCATCCGGTATAATTTCTTTTGGGGAAGGTTGCTCGGCTGCAGCTCTTTGTTGTACAACTTCTCTTTGCACCGAAGGCCCCATATCTCCTTTAATTAATGGCTGTACAGTACCAAATCCTTCCTCATTATTACCCAGATTAATTTCTATAAGATCTTGTACTACAATAGGTTTTGGAGGTAAATTAGGCCAGGAAATAAAAAAAGCAATCAACAATAGTATAGCTACAATAATAGCCGTATACGTTAACGCTTTACGGTTTTTTTCTGCATTAAATGAAGCTTCTATTGTGCTGTTGTAGTACATAGCGTAAAGTTATTTATATAATATCAAATCTCACCTGTCAAATTCAAAATAGATATTGCCGTTATAAGCTTTAACAAATACTTAGATTTTTTTATTTTTATCCAAATCTTTTATAAATACCGATCGGTATTATTTGCATCAATACAGCAACAACCCTCCATCGTTTTGTAACGTAAACCTTTCGTTTTTTATTAGCTATCCCTTTATAAATTTGCTCTGCTGCTTTTGCAACGGGGGCTATCCAAAACTGGTCATCGCTCTTAGCCATGGCTGTTTTAACAAAGCCCGGTTGTATGTCAGTTACGTACAAAGGGAGTTTTAATTTGGCTGCTTTAATATACAAACCTTCCATATAAGTGCTTATAAAAGCCTTACTGGCATTATATGCAGGTGAATAGCTTCCACCCCTGATTGCAGCAATTGAAGAAGTTGCGGCAATATGACCTTGCCCTTCTACCTTAAAATAGTTAAAAGCATAATTTACAATTTCAATAAATCCATTAACATTGGTAAGTGTTGTTAACTTATCAATTTCCCAGTTAAGTTCTTGTGATACTTCGCCAAAACCGCTATTGTATATCAACAGATCGAGTCCGCCTAATTGCTGACTTAAATTTTTAATTGATTCAATATTTTCGTTTCCAATAACATCAAAACATTCAGTTACAATGTTTTCAGGAAACTGTTGCTGCAGATTTTGTAACAGGTCTTTTCTTCTGCCTGTAGCGCCTACCAGCCAATTTTTTTGTGCATACAAAATCGCAAGTTCATAACCAATACCTGTGGTAGCACCTACAATAATTACTTTATTCATTTAATGGTTTTTAAAAAAGATATCATAGCCAAAACGTATAATTGTTCCTGTTATTACAATCAAAAAAAACAGGCGTATAAATTTGTTGCCTTTTAATATAGCCAATCTTGCTCCTAAGATAGCGCCTAAAAGATTGCAAACCGCCATGGGTATGGCATAATGATATAAAATGTGACCGCTGCGTGAGAAGAACAATATTGATCCTAAATTGGTAGAAATATTAACCAGTTTGGCGTGAGCGCTTGCTCTTAAAAAATCGAATCCGATTATTGAAATAAAAAATAAAATTAAAAAACTTCCGGTACCCGGGCCCATAAATCCATCGTAAAATCCAATTAATACTGCGGCAATGGCGCAGTACAAATATTCCTTTTTTTCGGGGATAGCTTTTGCTTTGCTTAAACCAAAATCTTTTTTGCTGTAAGTATAAAAAAATACCAGTATCAACATTGCAAAAAATATTGGTTTTATGGATGCATTGCTTACAAGGGTTACTGCTTTTGAACCTGCAATGGCACTGAGTAAAGCTATGCCGCACATTACTGCTAAAAGTTTCCATTTTAATTTAACCTTAAATGCATATTGGCAGGCAGCCATAATAGTACCACTTATTGCAGGTATTTTTGTGGTGCCGAGCAATGTAGCTAAGGGGTACTGTGGTAAAGTTACCATCAGCGCAGGTGTTTGTACAAGACCACCACCACCAACGATAGCATCTATAAAACCCGCGCCAAAAGCGGCGATGCATAATATAATTATTTCGGTTGTCATTGCAGCATAAGCAGTTTGTTAAAGGACAGGCAAGTCAGAATATAAGTGACCCGCTGGTATGAAGATATAAATGCCCTGGTTTATTGCAGCTAAAAAGCAAAGTAAACACGATGTGTTATTTTTAAGTGGTCTTGTAATTTCTTTCGCCAAATAATAAACTTCCTATTCGTACCATATTACTGCCTTCAGCTTCTGCAATTTTATAATCGCCGCTCATCCCCATCGATAGGGTTGTAAATTGCGGATAGGCTAAAAACGATTGATGAAGTTCTTTAAATTCTGTACTTACTATATCTTTTTCAGCAGTATTGGAGGCCATACCCATTAAGCCTGTCAGCCGGATATTTTTATATAATGAAGTATCGCTCATCACCTCATTTAATTCGGTGCTATCCATTCCAAATTTTGTTTCTTCTTTGGCAATATGTATTTGGAGCAGACAATCGATAACACGATTATTTTTTGCAGCTTGTTTATCAATTTCTTTTAAAAGGCTAATACTATCTACCCCATGAATTAAGTGTACAAATGGCGCAATTGATTTTACTTTGTTGCTTTGTAAATGACCTATAAAATGCCAGTGAATATCCTTGGGCAACACGGCTTCTTTGTCAACCAATTCCTGAACATAATTTTCGCCAAAATCCCGCTGGCCTAAATCGTATAAGGCTTGTAAATCGGCTATGGGCTTGGTTTTACTTACGGCAATTAAAGTAGTGTTTGGGTTTAATGCTGCAAGTAAATCCTTATATTGATCTATGTTAACTGCCATAAAATTTTATTATTGAAAAATAGGTATAAGGTTTATAAACTACCTATTATTTATTGAGCGTTTTGTTTTGCTAATTATTATTATTTATGAAACATTAAAATCTTTGTCATTTATAAATAAATTATTATAAGCGTCAAGTTAAGCATTTAGATATTTTTATTCAAGTTAAATAATTCAATATCATCTTACAAAAGTTACAAATAGAATTAAAATGTTTTAACGACTTACCGCCTTATCGGCCAAATTTACATTTGTTGCTCATTAACTTAACTGCATTGAATAAAGCATTTTAGAGCAAAAAAATATTGCCCTTTTTCAAAAGCAATATTTATAAAGAGTTTTTATATTAGTAATCCTGTTTTTTGTTATAAAAAATTTAAATTCTAAAAATACTACAGATTACCAAATTGTTTTTTTACACTTCTTTATTTTAAAATACTCCTGCTTATAACTATTCTTTGCACTTCGCTGGTGCCTTCGTATATCTGTGTTATTTTGGCATCCCTCATCATTCTTTCTACATGGTATTCCTTTACAAAACCATACCCACCGTGTATTTGAACAGCTTCTGTGGCCGTCCACATAGCAGTTTCGCTTGCAAAAACTTTTGCCATGCTGCTGCTTAAAGTATAATCTATATGCTCATCTTTTTCCCAGGCAGCTTTCAAGCAAAGTAAACGGGCACATTCAATTTTGGTAGCCATATCGGCCAGTTTAAACTGAATAATTTGGTGGTGCATAATTTCTTTTCCAAAAGCCTTTCTTTGCTTGCTGTATTCCAATGATCTTTCGTAGGCTCCGCTTGCAATACCCAATGCCTGGGCTGCAATACCAATACGCCCGCCGGCTAATGTTTTCATGGCAAATTTAAATCCTGATCCATCTTCACCAATTCTGTTTTCTTTAGGCACTTTAACATCGGTAAACATAATGGTATGCGTATCACTTCCACGTATACCCAATTTATTTTCTTTAGCACCAACCGTTACCCCTGCCCAGCTTTTTTCAACAATAAATGCATTTATACCCCTGCTGCCTTTACTTACATCTGTTTGTGCAATTACTAAATAAACGCTTGCACTATTGCCATTGGTTATCCAGTTTTTTGTACCGTTTAATAAATAAAAATCACCTTTATCTTCTGCAGTGGTTTGTTGCGAAGTAGCGTCGCTGCCTGCTTCCGGCTCGCTTAATAAAAAGGCACCAATATGCAATTGCCCATCTTTAATGCCCTGCGCCAGGGGTATTAAATATTTTTGTTTTTGTGCTTCATTGGCATATTCCTGCAAGCCATAACAAACTAAACTATTGTTAACACTCATACAAACACTTACGCTTGCATCAATTTTACTCACTTCTTCTATTGCTAAAACATAGCTGATGGTATCCATACCTCCGCCGCCATATTCCGGCTTCACCATCATCCCCATAAAACCAAGGGCAGCTAATTTTTCAATTTGTTCTCTTGGAAATTTTTGTAATTCATCTCTTTCAATCACTCCGGGTAAGCATTCTGTTTCAGCAAAATCTTTCGCTGCTTTTTGTATCATTAAATGTTCTTCAGTAAGTTGAAACTGCATATCAATCGTTTTTTTTGTTATTGTAAAAATAAGGTAACAAAACTAATGAGCGTTAGTTTGTTTGCTCTTTTTACATGTCGGGGAGTTCTTTCTTTCCTCAACATAAGCTGTATGGGTCTATAGAAATAGTACAAATTTCTGTCTACAGTAAGTAAACTAATTTTTAATGAAATAATGATCAATAATTAATTAGTTAAAATAAGAGGTTACACGAAAGTTTGCCCTAAACTCTTTGTAAATTATTTACTTACTGTTAATCAACGACCTATAAACTATTTTAAAACAGTTAACCTTAATTAATAATAAATTGTTTACTGTTTTGTTTAATGCCCCAAAATCAATATTTCAAATTTTGTAAAATTGTTGTTGCTAATTAGTTTAGTATTCTTATTTTTGGTAAACCATGTATGCAATTGTAGATATAGAGACCACAGGCGGGTATGCCGCTGCAAATGGCATAACCGAAATAGCCATATATGTTCATGATGGGCAAAGAATTATTAAGCATTTTGAAACGCTTATTAATCCTGTGCAAAAAATACCTGCTTATATAACTGCATTAACCGGCATTGATAATTTTATGGTGGCCGATGCGCCATTGTTTGAAGATGTGGCCGGCAAAATTTACGAATTATTAAATGATGTTATTTTTATTGCACACAATGTAAACTTCGATTTTTCATTTGTTAAACACAACCTGAAGGCCGCAGGTTTTGAATTGAATGTAAAAAAACTATGTACGGTAAGGTTGAGCAGAAAAACTTTTCCCGGTTTATCATCCTATAGTTTGGGTAACCTTTGCCGCTCGCTTAGCCTGCCAATTAATAACAGGCACAGAGCAGGCGGAGACGCACTTGCAACCGTTCAATTATTTGAACATTGCCTGAGTAACGGAGGTGAAGTTCACATAGATCAAATGTTAAAAAGATCATCAGCCGAGCAATGGCTGCCATTACATCTTACCAAAACCGATATAAACCAATTGCCGGTTGAGCCCGGTGTTTATTATTTTCACGATGCAAAAGATGTAATTATTTATGTAGGCAAGGCTATCAACATAAAAAAAAGGGTTAGCAGCCATTTTACGCACAATGATGTAGATAAAAAACGCCAGCATTTTCTACGAAATATTTTTAAAATATCTTTTAAAGAATGTGCTACAGAGCTTGAAGCTATCGTTTTGGAAAGTACCGAAATAAAAAGATTATGGCCTAAATATAATTACAGTCAAAAGCAGGTTATACAAAAGTTTGCGCTATATATGTTTGAAGATAACCGGGGTTACCTGCGATTGGCAATTGACAAAAAGAAAAAGAACCTGCCGCAGTTATACAGTTTTAATTTATTACATGAGGGACTGGTACTTTTAAAAAATATGATTGCAGAATTTGGATTAAACGAAAAATTTTGTTTTATTGACAAAACTCCGCTCACCGAAAATGAATTGATTGAAATGGAATCTGCTGAAATGTATAATTTAAAAATTACCAAAGCCCTTGCAGCGCTGGAATTGCAATTGCCTACGTTTGCGGTTATGGATAAAGGAATTAAAAATGAAGAAAAATTATGTTTGTTAATTGAAAAGGGTAGTTTTTGGGGAATGGGGTATTTGCCCGCCGCAATGAATATTATTTGTACTAAAGATTTAAAAAATTATATACAACCTTATGCAGATAATGATACCATTCGAAATAGTATTTATGCCTTCATTGAAAAAAATCCCGAAAAACGAATAAGTTTAATTGCTTAAGGTAAAATAATCAGTATTTTTTGTAAAATCCTTAGTTATAAAAAAAAGGAAATTATACAAATTATATAATCGGTTTAATTTATTTATCTTCTTAATAATAGTTTATAGCGTCATTTTAAATGTAAATAAACTAATGTAATTGCATTGTAAAATTTATTAATATGTTGTATAGTTTTTTTGTTTTTCATTTAATTAAAAAATTTTTTTTAAGGCAAAAATCGGGATTTCACGTTGTCAATTTTAATTTGACAATCCTTTAATCGATCACAGTTTAATTTTCAATTTTTTCTTTCCTTACACACCACTATTTTCGCAGCCCGATTTTATAAAATAGAAATAATTATGTCAATATTTGCACAACCTATAGCACAAAAATTAAATATTAAAATACAGCAGGTAGAAACTGTTTTAAGCCTATTGGAAGAAGGTGCTACCATTCCCTTTATTGCCCGTTATCGTAAAGATAAAACGGGAGCTTTGGATGAAGTGCAAATACAACAAATACAGGACGAATCTAAATTTTTAAAAGAATTTACTGAACGCAAAGCTTTTATAGAGAAGACAATAACCGATCAGGAAAAAATGACGGACCTGCTTCAGGGTAAAATAGACAAAGCCACTACCATGGCGGAGTTGGAAGATATTTATTTGCCTTACAAACCTAAGCGTACTACAAAAGCCCAGACAGCCCGCGCTAATGGTTTAGAACCTTTGGCAACTGCATTATTAGCCCAAAAAGATATTGATATTACGGAATTTGCAACCACCTTTATTAACGAAAAAGTGTTGGATGCAGCCGCCGCATTACAAGGTGCAAGAGAAATAATTGCTGAGTTAATAAATGAAGATGCTCAAATAAGAGCCAAGCTGAGAAAGGTTTTTGAAACATCTGCTACGCTGCAAAGTAAAGTGGTAACAGATAAAGAAACCGCAGGAATTAAATACAAAGATTATTATGATTTTACGGAATTGATCTCCAAAACCCCGTCTCATAGAATATTGGCAGTTTTAAGGGGGTTTTTAGAAGGGTATTTGCGCATTGCCATTGCTCCGGAAGAGGAGGTGGCATTAGAAATGATAGAAGTTCAATATATAAATGGACTAAGTACTTGCAGCGACCAAATTCGCAAAGCGGTTAAAGATGCTTACCGTCGGCTATTGCAGCCAAGTTTGGAAACAGAATTTCGTACTGCATTAAAAGCTAAAGCAGATGAAGAAGCGATTAATGTTTTTGCTGAAAATTTGCGTCAATTGTTGTTAAGCTCTCCCATTGGTAGTAAAAGAATATTGGCCATCGATCCCGGTTATAGAACGGGTTGCAAAGTTGTTTGCCTTGATGAAAAAGGCGAACTGCAAAAAACTGATCTTATTTTTCCGCATGAAACCAATAAAGTGGCTGCTGAAGCTGCAAAAATTAAAAACTTGGTTCAGCAATACGGCATCGAAGTTTTCGCAATTGGTGATGGTACCGCAGGCAGAGAAACAGATAATTTTATTAAAAGTCTTCAGCTTGGTTTGCCGGTGTTTTTGGTAAATGAAGACGGGGCCTCTATTTATTCGGCTTCAGAAATTGCAAGAGAAGAATTTCCTAATGAAGATATTACGGTGCGTGGTGCGGGTAGTATTGGCAGAAGATTAATGGATCCATTAGCAGAATTGGTAAAGCTTGATCCTAAAAGTATTGGTGTAGGCCAGTACCAGCATGATGTTAACCAGTTTCGTTTAAAAGAGAAATTGGATGCCACAGTTATAAGTTGCGTAAACAATGTAGGTGTTAATTTAAATACAGCCAGTAAGCATTTGTTAAGTTATGTAAGCGGTATTGGTGGTTCGCTGGCAGATAATATTATAAAACACAGAAAGGAGATTGGCAAATTTACCAGCAGAAAACAATTGTTACAGGTACCACGTTTAGGTGGAAAGGCCTTTGAACAATGTGCGGGGTTTTTAAGAATTAAGGAGGGAGACGATCTTTTAGATGGCAGTGCAGTTCATCCGGAAGCTTATCCTGTGGTGCTGTTAATGGCAAATGATCTTGGAGTAGAACTTTCTGCACTGATTGGTAAAGAAGAATTATTAAAAAAGATAGATGCAAAAAAATACGCATCAGAATTAATTGGTGAATTAACGATAAGAGATATTTTAAACGAATTAAAAAAACCGGGTCTTGATCCGCGAAGCGAAGCGCAGGCTTTTGAATTTGCAAATATTTATGGTATTGATGATGTAAAAATTGGAATGGAAGTACCAGGTGTTGTTACCAACATAACAAGGTTTGGTGCTTTTATAGATATTGGAGTAAAGCAGGACGGTTTGGTACATGTATCAGAAATTTCTCATACGTACATCACCGATCCTAATGAAGTTTTAAAATTAAACCAGCATGTAAAAGTAAAAGTGCTCGAGGTTGATGTGGTGCGAAAACGAATCGCTCTTTCTATAAAGCAAACGGAACAAAGCCCGGCAAGAAACCAACGGCCAAAAGCCCCCGGTCAATCTGTTGCTGCCTCTCAAAAAAGTATAGCCGAATTACCGCTGAATGATGCTTTGGCAGCGCTGAAACAAAAGTTTGGAAGGTAGGTACAATAAAAATTTTGTTTAAGATAAACTTGTCAATATTCAGGTAAAATTAAATGCTTTAAACACCTTTTTTTTTAATACCAAAATGTTTAAATTTTCTATTTTTTTTTATACCCATAATTTAAAAAAAGATGTGTAAAAAATTGCTTTTGCAGTACAATCCAAATACAACGTGGCTTTCAGAGGATATTAACAAATTGTGTTATTAACTTTTAAAAGTTACAATGCAAAGCATTTGTACTATTGCAATAGATATTTCCTGATAATATTACAGGGTTTAATTTTATCAGGAAATTTCTTAATTTTCAATAATTAAACTATAAATTACATAAATTGTTAATATGTTTCAATTAACAATTCATTACTGGAATTTGATTTATTTAACTCTATAAATTCTTTTATATTGTCGAATTAATACATTTTAATATTCTTTTATATAAATAAATAAAATTTTCATTATGTCAGATATAAACTCAACTGAATTATTACTTAGAGAAAATAAAGATCGCTTTGTAATTCTACCAATAAATTATCCCAAAGTTTGGGAAATGTACAAGAAACACGAAGCAAGTTTTTGGACTGCAGAAGAAATTGATTTAAGCAGCGATCAAAAAGATTGGGATGGTCTAAACGATGGAGAACGCCATTTTATATCACATATTTTAGCATTTTTTGCTGCCAGTGATGGTATTGTAAATGAAAACCTCGCTGTAAATTTTATGAGCGAGGTACAATTACCGGAAGCAAGGTGTTTTTATGGCTTTCAAATAATGATGGAGAATATCCATTCGGAAACTTACGCTTTACTGATAGATAACTACATTAAAGATCCGAAAGAAAAACAACGCCTGTTTCATGCAATAGATACAGTACCTGCCGTTAAAAAGAAAGCTGAATGGGCTTTGCGTTGGATTGATAAAGGAAATTTTGCAGAACGCCTTGTAGCTTTTGCTGCCGTAGAAGGTATTTTCTTTAGTGGTAGTTTTTGCTCAATTTTTTGGATGAAGAAAAGAGGTTTAATGCCTGGTTTAACTTTTAGTAATGAGCTTATTAGCCGCGACGAAGGATTACATTGTGAGTTTGCATGCCTTTTATACAGTATGCTTGAAACCAAATTATCAAAAGACGCTATTTTCGAAATAATTGCTGATGCAGTAACTATCGAAAAAGAATTTGTTACCGAAGCCTTACCTGTAGGTCTCATCGGTATGAACGCCAAGTTGATGCAACAATATATTGAATTTGTAGCAGACAGGTGGTTGGTTGAATTGGGTTATCCAAAAATGTTTAACGCAATAAATCCATTCGATTTTATGGAGATGATTTCTCTTCAGGGTAAAACTAATTTCTTCGAAAAAAGAGTAGGTGATTATCAAAAAGCAGGCGTTATGGGTACTAAAGAATCTCAGGCTTTCTCATTGGAAGAGGATTTTTAAAAATTAAGTAATACACATCTGTGGATAACGAATTATAAAAATTTATATTTTAATTCGGTAGCTTTTCTGTCTGAAAGATGTAAGGCGCGTAACACAATCATCACCTCTATATAAAGTTTAGAATATGCACGTTATAAAAAGAAATGGTAAAAAAGAGACCATTAAATTCGACAAAGTAACCGCAAGAATTGAAAAATTATCTTACAGTTTAAGTCCGTTGGTAAATGCCATTGACGTTGCAAAAAAAGTAATTGAAGGTATTTACGATGGCGTACCAACAACGGAATTGGATAACCTTGCGGCAGAAACCGCAGCTTCACTCGCCACAAAGCATCCTGATTATGCTATTTTAGCTTCAAGGATAGCGGTAAGTAATTTGCATAAAAACACCTTGAAATCTTTCTCCGAAACTATGGAGAAAATGTACTTATACATTGACAAATCAAACGGTAAAAAAACACCATTGCTTGCTGATGATGTATGGCAAATAATTGAGGAGAATGCAGAAGTTTTAGACAGCACTATTATATACGATCGCGATTTTAGTTTTGATTATTTTGGTTTTAAAACATTAGAAAAATCATACCTGCTTAAAATAGACGGTAAAATTGTAGAGCGGCCCCAGCACATGTACATGCGTGTTGCTATTGGTATACATAAAGCTGATATTGATAGTGTAATTAAAACTTATCATTTACTAAGCGAACGTTGGTTTACCCATGCCACCCCAACCTTATTTAATGCCGGTACACCAAAAGCGCAAATGAGCAGTTGCTTTTTGTTAACTATGAAAGAAGACAGTATTGATGGTATTTATGATACCTTAAAACAAACTGCCAAAATTTCTCAAAGTGCCGGTGGTATTGGTTTAGCAATACATAATGTTCGTGCAACGGGTAGTTATATTGGTGGTACAAACGGAACCAGTAATGGTATTGTACCAATGCTAAGGGTATTTAATGACACTGCCCGTTATGTAGATCAGGGAGGTGGAAAACGCAAAGGGGCTTTTGCTATTTATCTGGAGCCATGGCATGCAGATGTATTTGCTTTTCTAGACCTTAGAAAAAACCATGGTAAAGAAGAAATGCGTGCAAGAGATTTGTTTTTTGCACTTTGGATTTGCGATTTGTTCATGAAGAGAGTGGAGGCTGATGGCGAATGGAGTTTGTTTTGCCCTAACGAAGCACCCGGTTTAAGTGATTGCCATGGCGAAGCTTTCGAAACATTGTATACACAGTATGAAACCGAAGGAAGAGCTAGAAAAATAATTAAGGCTCAGGAGCTTTGGTTTGCCATTTTAGAATCTCAAATTGAAACAGGTACTCCTGCTAATAGTAAAAGTAATCAGCAAAACCTGGGTACTATTAAAAGCAGTAATTTATGTACAGAAATAATGGAATACACTGCACCGGATGAAGTTGCAGTTTGTAACCTGGCATCTATTGCGCTACCCCGTTTTGTAATTAACGGTCAGTTTGATCAGGAAAAATTATATGAGGTTACCTACCAGGCAACCCTTAATTTAAATAAGATAATTGATAATAATTACTATCCGGTAGACGAAGCTAAATACAGTAATATTCGCCATCGCCCTATTGGCTTAGGCGTGCAGGGGCTGGCTGATGTGTTTATATTATTAAGACTTCCTTTTGAAAGTGAGCTAGCCAAAATTTTAAATAAAAATATATTTGAAACCATTTATTTTGCTGCCATGACGGCAAGTAAAGACCTGGCCATTAAAGAAGGTGCTTACCAAACATTTCAGGGTTCTCCACTATCAAAAGGAATTTTTCAGT
>ENA-OBIO01000714-OBIO01000714.1-metagenomes-genome-assembly--contig:-NODE-714-length-15834-cov-4.26523_pt1 | contig 15834 bp, 16 predicted proteins | sample MGYA00153383_OBIO01 | MGnify analysis MGYA00153383 | reverse complement strand
GATCGTGCCAGCTCCGGATGGCGGCTCGCCCGCCGAGATCGCCTCGCGAAGGTCGCCTGGACCGGCCGAGAGGTCGGACTGGATGAGCATGCGCCACACGGTCGGTGGTGCGCAGAACGAAGTGACGTGCTCGTCCCGGATCTTCTGGGTGAGCCCCGCCGCATCGAAGCGGCCGTAGTTGTAGACGAAGATTGTGGCCTCGGCGATCCACGGGGCGAAGAAACAGCTCCAGGCGTGCTTCGCCCAGCCGGGGGAGGAGATGGCGAGATGGATGTCGCCGGTGCGGAGTCCCAGCCAGAACATCGTCGAGAGGTGGCCAACCGGATACGACACCTGGGTGTGCTCCACAAGCTTCGGGCGGTTCGTCGTGCCCGAGGTGAAGTAGAGCAACAGCGGATCGTGGGGAGCGGTAAGCGGATGCGGAAGCGGCGCGGCCGGCGTGGCGAAAGCATCCGCGAAATCGGTCCAGTCGGCATTGCCCGCTCCCACCCGGATTCGGGTGAAGTCGCCCGGCACGTCGTCGAATTTGTCCACATCGGCGGATGCGGCGATCACATGCCGCACGCCTCCCCGATGCATCCGATCGATGAGATCCGCGGTGCCGAGCGCCGTTGTCGTTGGCAGGATCACCGCGCCGAGTTTCATGATGGCGAGCATCGAATCCCAGAGCTCGACCTGGTTGCCGAGCATGAGCATCACCGCGTCGCCGCGCCTCACGCCGAGGGATTTGAGCCAGTTGCCCACCTGGTCGGAGCGTGCTGCCATGTCGTGGAAGGAGAACCGCTTCGTCGCGCCGTCTTCTTCGGCGATCACCAGGGCGGGGTGGTTGTTACCCCTGGCGATCGCGTCGAACCAATCGATACCCCAGTTGAAGGTATCCCCGACATCGGGCCACTCGAATCCCGCAACGGCTTCGGCGTGATTGTCGCGAAAAGCAACCAATCGGTCTCGCGCTGCGCGGAAGTTGTCAGTTGCGGACTTGTGCGACACCGGTGGCGCTCCTCGGGGGTTAGGAACTCGATCGTATCGCGGGCTCCTCTCCGAGTCAGTTGCCCCGGAGCTCCCGCGCGAGTTGCTCGTAGTGGGCAGCGCGCAACTCGTTGTCTGATGGGGCGCCACTGGTGGCGTACTCGGAGCGGGGCGGGTTGGCCGCGATCGCGGGGGTGTGGGCTCCGCTCGAGATCTTGTCGATCCAGGCGAGAGCCACGGCGGAGAAGATGAATACGGTATGGATGATTACCTGCCAGAAGACTCCCTCGGAGGTGTAACGCTCGTCGGTGACCGGATCGACCACCGCGTTCTTGTCTCCGAGGTCGTTCACCCCGATAAAGGTCTTGAGCAGGTGAATCGATGAGATGCCGATGATCGCCATGGCGAGCTTGACCTTGAGCACGTTGGCGTTCACGTGCGACAGCCATTCCGGCTGGTCGGGGTGGCCCTCGATCCTGATGCGTGAGACGAAGGTCTCGTACCCACCGATGATCACCATGATGAGCAGATTCGCGATCATCACCACGTCGATCAGGCCGAGCACGCCGAGCATGATCTCGGCTTCCTTGATCTCGAGCGGGTGCGCCAGCACTTTTTCGCCGAGATGGTAGAGCTCCACCATGAAGACCACGACATAGATGAGCTGGGCCACGATGAGACCAACGTATAGAGGGGCCTGCAGCCAGCGGCTGAAGAAGATGAGGTAGCCGATGCCGGAAACTCCGGCGGACTGTGGGCGGTATTGGCGGGGCTGGTCGGGCGACGTCATGCCGCCCAGCCTACGGAAGTGGTCTCGGGAATGTGCTGGGAGGGCTGTTCGGGATCTTGTTCTCCTGTCTCGTCACTGGATAGCCAGAATGGATAGCCAGAAATCTTGCCGCGAGGGAGGTCGCGAAATACCGCGCGGAGGTGAGCCGTCGTGTGGGAAGGCGCTGCGGCAGAACTCGGACTGGATCTTCCGCATCGAAAGGCACCGCTCCGGCAACCGCGACCTCATCCAAAAATATCGAGACACGGTCGACGAACTCAGCAAGATCGCGGGTTGACAATGAGTTGACAACCGTTCCTCAACGGTCCCACTCCAGCGGGGGCAGCGAAAACAGGCAGACCGACGGGTAGAGCTGTCCCCAGCACTGCGTCGTCAATCCACGCAACTTGCCACTTCTGTCCGGCCTCATCAACCTTCGCGGAGGCTGAACCTCTTGCGGGTGAGAATGCGAATCAGGGGAGGATCGCCCATACTGGCGAGCTCTGCCCGTCCTCCGCGAGGATGCCGGCGACCCAATCGTCTTCTCTGGCATAACGTCCTACGGCACCGAGCCGAAGTGTCCCCTCGAAGTGAAAGCCGACACGGCGAGCGACGCGAGCGGATGCAACATTGCCCGCGTAGGCATGCCACTCGATGCGTATGAGGCCCAGTCCTGTGGGTGGTCTTGCGAAGCCGAACTCTACGACGGCTTGCGCAGCTTCGGTGAGCAGGCCGCGGCCCCGAGAAGAGACCGCCAACCAGTAGCCGATCGTTGCTTGCTCAGAACCGATGCCGTCAAGGCCGATTGCGCCTACGAACTCATCTGCGATCGTGATGGCCCACGTGCAACTCTTACCGCTTGCCCAACCAGAGTCGGAGTAGATGGTGACGTATCTTTCAGCGTCCGACCGCGTGTATGGAACCGGGATCGGTATTCGCCGCTGGATTTCCGGATCCTGACAGGCCGCGGTGATGGCCTCGACGTCACTGGGAGATGGAGCTCTCAAAAGAAGCCGTTCGGTGCGCAGTTCTATCTTGTCCATTTGTTGACGCTATCGGCCCGCCGACACTGGTGCGGGAATCCTGTACGGGGCCCCGGGCTCAGCTGGCCCCACGATCGACTCGGTCCGACAGCGCAAATTTCACGGTGGGCCACTCGTTGTCGATGACGGAGAACACTACTGTGTCGCGGACGGTCCCGTTCTCGAAGACCGTGTGGTTACGCAACACACCATCCTGCTTCGCTCCGAGTTTCTCAATGGCAGTTCGTGATTGGTGATTGTGCCAGTGTGTCCGAAACTCGACGGCGATGCAGTCCAACTCCTCGAATGCTCGGGTCAGAAGAAGAAGTTTTGCGGCCGTGTTGACGCCGGTTTTCTGCGAGGCGCGGCTGAGCCAGGTTGATCCAATCTCCAGCCGACGGTTGACAGGGTCGAGGTTGCAGTACGTCGTCATGCCGACAGCACAGCCGCTCCCACCGTCGATGATTGCCCAGGGCGCCATGCGGCCCTCCTTCTGAAGCGAGAGTCGGCGCTCAATCTCACCAGTCATTCCGGTTGGCGCCGGAATGTGGGTGTACCACGTTCGCCACAGGTCATCTTTTTCGGCCGCGATCGCGAGATCGTCGGAGTGATCCAGGCGAAGAGACTCCAGAGTCACACGGGCGTTCTTGAGCACGGGAGTCGCCGCGAAAGTCATGCCTAAACGATACGGCCGTGATGACATGCCGCACGCCGGCAACCGGGATTGCGGAGCAGGCGATTGATTGCTCTATTGCGTTCAGCTGAGAGGAAGCCGGGCACGCTGGAGCGATGACCAACCGATCGAATGCCAATGCATTAGCGCGGGAACGGCTATTCCAGCGCTGTCCGTCTGCCAGACTCTGCGTGACCTGCGTGAACCGCGCGATGTGACGATCGAAACGAACGGACCCCATGAACAAGCACCTCGTTGTTGGAGCCGGCCTGATTGGCCGTCCGCTCGCCGAACGCCTCGCCGCGCGCGGCGACACGGTGACCATCGCGACCCGCTCAGGCTCCGCCGCCGTCGGCGCTACCGCCCGAGTACTGGAGGCAAATGATCCGGCCGCTTTTGCGCACGCTGCAATGGATGCCTCGACCATTTTTCTCTGCACGAATCCGCCGTACACCGACTGGGCCGCGCAATGGCCGCCGATCTTCGAGGCGGCTATTGCTGCCGCATCCGCCACGGACGCCCGGATTGTCGTTATGGGCAACCTCTACCCGTATGGGGCGCCGGCCGGCGCAATGACCGAACACTCACCCGAGACAACCACCGAAGCCAAGGGACTGATTCGTCAGGCCGGATGGGCGAAGATGCGCGCCGCACATGAGGCCGGCCACGTTCGCGCCGTCGAGGTGCGTGCCAGCGACTACTTCGGGCCGGGAGCCACCGGCACAGCACACCTCGGCGGGTCATTTTTCACTGCGGTCCTCGGGTCCAAGACGGCTCGTGTCGTGGGTAAACCGCAGCTCGCACACAGCTGGAGCTACCTGCCCGACATCGTCACCACACTCATCGCCGCCGCGGATTATACGGGCGACTGGGGCCGAATTTGGCATGTTCCGAGCAGCACCGCCAGTCGCACCGACATCGTGGGGCAGGTCAATGCGCACTACGGCACCCACGGAAAAGTCTCCGGCTACCCACAGTTGCTGCTGCGCTCGCTCGGTGTGGTCAATCCGATGATGCGTGAAGTGTGGGCCTCGAGTTATCAGTTCGAGATGCCGTACATCATTGATTCGACGGAGACGGCGCGCGAACTCGACGTCACCGTAACGCCGTGGACCGGGGCACTCATCGCGACTGCCGAAAGCTACCGCAACAAGAAGTGATTGGCTCCATTCAGCCCCATAGCCCGTCATAGTCGCTCGCCAAATATCTCGATCCCTGACACGCATGAACGGCCGTGCGGAACGGTATTTACGGTGCAGCATCCTGAACACCGTGGTCGCACGTCAGCATTCCTTTTCGGGCACCTTCACCCTGTTAGCTGCGCGACGGTACCGCGAGTCGTCGTGCTGCTTCGACGACGAACTGGCGTCGTCGTGCACGCTCCTGCGGATCGTCCGATCCGGCGCCGGTGATCATTTCGGCCAACTGCGGCACGGTCTGCCACCATGCGGCGAGGGCGATCAACGCGAAGGCGAGGTGAGCGGGATCGATGCCGTCATCGAGCAGGCCGTCCCGTTGGGCAGTGGCGAAACGTTCTACTTTTTGCCGATAGTGCATCGTGCGGGCGGCGGCGTCGGCGGGCGGGCCGTCCTGCAACCCTTCCCACTGCAAGAGGCGGCCCAGCGCGGGGTTGGCTGCGTGGTAGTCGAACGTCGCGCCTGCGAATTCCCCGATATCGTCCAACCCGACTCCGGTCAGGTCCACGGCGGACGCAAGACGCTCTAGCTCGGTTGCCAGCACGAGCTCCCAGAGGGCCTTCTTGTCGCCGAAGTAGCTGTAGAGCCGTTCCTTATTCACTCCGGCCCGTTCGGCAATGGAGCCGACAGTGGTGCCGTCGAACCCCCGAGCGGCAAACTCCACTAGCGCAGCGTCACGGAGTCGGCGACGCGTTCCTTCCGTATCCCAAGCCACGTTGACAGAATACCAACGCTCAAGTTGGAGATGTGGCGCGATTGCCGTAGTATTCCAACTACATCGTTGGAGTTGGAGAAGTACTATGAACCAAATTGATCGTCTTCCCACGGAGATCCGATCGCCCGAGCCGGATTCGGTGGCACTAGTTTCCGGAGGTAACAGTGGCATCGGATTCGATATCGCGCAGCAACTCCTCGACCGCGGCGTGAACGTGTGGATCGGAGCGCGAGACCTCGGAAAGGGACAGCGGGCTGCGAAAGAAATTGGCCGGAGTGTGCAGGTCGTGCAGCTGGACGTAACCGATCCGTCATCGGTCGCCGCCGCAGTGCAACAGGTCGGCGAACTGGATATCCTCATCAACAACGCGGGGGTGAACCCCGGCGGCGAAGACATCACCGGCACCACCATCGAGCAACTGCGGACCGCTTACGAGACCAACGTTTTTGGCCTTATCGCCGTCACGCAAGGCTTCCTTCCCGCGCTGAGACTGTCAGCACATCCTCGCATCGTCAACCTTTCCAGCGGCACCGGCTCGCTGAACTGGAACAACAGCCCGAACCCGCAGTTCGACTGGGAACAGGTTCAAGGCGGCGGACTCGCCTACCGGAGCTCCAAGACCGCGGTCAACGCCGTCACCCTCCTCACGGCTCAGACACTCGGCCAGGGTTTCAAAGTAAACGCCCTAGCGCCGGGCCTGCGCCGCACCAATCTCATCGCCGGCATGACCGTCGGCGGCGATCCTGCCGAAGCCGCCACAGGAGCGATCCGCCTCGCGCTCCTGCCCGACGACGGTCCAACGGGAGCCCTCTGGTCCTGGGACGGCACCCGAGCCCCCTGGTAGCCGACCTCCCTCACACGAACCGGCGCGAGCACGACACCAGGCCGAGGTTGCTGGGAGCGTGTCATAAGCCCGGCCCTCCACCGCGACAGATCCGGGGCCACTCGACCCAACGGCCGAGCATGCCGATGCTGTGCCGCTGGGGAACCGTTACCGTGCGCTCCAGTGCGAGGGGCGGCTGAACCCTGCGGGCAGAATCGCCGCATCGTCGCCGTGCGCACTATCGACCTGCATCTGCGTCAGGTAGATCGCGCCACCGAGGTCGGCGCCGGACAGATTCGCATCTCGCATGTCCACGCCGAGAACGTCGCAACCAGTCAACTGGGCGGAGCGGAGATCCGCCCGGATTAGTACTGAGCCGCGAAGGGTCACACCGCAGAGATTGGCCTTCGCCAATTTTGCGCCCATGAGGTCACTCCCTGGATAGAGCCGGTGTCCGTCATGCGGATTTCGCTCGGCCGTTCCCCGTGAGCCCCGCGCGAGCTCGCTCGCTTCGATCAGGAGGGGGCGCGCGCGATCGAACTCGGCGTCGACGTCAAGCTCTCTGAGCTGGTCTGGCCGCTGATTACTAATGACGAGCACATGCTCACAATGAGCACGCAGAGGGGCGGTATCGCGTGTGTTGTGGACGAGGGCTATTGCTTGATCGACGTACCACAGCAATTCGTGAAGTCGACGGACGATCGGGAATGTCCTGAACATTGCTTCGCGGGTGCGCGGATCGGCGCGCCAGGATCGCCCGTCAAATGTGCGCTGGGACACTTTCTGTCCCGCGCCGAAGCAGTCGAACACGGTGCACCCCTTGAACCCGCGAGGGGGCAGCTCCGTATGCACGCGACAAGCGTCACGGCTATCGAGGTTTTCGCAGGGCTCACCGACCGGTTTAACTCTCGTGCGTTCTCCCACTTAAACCATCGCAATTTGCGGTCGTTCGACAAAGCCCGCAAGCCGGAGGGCCAACGCGACAGATATGCGACCGACGCAGAAGAAGTGCCGAGCGTCTCAATGCTGAATCGTCTGGAACGAGATCCACGTCGTCGCCTGTGACGCCCTCAACACACGATCATCGCCGCATCCGCTGGTCACGGTTCTCGCTGAGCGATTCATCGTTTTCCGCTTGACCGGCGCGGCCAGCGAGACAGCACGGGCAGTGACGCCAACGGCGACACCATCAACCTCGAGGCCGTGATCGGGGGAGTGCCGATCAGCCGGCTGGCGGTCTGTGAGCCGCCCTACCCTCTCGATCCGAAAGGCTCCCAAAACCGGGGACGACTTTGGTTTTTCCGCCGCCGTCGAGGCGGGGAATAGAGACTCCGCGACTCGCGCCGTGCTCCAAATCTCGGGTATGCCTGCCGTAGCCGGACGGAATCCCGCGGTCGCCCAGACGGTGCTCGCGCCCGCCCGGCTGAAGTTTTTCGCGGGTACAACCGGTTAACCCGGCCAGGAATCCCGGCACACGCGTAGCGTTGGGTCCATCATGAAAGCAATCGTCTACAGCGAAACCGGCGCTCCATCCGTGCTTCATCTGGTCGAGCGCCCGGTGCCAGAACCGGAGGCCGGGGAGGTGCGGATCCGCATCGTCGTCTCGGGGGTGAATCCCACCGACTGGAAATCGCGCCGTGGATCGAAACCCGGTGATCCGCTGACCTATGCGGAGATCGTGCCGAATCAGGACGGCGCCGGCGTCGTCGATGCGGTCGGTTCCGGTGCACACCGTTTCGCGGTAGGGGATCGGGTCTGGACGGCGATCGCCGCCTTTCAGAGCGCCAGCGGCGGAACAGCCCAGGAGTTCACCGTGCTCCCTGAGGACCGCGTCTACCCGCTTCCGGATGCCGCGAGCTTCGACCTCGGTGCCAGCCTCGGTGTGCCGGCCCTGACCGCGCATCGCGCGCTCACCGTGGCGGAGGACGGACCGTCCCGACTCTCACCCGGTGCCCTCGCCGGGAAGACGGTGCTGGTCGCCGGTGGCGCTGGCGCCGTCGGTCACGCCACCATCCAACTCGCCCGTTGGGCCGGAGCGACGGTGATCACGACCATCAGCTCGCCGGCGAAAGCCGCCCTGGCACGGGCGGCGGGCGCCCACCACGTCGTCAACTACCGCGAGACCGATGCCGCTTTCGAGATCCGCAGGCTCGCGCCGGACGGCGTGGACCTGATCGTGGAAGTCGCGCCTGACAAGAACGCAGAGCTCGACGGCAAGGTCATCCGAAACCGCGGTTCGATCGCCGTGTACGCGAGCACCGGAGATCCGCTGGTGCTCGACATCCGGGTGCTCATGACACTCAATGTGCGCTACCAGTTCCAGTTGCTGTACACCCAGGGGCAGGATGTGCGAGATGCCGCGGCTGCGGACATCAACGCCGCCATCATCGACGGAGCACTCCCCATCGGCGATGATGTCGGCCTTCCGCTTCACCGGTTTTCGCTGGCCGAGACCGCCCAGGCGCATGCGGCGGTCGAAGGAGACATCGTAGGCAAGGTGCTCATCGACGTCGGCCATGCTGGCGAGGACTAGCGCACCCTCGTGCCCGTGGTTCTGCGTCCGCGACCCCTTTTGGGAACGGCTGGGCATAAGTGGGACGAAGACGGTGTTGGCTTCCAATGGACCTGCAGAGAACATGCAATAAAGCGCAAGGAGACACGCACAATGACCGAAGTACCCACCATCACCCTGAATAACGGGGTCGTCATCCCGCAACTCGGATTCGGCGTTTTTCAGATCACTCCGGATGACACGAGGCAGGCGACCCTCGATGCGCTCGAGGTGGGCTACCGCCATATCGACACCGCCGAAATGTACGGCAACGAGAAGCAGGTCGGGGAGGCAGTCGCCGCATCGGGACTTGCCCGTTCCGAGGTTTTTGTCACCAGCAAGCTCAATAACGGATTCCACGCGCGGGATGCCGCGCTCAGGGCCTTCGATGAAACGCTGGACGCGCTCGGTTTCGACTACCTCGATCTCTTTCTGATCCACTGGCCGCTCCCCTCCGTCGGTGACTTCGTGGAGACCTGGAAGGCGATGCAGGAAATCTCCGAGTCTGGCCGCGTGAAGGCGATCGGTGTGTCCAACTTTCAGGAGACGCACCTGCAGCGACTATTCGACGAGACGAGCATCGTGCCCGCCGTCAACCAGATCGAGGTGCACCCGTACCTCGTGCAGGACTCCCTGCGCTCATTCGGCGCGGCTCACGGAATCGTGACTGAGGCTTGGTCGCCGATCGCCAAGGGCAAAGTGCTCGCTGACGAAGTGATTGTTTCGATCGCCGAGAAGGTCGATATGACACCGGCGCAGGTCACCCTCCGCTGGCACATCCAGCGCGGTGACATCGTGTTCCCCAAATCGGTGACCCGCTCGCGGGTCGAAGAAAACTTCGCAATCTTCGACTTCGAGCTGTCGGATGACGACATGCGGTCGATCACTGAGCTCGACCGCAAGGAGCGCACCGGTCCGGACCCCGACACCTTCAACTACGTGCCGAAGGCCTAGGGGTGGGCGCGAATGCGCTGGTGCTCGCGGGTGGCGGCATCGCCGGTATTGCTTGGGAAGTGGGAGTGCTGCTCGGCATCGAAGAGGTCGAACCCGAGGCGAGCCTGCGGCTGTTCGCCGCTGACTCTACCTTCATCGGTACGTCGGCAGGATCGGTTGTCGCCTCCCAGATCGCTGGCGGTGTTGCGCTCCGCACGCTGTTCGAGCAGCAACTCGAAGAGCACACGGCAGAGGTCGGTGCGAAATTCGATGTGCTCGAATTCCAGGAGACTTTGGCGCGCCTTCTCGATGGTGTCACCTCGGCCGAGGAGGGACGTCGTCGGGTTGGCCGGTTCGCACTCGAATCGACAACGGTTTCTCCCGGTGACCGTCGTGCCATCATCAGTGCGCGACTCACCGTGCAGTCCTGGCCCGATCGACGTTTGCTGGTGACGGCCGTCAATGCGGTGACGGGAGAGTTGCGGGTGTTCGATCGTCACTCTGGGGTGGACCTGATCGATGCGGTCGCCGCGAGTTGTGCCGTGCCGGGGATCTGGCCGACTGTGGAGATCGACGGCAACCGATACACCGATGGGGGAGTGCGCACGATCGCGAATTCGGACCTCGCCGCAGGATCGGATCCGGTGCTCATCCTCGCGCCGCTCGCCGAAGCCAACGCGCCGGTGGCCCTCCCGGCGCATGAACTCGCGGTCCTTGAACCTGCCAGAGTGCAGGTGGTGTTCGCGGATGACGCCTCGATCCTCGCGTTCGGCAGCAATCCGCTCGATCCCGCCACCGCCCCCGTATCAGCGCGCGCCGGCCGAGAGCAGGGCCGCCGGATCGCCGCTGAGATCGCGGCGTTCCTCGGCTAGTCCAGGCGCCGTCGACGTCGGCGCGGCTCGATCACGTCTCCGACACAAGTCCAGGAGTTCGCAAGTATTTGCGAGGAAGATTCTCAATCTCTCGAGAGGAACACGACCATGGGATTCTTTGATCGACTGTTCGGCCGCGGAGACGAGTCCGCAGAGCGGGGTCCTGCTGCGCCAGCCCGTCGGAGTGACGATGAAATCGCTGTCGAGCGCTACGAATATCTTCTGCGTACGGCACCGCCCGAGACCATCGAGAAAGTGCACACCGAAGCCTTCTCGAAGCTCACACCGCAGCAGCGGGACATCCTGTTCGAAAAGCTGACGGCACACGCCGATGCGAATGAGCGTCCCGCGGACGCTGAACCTTCGACACTCGCGAAAGCGGCGACGCGCGTGGAGCTGCAGCAGCCAGGCACCCTCACTCGCACCCTTGGCGGTTCTGCTTTCGGAGGTGCTGGCGGAGTCGGTTTCGGCGGCATGTTCGCGACCTCACTGCTGGGAAGCGTGGCGGGATTCGTGATCGGGTCTGCTTTGGTGAGCAGTTTCATGCCGATGGATTTCGGTAACGATTCGGCCGCCTCAGATGGCTGGGGCTCCGACTCCACCGGCGCAGACTCCGGCGGCTACGACAGCGGAGGAGATTTCGGGGGCGGCGGCGATTTCGGGGGCGGCGGCGACTTCGGCGGTTTCTGACCGGCGGCGTCGCGCTTAGGTGTACCAGCTCGGCTCTGGGACCTCGTCGAGCAACACAAACTGGCCCACCTCGCGCTTTTTATAGGGCAATGGATCGTGAAGGCTGTGCGTGCGGAGGTTACGCCAGAAAATATCGAGGCCGATGGAGTTGGCTGACGCGCGCGCCCCGGTCAGCTCAAAGATTTTGGTGGTGATCTCGAGGCCGTCCTCGATGATCCTCAGCTTGGCCGCCGCGACGAGCACGGCCAGTTCTCCGCGGCGCCGCTTCGTGAGATTCTCCCGTGGTTCGTGCAGCACTCGGCTGATCTCGGATCCGGCACGATCTATGAGTGCCTCATCCGCCAACAGCTTGGACTCGAGCTGGCCGTAGCCCTCCAGCAGATACCACTCTTCGCCAACTTCACGCTTGTTGTCGCCTCCGTAGGGCCAGGTGCGGGTTTTGGCTCTCGTGTAGGCAGCTGCAGTCTCGAGAGCTCCCTCGGCGATCCCCAGGTAGAAGTTCGCGAAGACGAGCTGGATGGCCGGCACGTTAAGCGTGTTGTACACCAGCGGTTGAAATACCTTGCCAACGAAACCGGCAGCCGAAGACCAGTCGACCCGTACATCGATGATGTCTACGGAACCCGATTCGGTGAGTCGCTGGCCCAGGTTGTCCCAGTCGTCGGCGAAGACGATCCCGGGCTGGTCCGTGGGCACAATCGCGAAGATGTGGGTGTCGGTGCCCTCGAGAATCCCCTCCAGCACGGTCAGGTCCGAGACCTGGCCACCAGTTGAGAACGATTTGTGACCGCTGAATATCAGTTCGTCGCCATCCTCGATCACCGTGAGATCGCTGTCCCGCGGATTGACGGCCCCTCCGAACAGGAGGTTCCTGGTCGTGTAGAGCTCCTCGACAGCCGCGATCTGATCCTCGGTAGCGACGAGCCGGGCGGCCCAGGCCCAGAGATAGTGATAACCGATGAGCTGCCCAATTGACCCGTCACCACGGGCCACGGCGCGGATGACGCGGTAGGCGGTATCCCAACTCTGGCCGCCACCCCCCTGCGCGACCGGGCCGAGAAGCGTCACCAACCCGGAGTCCTTCAGCAGCTGTACCTCGGCGAAGGGCGTCTGGTTTGCGCTGTCGCGCTCCACAGAATCCGTCGCGAGGATGTTGGCGACGTCCTCCGCGCGCGCGATCCACTCCGCGGCATCCGAGGGTCGAGGGACGTCTTTCCAGCGGTTATCGATCGAAATTCCCGTCGATGTGGTGAGGGTCATGATGTTCTCCTGATCTCGTGCGGTAGCGGTTATCGTGCGGTTATCGTGCGTCGAGGTCGAGCAGGATGCTCTTCACCGCCGCGTCAGTGGCAAGGAATTGCTGCACGGCGGGGTCGGCGGTGCGCAGATCGCTTTCTCGACCGGTATTTTCGCGGCAGGGTGGTACTCGATTTCGCACACAGCGGTGGCCGTCTCGGCGAAGTCGGAGTTGGCCTCTGGCACCTGGCTCAGCCAGGCCTTGCGCTGGTGGGCCGTGCCGATGCCCTCGGCGCCGTGCCCGACGACTGGGGTGAGTTGTTCGATGCGGATCATTCAGGGGCTCCAGTGGACGGGATGGTGGGGAAGGTGACTCGGCGAGCGTAGGGCTGAAGTGGCTCGCGCTGCCCGCACTGTTTCGGGATGTGACGCCCCGTGTCCTCCAGAGGCGCAGGCGTAGCCCGGATCGGTCACGATGGACTCATGGCCAGACAAATCCGTTTCAACGCGTTTGACATGAACTGCGTCGCCCACCAGTCGTCCGGCATGTGGCGTCACCCCGATGACCAGTCCTGGCGGTACAAGGACCTGCACTACTGGACGGATCTCGCGAAGCTCCTCGAGCGTGGCACCTTCGACGGAATTTTCATCGCGGATGTGCTCGGCACCTATGACGTCTACGGCGGCTCGAACGAGGCAGCGATCCGTCACGGCGCCCAAGTGCCGGTGAACGATCCCGTGCTTTTAGTGTCGGCAATGGCGCTGGTCACCGACAACCTCGGCTTCGGCATCACCGCTGGCACCGCCTACGAGCATCCCTATCCCTTCGCCAGGCGGATGTCCACGCTCGATCACCTCACGAACGGTCGGGTGGGGTGGAACGTCGTCACCGGTTACCTCCCGTCTGCGGCGCGCAACATGGGTCACGATGACCAGCTCGAGCACGACGACCGTTACGACGTCGCCGACGAGTATCTCGAGGTGCTCTACAAGCTGTGGGAGGGATCCTGGGAGGATGACGCGGTGCAGCGCAACCGCGAGACCGGTGTCTTCACCGACCCGAGCAAAGTGCATGAGATCGGGCACTCCGGCAAGAACTTCACGGTTCCGGGCATCCATCTGTCCGAACCGTCGACGCAACGAACGCCGGTGATCTACCAAGCGGGAGCGAGCCCGCGCGGTATCGCGTTCGCAGCGGGAAACGCCGAGGCGATCTTCGTCGCATCGTCGACCAAGGCAGGCCTCAAGGCGACGGTGGGGCGCATCCGCGATGCGCTCGAAGCTGCCGGTCGTGATCGCTATTCGGCAAAGATCTACACCCTCCTCACGATTATCACCGACGCGACGCCGGAGCTCGCGAGGGCGAAATACGAGGACTATCTGCAGTACGCGAGTGAAGAGGGCGCGCTCGTCTTCATGTCGGGCTGGATGGGAATCGACCTCTCGCAGTACGACCTCGACGAACCGATCGGCAATGTGAAGAGCAACGCCATCCAGTCGACGGTCGCGAACTTCCAGGCCGCCAACGAGGACGGCAGCGAATGGAAGGTGCGCGATATCGCCCGTCTCGGTGCCATCGGCGGCCTCGGACCGTTCATGATCGGTTCGGGAGAAGAGATCGCCGACCAGCTGCAGGAGTGGGTCACCGAGACCGACGTCGACGGCTTCAATCTGGCCTACGCGATCACACCGGGTACCTTCGAGGATGTCGTCGAACATGTGATTCCGGTGCTGCGCGCCCGTGGCGCCTATCCCGAGGAATACGCGGAAGGAACGCTTCGCCACAAGCTGCACGGACGCGGTGACCGTCTGCCGGCCGAGCACAAGGGCGCGGGATTTCGCATCGGAGGAGTCGCGTCGACTGCGACTACCCCGAAGAACTAGCCAGCGGGCCGGACGAAACCGTTTTTCAGCATAAAGTCCAGCGCGACATCCGCGGGCTCTTCGCCGCCATCATCGACGCGGAGGTTGAGCTTGCGAAGTGTTGTGCCGGTGATTGTGGGCGTAATCCTGTCGAAGATATCGGCCAGTTGCGGATACTTCGAGAGTGTTGCCGAGTTGAATATGGCAGCGACGTTGTAGGCGGGAAAGAAGGCCCTGTCATCCTCGAGCACGGTGAGGTCGAGCTTGTTGATGCGGCCGTCGGTCGTATAGACCTCGCCGAAGTTGCAGGTGCCCCGGTCGGTCGCGGTGTAGACGGCTCCGGTGTCGAAGACCTTGACGCTCGAGGCGGGAACGCTGCTCGCCTTGCCGCGCGTGAGCCCGTAGGCCGTGAGCATGGGATTCAGGCCGTCGACTCGAGAGTTGAACTCCGGCTCGACACAGAACGTACGATCTGTCACTGGAAGCGTCACGATCTGTGACAACTTGGTGATGCCCAGTTTTTTGCTTTCTTCCGCTCGGATGGCGAGGGCATAGGTGTTGTTGAGCGGGGCTGGCCGGAGCCAGCTCAGCCCGTTCGCAGCATCCGCCTTCTTCACAGCGAGGTATTGGGCCTGTTTGTCGGGAATACCCTCCGTCTGACCGAGGTAGGTGAGCCAGGCAGAGCCGGTGTATTCCCACATCATGTCGGCGGTGCCTGACGTCATGAGGTTGCGAGCGGGCACGCTGCCCGGCACGTTGGTGAGGTCCGTGACGGCGAAGCCGGCGGCCTTCGCCGCGAGCACGGCGATTTTACCGAGGATGAGTTGCTCGGTGAAGTTCTTAGACGTGATGGTCAGTGAGGCGCCGCGCGGCAGGTCCAACGGGGTGATCGAGCCGGGGGAGACCCGTGGCACGTAGGCGGTGGCGGGCTGCAAGCCGCACCCGGTGAGGGCGAGGATGCCGACACCGAGTACAGCGATAGAACGGATGATGCGATTCATCACAGTCCCTTCGGGCGGGCGACCTGTTCGACAATGCGGCCGAGCCAGTCGATGGAGAGTGCGAGTAGCGCAATGAGCAGCGCCCCGGAGACGAGCACGCTGTAGAGATAGAGATTGACGCCGGTGACAATGAGGATGCCGAGGCCTCCGCCGTTCACGAATGCCGCGAGGGCGGCGGTGCCGACCAACAGCACAAGGGCCGTGCGGATGCCCGCGAGCATGACAGGAACGGCGAGAGGTAACTCGATGCGGAAAAGCACCGAGGTCGAGCTCATGCCCATGCCGCGTCCGGCCTCGACCAGTCGCTCGTCGACCCCGCGCACGCCGATCATGGTGTTGCGCAGCACGGGGAGCGCGGCATACAGCACCAGGGCGAGAACCGATGCCCAATATCCCGACGTGATGAAAATCGCGAGCAATACGACGAGACCGATGGCCGGGGCGGCTTGACCGATATTTGCAATGGCGAGAATCGGGGCGCCGAGGCGACGAAAGCGGCGCCGCGTGAGCAGCACTCCGAG
>ENA-OBIO01000713-OBIO01000713.1-metagenomes-genome-assembly--contig:-NODE-713-length-15848-cov-4.4616_pt1 | contig 15848 bp, 15 predicted proteins | sample MGYA00153383_OBIO01 | MGnify analysis MGYA00153383 | reverse complement strand
CGCCGTGCGTCATGACCATGTGATGAGGAGCAGCCCCATGTCGGAGGAATCGGTACCGCCGAAGAAGGGTCGGGCTGCGTACGGACCGGACCGGACCGGTCGCGCCAAGAACCGGGGTGGCGCTGAGCAGCCGGCCACGCCCCGCAGCGGCGCCAAGGGACGGCCAAGCTCGGCAGTGGGGTCCGGGTCGCGCACGGGTGCACGTTCGTCGGCGCCTGCACGACTGAGCGCACCGGGAAGCGTGCGCGGTGCTGACAAGCGTGCAGGGTCGCCGGGGCGTAGTGTGGACGCGCGTCCCGCAACTGCACCGACGCGGAGTTGGCGTGCTGGCGTTGGTGCAGGGGCGGTCCGAAGCGGGTCTGGACCCGCAGCTGGCAACGCGTCTCACCGTTCCGGACCGGAGCGGATTGCCGGCGGGCCCGCCCGTCAGGGTGGTCGCGCCGAGCCGTCGTCAGCCGGACGAGGTGTGTCGCCCGGATCTGGCAACCGGTACGGGTCGGGGGACGGCCCGCCCGGGTCAGGCCGAGTTCGGCAGGGCCCGGCTTTCGGCGCGAAGCAGCGGGCTGTTGCTGGCGATCGGCCGGCAGACGGTGGCCCCTCCCGAGGGTCCGGCCCCGGAGGTGCGCGTCGGGCTCCGGAGCTTGCGGGGCGGACGGTTGGAGCCACTCCCGAGCGTGCGGCGCGGGCAGTGGGAGCCACTTCCGAGAGCTCGGGGCGGGCGGCACGAGTCCCACCCGAGCGGGCGGGCCGGGTGGCGGACGCCAGCGAACGCCGTCCCGGGCAGCCACAGCCACCGGTCCGGCCGCAGCGTGGCTGGGAGATTCGGGACGCCGCTACCGCGCGGGCCTCGCGTGGAGCCTGGACGCCGGAGCGCCCGGCCGCCCGGCGGCCGGTGGCAGACGACGAACGGCGCTCCGGAGAGCTCGCCCGTGGTCGCGGCCCCAGCGCGCGCCCGCCACGCAGTGCCGATTCCCGCACTCCCGTTCGGGGTGGCCCGTCCGCACGGCCGGCAGTCGAAGGACGCAGCGCACAGGACCGCGCACGCTCTGGCACCGGGCGCCCGGACCGGCCCGGCACGCCGGCCCCGTCCGCTCGCGGTCGCCGGCCGGAGGGGTCCGCACGGGCGGGCATCGGCGAGAGGGGAGATTCCTCGGGACTGCCCAACACCACAGCCCCGGCAGGTGGCAGCGGGCTGGCTGATCAAAGCGTGCCCGGCGCAGACCGACCTCCTGCCGTACCGCGTGCGCAGGGCTCGCGCGAGCAGGGTCCACGCACCCGGAGCGCCGGCACATACGCGGGGCGAACGGCCGACGCCGGCACGGCTCGCGCCCGGGAGGCCAAGCGGCCACCGGCCGCTGCGCGTTCCCGAGCCGATGACCGAAGCCGGGTCGACGGGGCCGGCAAGGGAGAACGTCGACCGGCGCCCTCGCGCCCCGAGCTCGAGGCGCGGACCTTCGATCCGCGCCGGGAGGCGCGGCGCCAACTGGTGCGGCTTGCCGTGCCGGCGGACGTCGACCCGCGTGACCTGGACCCGGAGGTGCGGCAGGACCTGCGCTCGCTGTCCAAGGACACGGCTGACCTGACGGCGCAGCACCTTGTGATGACCGGACGCCTGCTCGAGCAGGACCCTGCGGGCGCTCTCGCCCACGCCCGGGCCGCCGGTGCGCTCGCCGGCCGGATCGGAGCCGTCCGTGAGGCCGTCGGGCTTGCCGCGTACGCGGCGCAGGAATGGGCCGAGGCGTTGTCCGAGTTGCGCGCGGCCCGCCGCATCACCGGGCGGGCGGAGCACCTCGCGGTGCTCGCCGACTGCGAACGCGCCCTCGGGCGGCCGGAGCGCGCGCTCGCCGTCCTCGACGATCCGGAGGTACCCAAGCTCGAGCAGGCCGCTCGGGTCGAGCTCGTCATCGTGGTCGCGGGGGCCCGGCGCGACCTCGGGCAGCAGGACGCGGCCGTGCTGCTGCTGCAAGGGCCGGCCCGGGCAACCACAGCTCGCCGGCCCTGGGCCACCCGGCTCTGGTACGCCTTCGCGGACGCCCTGCTCGTCGCCGGCCGGGAGGACGAGGCCCGGGAGTGGTTCGGTAAGGCTGCCGAGCAGGATGGACAAGGCGAGACCGACGCCATGGAGCGCCTGCTCGAGATCGACGGCGTCGTCCTCGAGGACCTGCAGCAGGGTGCCGAAGACGATGACGAACCCGAGGACGATGCAAGGGACGAGCCCGTCGATCTGGAGGCTCTGCTCCGGTCGCCGGTCCCCGGCCACAGTGCCGCCCCGGTCGACCCCGCCCAGGTCGCCGAAGTGCAGGGCAATGCCGGTATGACCGTTGCCCCGCGTACCGACCGGGTCGAAGGCGACAGGACCCCGGACGGCCCGCTGTTCTCCCACGAACGGCAGCCGGTCGCACCCGCCGAAGGGGTCGGCACAAGGGCGCCGAGCGTGCCTTTCGCGCCGGCCCCTGGCCTCGAGGAGCAGGGCGAGCAGGTGGCCCTTCCCTGACCCGGTGCCGGTCTGGGGGCCGCCGGGCTGAGCGGACGGGCCCCTGGTCCCAGCTGACGAGCACCTTCATCCACAGGGGCCGCGACCGTCCACAGGACTATGCAGATCACTGGCGCTCTGCGTGCCCCGGATCGACGCTGGTCGCTGCACCCCGCGGCGGGCGGGGTCGAGCGAGGAGGATGCCGTGGGCGCGAGCAAGCAGGGTCGCGTGGGACGGTCCGCTGAGAGCCCGGTCAGGAGCGCGGTCGGGAGCCCGGTCTCGGGCGACGCTCCTCCGGGTGGGGGTCCATCGCTCGACATGCGCAACGAGGTCGTGCTGGTGGGGCGGATGGCCGCGGCGGCAGAGGAGCGCACCCTGCCCAGTGGCGACCTCCTGACGACCTGGCGCCTGGTCGTCGACCGACCTCCAGCGCGCCGGCCGGTGCCGCCGGGAGTGCGGGCCGCCACCGTCGACACCCTCAACTGCGTCGCCTGGGAGGCAGGTCCGCGGCGTACAGCGCGCGGGCTCGTGGCCGGAGATGTCGTCTCGATCGCTGGGGCCCTACGTCGCCGGTTCTGGCGGGCGGGCGCCGGGGCGGTGAGTCGGTGCGAGGTCGAGGTCTCGACTGTCAAGCGCCTCAGCCGAGCCGCACGCTGAGGAGCCCGTGTCCGCGGGCTGCGGGGTGCTCCGCGACGGCGGGCAGGGTGCGGGCCCGGTCGAGGTCAGGCTGGTCGAGGTGACGGTCAGCCGCGGTCAGGCGTCCCGGTGGTCGCGCAGCACCAGGCCGGTCCGCGGCTTGGGGGTGAACAGGGTCGACTTGCGGGGCATCCGCTCACCGCCCGCAGCGACCCGCACGACGCCGTCCACGGGGGTTGGGTTGAGAAGCACGGCGGTGCCACCGGTGCGGGCCGCGGCCTCGATCGCGGCTGCCACGTCGTGCTCGTAGGTGACGGTGTCGACGTCGTCCTCGAGCTCCCACAGGGCTGCCACGACGTAGCTGTGCAGGACGCTGACGTCCAGCGAGCGCCAGGCGGCCGAGCGCTCCGCTGGCAGCGCGCGCGCGACCTGCTCGGGATCGAGGTCGGTGAGCAGGCGTATCGCGCCGCCGTCGCCGCTGACCAGCAGGAACGCAGGCCCGGTGGTGCCGGCCTTCGCGAGCGCCGTCAGGGCGTCCGCGAGGTCGTTGCCATCAAGCTCGTGAACCACAGCGCCGCGGGCAGCGCGGTAGGCCAGGTCGGCGGCGTCGTGCCCGGGGATCACGCGGTGGATGGCGTGCACCTGCGGCCCAAAGGCCCGAGCGTCGACCAGGAAGGTGAGCCCGCCGTCCCAGGGCCCCGGGCCGTCACCGGCGCTGTGCCGCTGGGACTGTCGCTGGAGGTAGGTCGCATACCGATGATGCCCGTCGGCGATGACGGCGCGGCGCGGCGCGAGATCGGCGGCGACCTCGGCCAGCAGCGCCGGGTCGGTCAGGGCCCACAGCCGGTGCCGCAGGCCGTCGGGCAGCTGCTGGTCCACCAGTGGCGCGAGCCGGTCGGCGTCCGCCACCGCCCGGCTGGCAGCGCCACCCCCGTCGTAGAGCAGGAAGATCGGCTCGAGGTCGGCGTCGACTGCGGTGTAGAGCGCGAGGCGGTCGCTGACCGGCCCGGCCATCGTGTTCTCGTGCGGCAGGACGATGCCGTCATCGGGCGGGCTGAGCGTCAGCGCGCCGAGCAGGCCGCGCTGCACGTGGCCGTCGGGCGCGGCCTGCTCGTAGACGTACAGCGCCGGGTCGTCGTCCGGTACCAGAACGCGCTCCCTGCGCCATGCCCGCAGGGTGGCTGCTGCGCGCGCGTAGCGGTCCTGGCCCTCGGCCGTTGTCGCCCGTGGGAGGATGAGACGTACAACGTTGTGCTCGTTCGCCGCCTCGAGCGCGGCCACCCCGTCGGCGTCGATGACGTCGTACGGCGGGGAGGTCAGCGTGGACAGGTCGGCGGCGGCGTAGCGCAGGGCCCGGAACGGCGACAGCTGCAGGCTCGTCGGACGGGCAGGAGCGGGAGGAGTTACCGCCGGTCGAGAGACCGGCGCGACGGGATCGAGGTCAGGCGAGGCTCCAGCAGGCATCCACGCATGCTAGGCGGCCGAGCGGGCCGGCCCCGACCGACGATGAGCTGGAGGAGTGCGCGTGGCAGATGGCCGCTATGACCCCCGGTACGACCCGCGTGCCCCCGAACAGGAGAAGCCGCGGCCATTCTCAGACCTCCCGCCGCCGCCGCCTGATGTCACTCCCGGTGGGGAGCTCTACGACTGGTACATCCGCGGGCTCGACCTGCTGGCGAGCGGCGACGCCAATGCCGCGGTGCAGCTGCTCACGCACACCTCGGGGGCCGAGCCCGAGTCGCGGATGGTGCGTGAGGCGCTGGCCCGTGCGCAATTCGACACCGGGATGTACGACCAGGCCAGGGCCAACTTCGAGTGGATCGTGGCGATCGACCCGGCCGACGACTACTCGCAGTTCGGCCTGGGCCTGGCCGCCACCAAGCTCGGGGACCTGGCAGCCGCTGTCGAGCACCTGGCGCTGGCGGCGGCGATGCGGCCCGACATCAACTACTACGGCACTGCGCTGCGCGGTGCCAGGGCGGCCCTGACCGCATCCCGGCGCTGAGCCGGGGCGACGGTCTCGGCAGCTGCGCGCAGCCGCTGGCCTTGGCGTACGACGCGGCGCTGTACGACCTCGACGGCGTGCTGTACGTCGCCGGCGATTCCGTACCGCATGCCGCCGACAGCGTGGCAGCGGCGCGAGCCTTCGGACTGCGGGCCGCGTTCGTCACCAACAACGCCTCACGACGGCCCGCCACGGTCGCCAGGCACCTCAGCGAGCTCGGCATCCCGGCGACAGCAGCTGACGTCGTCACGAGCGCGCAGGCTGCGGTTCGCTGGCTCGCGGCCCGCCTGCCGGCCGGGAGCGCGGTACTCGTCCTCGGCACCGATGATCTTTGTGACGAGGTGCGGGCCGGTGGGCTGCGACCCGTCCGGTCGGCGGACGAGGGTCCGGCGGCCGTTCTGCAGGGGCTGTCACCCGATACCGGGTGGCGCGAGCTGTCCGAGGCGGCGCTCGCCCTGCGCCGCGGGGCGATGTGGGTCGCAGGCAACGCCGATGCCACCTACCCCAGCCCCCGCGGGTTGCTGCCGGGCAACGGCGCGATGGTCGCCGCGCTCATCGCAGCAACCGGACAGCGGCCGGTTGTGGTGGGCAAACCCGAGCCCGAGCTGCACCGTGAGGCGGTCGACCGGGTGGGCGCCGAGCGACCCCTGGTGGTCGGTGACCGCCTCGACACCGACGTGCTGGGTGCGGTACGCGGCGGGGCCGACAGCCTGCTGGTACTCACCGGCGTGACGGGCCTCGACGAGCTGTTGGCCGCGCCCCGCGGGAGCCGGCCGACCTTTGTGTCCGCCGACCTGCGCGGTCTGCTGAGACCGCAGGCGCCGGTCACCGTCGACGCGACACTGTCGATGGCCGCCTGCGGCATCGCGAGGGCTGGCCTGCGAGACGAGCGCGTGGTGGTCGACGGCATCGGCGACGACGCCCTTCGCGCGGTCTGCGCGCTCGCGTGGCGGCGCGCCGACCTGAGCTCTGGTCTCGCCCCGACCAAAACCGAGCATGGCCCTGGTCGCTAGGTCCTCAGAGCAGCGAGCGGAGCCGGAGCAGGTCCATCGGGTTGGCCTGCACGCGAAGACGGCCGGTCGCCCACGCCGAGGGGACGGCGAGCCGGCCGTCACTGAGCGCCAGCAGGTCGTCGCTGCTGACGGCCAGGCGCACCTGCGCGCGCTCGGCCCCCGCACTGGTGAGGTCACAGAGCCCGTCGTCGCTGAGCCGGCCGGACCACACGACGCCGAGGTCGCTCACGCGGCAGGAGACCGTCCGGTCCGCGCAGTAGCGACGGCGTATGCCCGGCTCGACCTCGGCGAGGCGCAGAGCCAGGGACCGCACGGCGGTCTCCACCTCGCGGGGGGTCGCCACGACACCCCCTCCTGATCGCTTCAGACGGCGCGCACGTTACCTGACAGGAGGTACGGTCCCGCACGCACCATGCGGGTGCCCAAGGAGGACGACGTGCGCGACGCCTTGAAGGCCTACCTGTCCCTCGCCACGTCTCTCAGCGAGGTGACCCGTCAGCGTGCGGTCGCGGCTGCGAAGGCGCTGGTCGCCCAGGGCGAGGCGACCGCTGAGCAGGTCACCACGCTCGCCGAGGACGTCGTAGCGCAGAGCCGAGCCAACCGCGACGCCGTCAGCGCGCTGGTCAAGTTCGAGGTGGATCGTGCGCTGGGGCTGGTGGGGCTGGCGTCCGCCGACGAGGTCGGGGAACTCGCCGCGCGGCTTCGGGTCCTGGAGACCGAGTTGCGCGACGTGCGGTCGACGGGGGGTCAAGGCCCGGCGGCGAAGGCACCCGCGGCCAAGGCACCCGCACCGCCTGCGGCGAAGCCAGCCGTAGCCGCGGCGAAGGCACCCCCGGCGAAGGCACCCGCACCCGCACCCGCGGCCAAGGCACCCGCACCGCCTGCGGCGAAGCCAGCCGTAGCGGCGGCGAAAGCACCCGCACCCGCGGCCAAGGCACCCGCACCTGCGGCGAGGCCAGCCGTAGCCGCGGCGAAGGCACCCGCACCCGCGGCGAAAGCGCCCGCACCCGCGGCGAAGGCACCCGCACCCGCGGCGAAAGCGCCCGCACCCGCGGCGAAAGCGCCCGCACCCGCGGCGAAGCCAGCCGTAGCCGTAGCCGCGGCGAAAGCGCCCGCACCCGCGGCGAAAGCATCCGTACCGCCCGCAGGCGCCAGAACGGCGCCCGCGCCTGCAGTGAGGGTTCCCGCGCCGGCCGCGGCGAAGGCGCCCGCTCCGGTCAGGAAGCTGCCCGCCGTGAAGGCACCGCCGGGAGCGGGCCCGGCCCGTGGCTGACGACGATCCGGGCGTCGTGGCCGCGGTCCAGCGGCGCGTCGCTGTCCTGCAGGACCAACCGGTCAGCGAGCATGTCGCGGCGTACGAGGAGGTCGACCGGATGCTGCAGGCCGAACTCGCCCGACTCGAAGAGGGCTGAGCGCTGCCCCGACGGGCCCGCCTGGACGCCGAGCTGGTCCGACGCGGCCTGGCGCGCAGCCGTGAGCAGGCCTGCTCGCTGATCGTGGCCGGTCGGGTCCGGGTCGCCGGCGCGGTGGCGAGCAAGCCTGCGACGGCGATCGAGGCGGGCACGCCGCTGCTTGTCGACGAGCCGGCCGGCGAGGCGTACGTGTCGCGCGGCGCGTACAAGCTCGCCGGTGCGCTCGACGCCTTCGGCTACGACCCCGCCGGCAAGCGGCTCCTGGATGCGGGCGCGTCCACCGGCGGTTTCACCGACCTGCTGCTGCGCCGCGGCGCCGCGCATGTCGTTGCCGCCGACGTCGGGTACGGCCAGCTCGCCTGGTCGCTGCAGAGCGACCCCAGGGTGACCGTGCTCGACAGGACGAACGTCCGGACGCTGCAGCCCGAGCAGGTCGGGCCGGTCGACCTCGTGGTGGCCGACCTGTCCTTCATCCCGCTGGGCCTGGTGCTGCCCGCGCTGACGCGCTGCGCCGGGCCGGACGGCGATCTGATGCCGATGGTCAAGCCGCAGTTCGAGGTGGGCCGTGAGCGGTTGCCGTCGGGGGGCGTCGTGCGCGACCCGCAGCTGCGTGCCGACGCCGTCCGGACGGTCGCCGGCCAGGCGGCAGCGCTCGGGCTCGGGGTGCTCGGGGTCGTGGCGAGCCCACTGCCCGGGCCGAGCGGCAACGTCGAGTACTTCCTGTGGCTGCGGGCGGGCGCACCGCCGCTGGTCGACGCCGACCTGATGCGCGCGATCGCCGACGGACCGCGGTGAGAGGGTGAGCCGGTGACCCGCTCGGTGCTGCTCGTCGTCCACACCGGCCGCGACGAGACCGCGCAGGCCGCGCGCCGCGTCGTACGCCGCCTGCAGGAGGCCGGCGTCGAGGTGCGGGTGCTCGCCGAGGAGGCGCAGGACCTCGGGCTGACCGGCGTGCGGGTCTGCGCGCTCGACAGCCGGGCGGCCGGCGCCGAGGTGGTCCTCGTCCTCGGCGGCGACGGGTCGATCCTGCGCTCCGCCGAGCTGGCGCGTGAAGCCGAGGTGCCGCTGCTCGGGGTCAACCTGGGTCGGGTCGGGTTCCTGGCCGCCGCCGAGTACGAAGACCTCGACGCCACCGTCGAGCTGGTGCTGGACCGCGCGTTCGAGGTCGAGGAGCGGATGACCCTGGATGTCCGGGTGCTGCTGGAGGGCGGTCCGGAGCGGCAGGGCTGGGCGCTCAACGAGGTCGCGGTCGAGAAGGCGGCCCGCGAGCGGATGCTCGAGATCGTCGTCGAGGTCGATGACCGGCCGCTGTCCAGATGGGGCTGCGACGGCGTGGTGGCCGCGACACCGACGGGCTCGACGGCGTACGCCTTCTCGGGCGGTGGACCGGTCGTCTGGCCGACCGTCGAGGCGCTGACCATGGTGCCGATCAGCGCGCACGCGCTGTTCGCCCGTCCGCTGGTGGTGGCGCCGACCTCGGTGATCGCGCTGGAGGTGCTGGCGAGCGGCGCCGAGGCGGTGCTGTCCTGCGACGGCCGACGGACCATGCCGCTGGCGCACGGCACGAGGGTGGAGGTCCGCCGGGGGCAGATACCGGTGCTGCTGGCCCGTACCCACGCCACACCGTTCACCGACACGCTGGTGCGCAAGTTCGGGCTGCCGGTACAGGGCTGGCGTGGGGTGGCGGAGCCGCCCGCCGGCTGACTCGCCGCGGCGGCAAGAGCATCCCCGGTCCTGTCCGGCGGCGGTCGTACTCTCGCACTGTGCTGGAGGAGATGCGCATCCGCGGCCTCGGCGTGATCGAGGACGCCCTGCTCGAGCTCGCCCCCGGCCTCACTGTGGTCACCGGCGAGACCGGCGCCGGCAAGACGATGGTCGTGCAGGGCCTGAGCCTGCTGTTCGGGGGCCGCGCCGACGCCGGCCGGGTGCGTCCCGGTGCCGCCCGCGCCGTCGTCGAGGGTCGGCTCGCGCTGGCCGCCGACCATCCTGCGGTGACCCGGGCCCTGGAGGCGGGCAGCGAGCTCGACGACGGCGTCCTGCTGGTGTCGAGGGCGGTCTCGGCCGACGGGCGCTCCCGTGCGCACCTGGGTGGTCACGGCGTGCCGGTCGGCGTGCTGGCCGAGCTGTCCGAGACCCTCGTGGCGGTGCATGGGCAGAGCGACCAGCAGCGGCTGCTGCAGCCGGTCAGGCAACGGGCCTCCCTCGACCGGTTCGGGGGCGACCCGGTCCTGCTGCTCCGCGAGCGGTTCCGTGCGCAGTGGTCACGCTGGCGGGAAGTACGCGCGACGCTGGACCGGCTGACCGCCGAGGCCACGCAACGCCGACGCGAGGCCGAGCTGCTACGGCTCGGGCTCGCCGAGGTCGAGGCGGCGGCGCCGCAGCCCGGTGAGGACGACGCGGTGCGCGCGCAGATCCGACGTCTGGACGCTGCCGACGAGCTGCGGTCGGCAGCGTCCGCGGCGTCCGAGGCGCTGACCGGCACCGACGACGCGGCGGCCGACGACGCACTGGGCCTGCTGACCGCCGCACGGCGCGCCTTGGAGCAGGCCGCCCCAGCCGACCCGGAGCTCGCTGTCCTTGCTGCCCGGGTGGCGGAGGCCGCCTATCTCACCGCCGACGTCGCCGGCGACATCGCGTCCTACGCGGCCTCTGTCGACGTCGACCCAGGCCAGCTGGCAGCCGCGCAGGACCGGCTCGCCGTGCTGACCGCGCTGGTGCGCCGGCACGGCGGCGATGTGGACGGCGTCCTCGCCTGGGCCGCCAGTGCGTCGGACCGGCTGCTCGAGCTCGACGGGACGGACGACCAGCGGGCCGCTCTCACCGAACAGGACGCCGAGCTGGTCGGCGTGCTCGGCGCACTGGCCGTCGAGCTCACGGCGGCGCGGACGGCCGCGGCCGCCCGGTTCGGGGCGGCCGTGACCGCTGAGCTCGCCGATCTTGCGATGCCGCACGCAAGGGTGACCGCGGCGGTGTCGAGCCGCGACGACCCCGCGGGGCTGCCGGTCGGCGATCGGATGCTGCTCGCCGGGCCGGACGGCGTCGACGACGTCGAGCTGCTGCTCGCCCCTCATCCGGGGGCGCCCGACCGGGCGCTGCACCGCGGCGCATCCGGGGGCGAGCTGTCCCGGGTCATGCTGGCCGTCGAGGTGGTCTTCGCCGGGGCCGACCCGGTGCCCGTGATGGTCTTCGATGAGGTGGACGCCGGGGTCGGCGGCCGGGCAGCCGTCGAGGTCGGTCGCCGGCTCGCGCGGCTGGCCCGCGACCACCAGGTCCTGGTTGTCACCCACCTGCCGCAGGTCGCCGCCTTCGCCGACAGCCACCTGCTGGTCGTCAAGAGCGACGACGGCGCGGTGACGCGCAGCGGCGTCACCCGGCTGGATGGCCCCGGCCGGGTCGCGGAGCTGTCCCGGATGCTTGCGGGTCTGGACAGCGGGCTCGCGCGTGGGCATGCGGAGGAGCTGCTCGCCAGCGCCGGCAAGCTGGTCGCCCAGGATGTCGGCCGCGCGTCGTGACCGAGGTCCTGCGCGAGCTCGGTCCGCAGGACCGCGAGCAGGCCTGGTCGCTCGGCACGCTGGCGTTCGGTGGGGACCCAGCAGAAGCGGCCCAGCCGCCGCCGGCCGGCTCCCGGGCCTGGGGGGTGCTCGACGGCGACCGGCTGCTCGCCAAGGCGTCGCTGCGGACGTACGACCAGTGGTGGGGCGGTCGAGCCGTTCCGATGGCGGGGGTCGCCGGCGTTGCGGTGCACCCGCTGGCCCGCGGCCGTGGGCTGGCGACCCGGCTGGTCCGCTCGCTGCTGGGGCCGATGCGCAGCGTCGGCCCGATCAGCGTGCTGTTCCCGACCGCACCGGGCATCTACCGGCCGCTGGGCTGGGAGCTGGTCGGGTCCCTGGACGAGACGGTGCTGCCGACCTCTGCCCTGCGGGACGCCGGGGAGCCGGGCCAGGTTGTCGTACGGGAGGCCGAGCACGCCGACGTCCCGGCACTGGCAGCGCTGTGGGGGGCGCATGGCCGGGGGACCGACGGCCTGCTGACCCGAGTGGGCTCGAGCTTCCCCCGGGGCGCCGTGCACGTGCTTTCCCACGACGTGGTCGCCCTGGCCGAGCGAGCCGGCCGCCCGGTGGGCTACCTGGCCTACGACCGGGGCCGCGGCTACGGCCCGCGGTCCCAGCTGAGCGTCGGTGAGCTCGTCGGCTCGGACCCGGCCGCGTCCTCGGCGCTGCTGCGCTCGCTGGGCGCCTGGGACGCCGTGGCCGGGACGGTGCTGTGGCGGGGACCGGTCGCGGAGGTCGGGCTGCTGGTGAGGGCGACGATGCCGCCACCGGAGCGGTCGCAGCGCTGGATGCTGCGGGTGACCGATGCCCCCGGCGCCATCGCGGCGCGCGGTTGGCCGGCGCAGCTGCGGCTGGAGGCGGCCTTCACGCTGGTGGACCCCGACGTCCCCGCGCACGAGGGGCCGTGGCAGCTCAGCGTTGCGGACGGCGTCGGCCGGCTGGAGCGCACCCACCCGGGGCCGCCACGGCTGCACGTACGCGGGCTGGCGCTGCTCTGGTCAGGGGTGGCGGGCACCGGGGTGCTGCAGCGCACCGGTCTGCTCGAGCACGACGTGCCCGGTCTCGACCTGCTCGGCGGCCGCACGCCCTGCCTGCTCGACTACTTCTGAGCCACACCGTGCGCGTGGCGGCTGGACAGCGCGGGCCGCCGTCCCCTTAGAGTGGACTTCCGTGCAGCGGGCGCCGATCCCCGCTCCGACACGGGGAGCCCCAGTGGCGCGTTCCAGCACCTCAGCCCGCGCAACCTGCCATCTGTTCGTCACCGGCGGCGTCGCCAGCTCACTGGGCAAGGGCCTGACCGCGAGCAGCCTCGGCCGGCTGCTCAAGGCCCGCGGCCTGCGGGTGACGATGCAGAAGCTCGACCCCTACCTCAACGTCGACCCCGGCACGATGAACCCGTTCCAGCACGGCGAGGTGTTCGTGACCGATGACGGCGCGGAGACCGACCTCGACATCGGTCACTACGAGCGCTTCCTCGATGAGGACTTCGGCGCCGGCAACAACGTCACGACCGGCCAGGTCTACTCGGCGGTCATCGCCAAGGAGCGCCGCGGGGAGTACCTCGGCGACACCGTCCAGGTCATCCCGCACATCACGGACGAGATCAAGGGCCGGATCCTGGGCCTGGGCGGGCCCGACACCGACGTGGTGATCACCGAGGTCGGCGGCACGGTCGGCGACATCGAGTCGCTGCCGTTCCTGGAGGCCGCCCGGCAGGTACGCCAGGAGGTCGGCCGAGACCGGTGCTTCTTCCTGCACGTCAGCCTGATCCCGTACATCGGTCCGAGCGGGGAGCTCAAGACCAAGCCGACGCAGCACTCCGTACAGTCGCTGCGGGCCATCGGCATCACCCCCGATGCGATCGTCTGCCGCTCCGACCGGCCGCTCACCGACGGCATCAAACGCAAGATCGCCAACATGTGCGACGTCGACGAGGCCGCCGTCGTCAGTGCCGTGGACGCCCCATCGATCTACGACATCCCGAAGGTGCTGCACAGCGAGGGGCTGGACGCGTATGTCGTCCGCACCCTCGGGCTGCCGTTCCGGGACGTCGACTGGACCGACTGGGACCAGCTGCTGCAGCGCGTACACCGGCCCGCCAAGCAGGTCACCGTCGCGCTGGTCGGCAAGTACGTCGACCTGCCGGACGCCTACCTCTCGGTCAGCGAGGCACTGCGCGCGGGCGGGTTCGCCAACGACGCGAAGGTGCTGATTCGTTGGGTGCCTAGCGACGACTGCCAGACACCGGCCGGTGCCCGCGCCGCGCTGGAGGGCGTCGACGGGGTGCTGATTCCCGGTGGGTTCGGCGTACGCGGCATCGAGGGCAAGGTCGGTGCGATCAGCTACGCCCGTACGCAGCGGATCCCGGTGCTCGGGCTGTGCCTGGGCCTGCAGTGCATGGTCATCGAGGTGGCCCGCAACCTGGCCGGCATCGGCAAAGCCGACAGCGCGGAGTTCGACCCCGCCACCCCCGACCCGGTCATCGCCACGATGGCCGACCAGCACGAGGTCGTCGCCGGCGAGCGCGACATGGGCGGCACGATGCGCTTGGGCCTGTGGGAGACCGCCCTCCTCAAGGGCTCGGTCGCCGCGCGGGCGTACGGCGAGGAGCCCGCCACGGAGCGGCACCGGCACCGCTACGAGGTCAACAACGCCTACCGACCGGCGCTCGAGGCTGCCGGGCTGGTCTTCTCCGGCACCTCGCCCGACGGCACCCTCGTCGAGATCGCCGAGCTACCCCGCGACGTGCACCCGTTCTTCGTCGGCACCCAGGCGCACCCGGAGTTCCGCTCGCGCCCGACCCGCGCCCACCCGCTGTTCCGGGCCTTCGTGGCCGCCGCCGTCGCGCAGGCCGAGGGCCGGATGCTGCCGCTGACGACCTGAACCACTCGACTAGCGTCGGTCGCATGGGTCGGGAGCTGGACGTCGTGGTGTTCGGGGCGACCGGTTTCGTCGGCCGGCTTGCCGCTGCCTACCTGGCCCGCACGGCGCCGCCGGAGGCCCGGATCGGGCTGGCCGGCCGGTCGCTGCAACGGCTCGAGAGCGTCCGCACCACGCTGGGCGAGCGGGCGGCGCACTGGCCGCTGCTCGTCGCGGACAGCGGCGACGCAGCCGCACTGCGCGGGATCGCCGACCGCACCACCGTCGTCGCGTCCACCGTCGGTCCGTACGCCCGGTACGGCCTGCCGCTGGTGCTGGCCTGCGCCGCGGCCGGGACGCACTACGCCGACCTCACCGGCGAGGTGCTGTTCATCCGCGACAGCATCGACGCCGCCCACGACGTCGCCGTCGCCAGCGGCGCGCGCATCGTGCACTCGTGCGGCTTCGACAGCGTCCCCTCGGACCTCGGCGTGCTCCTCGCCGCAGAGCGGGCCGCCGCCGACGGGGCGGGTCAGCTCACCGACACCACGCTGGTGCTGGTGGCCGCGCGCGGTGGGGTGAGCGGCGGCACGATCGACTCGGTCCGCGGACTGGTCGACGAGATCCGCAGCGACCGGGGTCGGCGCGCCATCGTGCTCGACCCGTACGCCCTCAGCCCGGACCGGGCGGCCGAGCCCGACCTCGGCAACGAGCGGGATGGCCTGGGGGTGCAGCGCGAGGGCGGCCGCTGGACGGCGCCGTTCGTGATGGCATCGTTCAACACCCGCATCGTGCGGCGCAGTAACGCGCTCACCGGCTGGTCGTACGGCCGGTCCTTGCGCTACCGCGAGGTGATGGGTGTCGGCAGCGGCCCGGCCGCGCCGGTGCTGGCGGCCGCGGTGGCGGCCGGGACCGCCGCGCTGCTGGCCGGGCTGGCGCTGCCCCCGACCAGGTTCCTGCTCGACCGCGTCCTGCCCTCGCCCGGCGAGGGGCCGGGGGAGCGGGCCCGGGATCGTGGCCACTTCCGCACCGAGACGACGGCCCGAACGACCAGCGGTGCCCGCTACCGCACGACCATCGCCGCGAAGGGCGATCCGGGGTACGCCGCGACTGCGGTGATGCTCGGCGAGGCAGCCCTGGCCATGGCGCTGGACGCGGACCGGCTGCCGGCAGCCGCGGGGGTGCTCACGCCTGCCACCGGCATCGGCCGGCTCCTGGCCGACCGCCTGACGCAAGCCGGCTTCACGATCTCGGTGGACCGGCTCACCTCCTCGACGTAGCTCCCCGCGGCACGTGCGCGGGCCGGCCGCACCTACGCTGGGCCCGGTGACCCAGCCGCACAGCTACAGCGTCACGGCCAGCGAGATGGTCTTCGAAGGCCGGGTGATCGCGGTCCGCACGGACCGGGTCGAGATGCCCGGCGGGACCAGCAGCCAGCGCGACGTCGTGGTGCACCCCGGCGCCGTCGGCGTCGTCGCGCTCGACGACGCGGGCCGGGTGCTGCTCGTCGAGCAGTACCGCCACCCGGTCGCCCGCCGCCTGGTGGAGGTGCCCGCCGGGCTGCTCGACGTCGACGGGGAGCCGGGCCTTGCCGCGGCCCGCCGGGAGCTCGGCGAGGAGGCCGGCGTGGGGGCCGACACCTGGCACGTCCTGGTCGACGGGCTGACCAGCCCCGGGATGACCGACGAGGCGATCCGGCTGTACCTGGCGCGCGACGTGCACCAGGTCGAGCGCGACGTGCAGCAGCACGAGGAGCTCGAGATGACAGCGACCTGGGTGCTGCTCGACGACGCTGTCGACCGGGTGCTCTCTGGCGAGATCGAGAACGCGGTGGCCTGCCTCGGCGTGCTGGCGGCGGCCGAGGCCCGCCGGCGTGGCTTCGCCGGCCTGCGGCCTGC